>Ga0310121_10000062_pt1 | contig 100156 bp, 105 predicted proteins | sample CB27_Tmax_986_MG_FD_203504 | JGI IMG/M metagenome (GOLD analysis project Ga0310121, IMG submission 203504) | Marine microbial communities from Western Arctic Ocean, Canada - CB27_Tmax_986 | ecosystem: Environmental > Aquatic > Marine > Oceanic | place: Canada: Western Arctic Ocean | collected... | reverse complement strand
GCTGGTCGGGCGTTCGGGGGCGGCGCTGGTCGGGGCCGCAACGGGCGTCTTTTCGGGTGTCGTCGGTGGCGTTGGCGCCGGCTTGCGCCGTGGCGCGACCGGTCGCGGCGGCCTGACTCGGCTCTTGGCCCTCCGCGGCCGCTTTGTTATGTCCTTGAGCACGTCGGCAATCCGACCAGAGTCTTGATACTCCATCGGCTCGCTCAAGCGATACACGTGAAACAGGCACGAGCTGTCGGCCCTGATCGCCCTATCAAACGCATCTCTCGGATCGTCCGTGTCTGAGGCGGTTCGGACGAGATGCCCCGCTTTCAAGTTTATCGACGCGACGGCCGACCCGTCGGGCTCGCGCAACTCGACCAGGGTGTGCTGACGGCTGAGCGCGACGACATCTAAGACTTCGCTAAAGCTGAAGTCGCTCAAGCTGCCAGACATGACATACGAGCGTCCGTCCATTATCGTCCCTCGGCGGCCACGACGCTACCACTGCCGGCCAGGCTGGCACTCATGATCATGCACCGACTCAGAAGACGATACAGCTCTAGTCAGGCGTCCCGAACGTCAACAGTGAACGCCTCGCCCAAGCCGTAGTCCAAGGTCCAGAGCAGGGCTTCACCGACTGGTGGATAGGCGTCGTCTGGCACCTTATAGATGTCCCGATGTCGGCGGCCAAGCGCGGAGATTACCATGAGCAAATTTTCATCGGTCGACACTGGCGCGGCCCATAAGTCTTCAGGCCAGTCGAGTGCGGCGACAATGAATCGAAGCATCACGACGAATTTGCGCTTTTGCGCCTCCATATCTTTCTTGAGCAAGTCGCGATACTGAGGAGCCAGCTCGAAATAGTTGCTGGTAAAAGAGGTCTGGCACGGTCTCAGCCACTGGCTCTACGAGTTGCCAGGTGCGGCGAATGGATTCTTTCTGCGTGTTGGTCAGCATGACGCAAAGGGTCGCTGATGTAGGGCAGTCAACGAGCGGTGGTTGTGGGTCGACATTGCTGTCCCGACTGTCCCGATTTATTGTCCCGAAAGGGTCGGTGTCGCAGGGGCAGCTGCCCCGTACGACCCACACGACCACCCGTCGGTTCATTGCGCGCCCCTCTGCCGTGTCGTTTGAGGAGGCTGGTCTGTTCTCGCCGAAGCTCGTTACTTGCATGGCATCGAGGGGGAGCGCATGTTGTTCGTGCAGATATGCCCGCACGATTTCCGCTCGTTCCAACCCCAGTTGATGATTGAACGCGTCCAACCCCGTGCGATCGGTATGGCCTTCGATCTCCACCGCCAGGTCGCCGGGCCGCGCCCGTGCGCGCCCGACCAGCGCATCCAACTTTATCATTGAGGGCCGCGCGAGTTCGGCGCCGGCGGTCGGAAACCTCCCATTATCTCCGGCGAGGACGATTTCGTCGACCACCCGGTTCTCTGCCGTCAGCACCGGGCTGACCGCCGCAAGGGGAAGAGTGGCCTCTTGGCCAGTTCGGAGGGATTGGTCGGAATCTTCGGCCGCGCCGCCAGTGTCGTTCGTGGCATTGACGTCCTCGGGGAGTGCACCGGTTCGCGACAAGAATGTCGTAGCGACCAGTGCGATGCCCACGGCGCCAGCCAAGCCGGTGAACACGGCCCCCTCGACCATAGCCCAGGCTGTGCGATTGGCGCGCTCACCAGCGATGGCTGGACACGCGCCTGTTCCGGGGTTGTGTCATGCGCGGCGGCGCCGAGTGTGGGGTCGACTCGCGGCGACGCTTCGAGCATCTTCCGAAGAGTCTCGAACCGTTCCTTGAGGAGCTGCGCATCCTTACTGGTCAGGATCCCCGCCGAGCATCTCGATCACCAGGGCCGTACCTTCTCTGAGCGCGCCGAGATCCGAGCTGAACATAGCGATCTCGTAGAGACCCAGCGCTTGTTCCAGCGTTCCGACCGTCGGCCGCGTCGGGGGTGAGGACACAGGTGTGTCGAGATGTTCGGTGTCCGCAGCGGAAACGCCCTGACCACGCCGAGCCGAGGGCGGCGACGCTGGATGCCAGCGCGACCGCGCTTCTCTTTCTCCCGCGTCGTTGCTGGAGTTGGTGCCGCCCCGGCCGAAAGCGTCCGCCTGTTCCTCGCTCGTGAATTGGCCTAGGGCATCGAACACCGTGCGCTCGTCCGGACGCGGACGACCCTCAGATACTCGCTCTGCGGCACCTCGTTTTATAGATAGTGTGCCCGAAGCCACTCCACTAACGCCGGAGGTCGTGTCAACCTTTGCGTCCGCCTGGCCATTGCGCGGCTCGCGTCGCATCGTGTTCACTCCAATTGGTCCAAGAATCGTGCGAATACGACCCTGCTCCGGCAGGAGGAGGGTCGGCTAGTCCTACCGCTTCCCGTGAGTGTCGCAGAGACTACAACTTCGCTAGCGCGAAAGTCGATAGTACGCGGACGGCCCGCATCTGACAGTCAGCCCGCTCGACAATGGCGTGGATCCTCGCGTGTTTTCGTGAGAAGCGACAGTGTTCAACGGCGTGGTGCCCATGGCTGCGCCTATAATGCAGATTCTGTCGAGATCCCTCTGCTCCGTCCGTCTGTTTTGCTTTTTCACCGTCCTCGGTGTGCTCGCCATGGCGGGTGCGGCGACGGCACAAGCAGACCGGCTGATATCGATTGGTTCCCGCGATTCCCTCTGGTCGGACGTACTGGGGGAGGAACGTCCTTACTGGGTGTATCTCCCAGCGTCCTACGACGACGCCCGATACGCGCTGGTCGACTACCCGGTTCTGTATCTCTTGGATGGCGATACACATTTTCACCTCGCAACTGGTGTCGTTCAGTTCATGAGCGAAGGAGCCAACGCGAATATCCAAATACCAGAAATGATCGTCGTCGGCGTGCCAAGTTCCAACCGGACCCGCGATCTCACACCGACCCATACGACCAACCGTCCAAACGGTGGGCACGACGCGACGTTGAGCGCAAGCGGCGGCGGCGACGCTTTTCTGGCGTTCTTGAATCAGGAGCTGGTGCCCGCCGTAGAAGAGGCCTACCGAGCCAAACCCTATAGGGTGTTGGTCGGCCATTCCTTTGGTGGCCTGATGGCGCTACACGCGTTTCTCGATGCCCCTGACCTCTTTCAGGCTCATGTCGCGATCGACCCAAGCTTGTTTTGGGACGATGAGATTCTCGTGCGCCAGGCCGAGCAGCTCACCACCAACCCAGCGAGTCGACCGCGGGTCGTCTATCTGTCGCTGTCTGGACATCCTCCGGGCGGACGGATGGACGGGCCGGCGCGCTCCTTTGCTTCGGCCCTCGCGTCTCAGGCTTCCAGCCGGTTGCGGTCGACCCTGGAGCGCTACGACGATGAGAGCCACGGGTCCGTACCGTTGCTCAGCTTGTATAGGGGACTCAGGTTCGTGTTTGATGGATACGGCGTCACGTCGCGTCAGCTCTTTGACGCACCTGAGCGACTAGGCGAACACTTCGCGGCGGCCTCGCGGCGTTCAGGCGTGACGTGGGAGCCGCCCGAACGTATCTTGGACCTTCTCGGTCATTCCTTTTTGAATGCCGGCCTTCTCGACAAAGCCGTGGCCCTGTTTACGGTCAATACGTCCACTCATCCGACGTCGTTCAACGCCTTCGCTAGTCTGGCAGAGGCACAGGCCGTCGGTGGTCGAACGGCCCTTGCGGTCCAGGCCTACACACGTTCGCTAGAGCTCAGCCCTGATAACTCGCTGGTTCGGCGCGCTCTCGATCGGCTGCGACGATAGTCGCAAGACCGTTGAATGCTTGCTTTGAGCTTGATCTTGCTTTGATCTGGAACATGGAGGTGCCCGATGACATGTCGACCACTATCGCGTGAATATGTTGCATATGCCGTTCTGTGCGGCCTCTTCTTCTCGTCGTCTCTGGCCGGTGGGCAGACGCGGTCGGGGGTGGACGAGACCGATCGCCTACCGGACCTCCAGGGGGTATGGAACTTCTCCACCGCGACGCCCATGCAACGCCCGGAGGATCTTGCCGACCGTGTTCTGCTGTCCCCCGAAGAGACCGCTCAGTATGAGCGTGAGATTGCCGACCGTCGACGGGCTGGTGACTCGACGTCGGACTCGGCCTCGTTGGAAGCGCGTGTCAGCTATGAGCAGGCCATTTGGTTCGAACGCGGGGATCGCCTCACCGCGAGTCGAACCTCATTGGTTGTTGATCCACCTGATGGACGAATACCGGAGGTCACCGAGGACGCTGAGCAACGGGCAGCGCTGCGTCGAGAGTCCCGGGGCCGACACGCGTGGGGCCCCGAAGACCGAGGAATCTCCGAGCGGTGTCTCATGGGCTTCAATTCCGGGCCGCCGATGACGCCGAGCGCCTACAACAACAATATGCAGCTCTTCCAGACCGGGAATACCATCGCGATCGTCAATGAGATGGTGCACAACGTGCGTGTAATCCCTTTGGACAGTCGGTCCCATTTGCCGTCGGGACTCCGACAGTGGGTGGGCGACTCTCGCGCTTACTGGGAGGGTGAGACCCTTGCGATCGACACGACAAATTTTCTCGGTGAAACCTCACTCAATGGATCGAGTGCGAATCTGCACCTTGTCGAGCGGTTCACCCTTGTCGACCGGGATACGCTGTTGTACGACTTCACGGTCACCGACCCCACGACGTGGTCGCACCCCTGGACCGCTCAGGTCGAGATGACCCGTAGTGATTACCCGCTGCACGAGTATGCCTGCCACGAGGGAAATTACTCGATGGCGAGTTCACTCCGGGGCGCGCGGATTCTCGAGAAAGAAGAAGCGGAAGGCAAAGCGGCGGAAGGCAAAGCGATCGATCCGGAGTCTCGCTGATCAATCTTCTGGAACGGAATATCGCGCTCCTACAGAGACGGGCAGGCACACACAAATGGATGCGAATGGGCGCGGAAAGCATGGAAGACGACGTCGCGCAGCATTCCGAGGTCTGGGAAGGAGTGGTCCGCAAGGTGCGGGGCGGTGTCATGCCGCCCGCTGGCCGACCGCGACCTGACGACCAGCGGATGCGCGAGTTTGCGTCCTGGCTCGAGAACCTCTTGGACGAGGCGTCCACCGCTTACCCTGACCCGGGTCGGTCAGCCGCGGTTACACCGGTTAAACCGCACCGAGTATCGGAATGCGGTGCGCGACCTGCTGGCGGTGGAGCTCGATATTGTCGACTTCTTGCCCGCAGACGATTCCAGCTCTGGCTTTGACAACAATGGTGACGTGCTGCGGATGTCGCAATCGCTACTCGAGCGATATCTTGCGGCGGCAAAAGTCGTGAGTCGTCTGGCGGTGGGCGGGGTGCCGACCTCCATATCCGAGCTGACCCCGCTGCCGCACCACCCCGTGGCCGTGTCTCAGCCCTCAGACCCACCTCATTTACAGTGAACATGCCCAGCGCGAACCGCAAACAACAGCGCGGAGTCAACGACATCGTCGAGTATCTTGTCGATCAGGGCGCCCATCTTGATGCGCGTACCGTCGAGGGCTGGACCCCTTGGACCTATGCCAATGGCTTGAGCTACTCGGATTTCTACAAGGCACAAAACACACGGCGGAGTTTCTGGAGAGTCTGATGCGGGCACGAGGGCTGTCTACGGAAGGGCAGACCGCCGATCCGTCGCGGTGTGCCTCGACTGTTTTCAGACCCGCCCTGACCAGGTCAGGGCCGCTGCCGAGCGCGACTGCCGCATGGAGGTGGAGTTTACTCGAACGCAACGACAGTCCACTAGAGAAGAAAGATGACGACCCCGACCACGACCGCCAGCTGCCACCATTGCTCTGTGCGGTCCCTCACGAATCCGGCGCCGACGCAAAGAAAGAACCCAGCCCCGCAGAGCAGTGGCCAGTAGAGGTCTTGGAACACCTCGTCCCGCTGAAACGCCTCCGCGCGTTGCTGCACGTCCGACAAGATCCTGAGCGCGATCGCGTCGTCCCGGTCAGTCCCCAGCTCGTGATACTGGCCGCCCCCCGCTGTTGCGATCGCCCGCAGTGATTGCCTGTCTAGCGCGGAATGAATCGCGGGATATGGTTCCCGATATCGCTGTGGGGGCACATCGGGGATGATTCCTCCGGCCGTTGTCCCAACCCCGATCACATACACGCGGGCACCATAGTCGCGTGCTCGTGCGATCGCGGTGCCGACCTCTTCTCCCCAATCCTGCCCGTCCGATATGACAATGAACGCTTTGGCGCTGCGCCGTCGCCCGTAGAGCTCCTCATCGAGCTCGAACATTCTGAGGCCCCAGTGCAAACCCTCTTGAATATTTGTGTCCCAGCTGGTGTCGTCCTCGAGACGAAAGGGCGGCTCGTCTTGCAAGTAGTCGAGAAAGAAGAAGAACGCGTTTGGATCACTCGTCAGTCGCACTTGAGGGGCTGGGCGGTATGCGAACAATGCCAGCGCTACCCGTTCCTGGCTCCAGCTCAGCGCTTCCGCAAACGTCCGTAGCCATGCGGTGGAGCGCTGCCACCGGTCTGGTGTGACGTCGCCGACTCGCATCGAGGTCGACCCATCTTGGAGGATGACAAAGTCGATACCGGCGCTCTGCACGAGGCTGACCCGCGCTTGGGGTCTGGCGACGGCAAGCACGACACACACCAACGCTCCAATGACGCAGAGCCACCCGGCGAGCGCGCCCGTGAGAGGGTATCGCTCGCGACCAGGAGTCGTGCGCTCGAGAACGTACCGCCTGGCGTCCCGCCGCCGCTGCCAATATCGCCAGCCCCAGAGGGCACCAATAGCGCCCGGTATGACGAGTAGCCATACGACTTCCGGGTGGAGCAGGCGGACAGGCCCTGCCAGAGGGATGGAGTCAAGCATGAGACCGCTGCGGGACCTCTGTCACGGGTTGCTTGTAACGTGACACTCCAGTACTAGCCCCGCCGTCGGAGGGGCGCATCACCTCCAACGGTTGGCTCGTCGGTCGACTCGCGTCCGGACATATCGCTTGGCACATAGATTTGGATATCGTTCATGTCGCCGAGCATGTCCATGTCGACCTCGCCCGCGCTCCCCGGGTTCCCCAGCGGCGAGCTGCGCTGGGGCACAGGGATGTCTCCGCCCGCGGCGACCTCGTCCCTTTGCTGCACGAGCAATTCATAGTTGAACGCCGCATCGCGATGCCCCCGGGTGTTCCGGAGCACTTGCGCGTAGGTGCCGATCGAACGGTCGAGGGCGCTCAGCCGCGCGTCGTGTTCGTCGCCGGCTCTTCGGTTCGCCTCACGCACATGGGCCACCGCCAGGGTGAGCTGTAACAACAGGTTGTCACGGATGTCCTCGCCTCCCAGGTCCGGGTATTCCGCGACCAGCGTTGCATACTCGCCACGCCAGTAGCGGGCCTGAGCGCGACGGGTCTCGACGCCTCGACTGGTCTCGCCAAGCAGCCAGGGCACGCGTTCGGCGGGTTGTACTCGGGCGTAGATTGCATCGAGTCGCCGCGCGGCTGCGTTCGTGTTGAGGGTGGCGAGTTCTTCTTCCGCGTCGGCGAGCTCGCGTTCCACGAGGCCCCGAAGACCGAGCGTCGTGGCGACGAGTGCGACGAGGACCGCGCTGACCAGATACCTGACTGCGACGTGCATTACGGAAACCTCCGAAAGTGTGTTACGCCTAGTCCAAGCGCAAGCGCGACGGTCCAACAACCGACGGCGACGAGCGCGAACGGTGTGAACGTCGGATGCCTCGTGACATAGCGATTGACCTGAATCTCTCCGACCGAGAGACGGTCAATTTCTGCAATCGCGTCAAGGATGGCGTCTTCATTGGCAGCGGGGAAAAACCGTCCACCGGTTCGCTCGACCGCCAGTTTCCAGGTGTTGTCTGGCAACAGATCGCCGAGTTCGCGGTTGTAGCTGGTCCGGATGAAATAGACCGGTATCGCGTTGTCGGAGGCTTCCGCCAAGATGTCATCCAGGGACAGACCCTCGAACAAGGCGCGAGTGTCCTGACCGTCGCTAAAGATCACCATCAAATTGCCCGAGGCCCGCAAGAAGTCAAACGTGCGAAACAGCTGGACGCCCCGGTTGATCGCTTTCATGATCAGTGTGCCATGGTCCGGGAAACGGTCGTATTCCTCGGGCGTGCCAATCAGCCCCATACTGAGCAGGACGTTTTCGTAGTCGTTTGTAAAGGGCGTCACGATATAGGCCTGACTGCCAAACTCGATGAGCGAGACGAGGTCGTGATACGGACCGTCCATCCGCCGCCGCACGAAATATTCGGCGGCTGCGACGTTGGCCAAGAAGGTGTTGCCGGCCCGAAGCCGTTCGGTCGCGAAGGAGCTGTCCATGCTCAACGACGCGTCAATCAGAATCGTGATGCGGTGTCCCGGGTATGTCACCTCCTCTTGAATCAGCGCGGTCTGTGGCGCCGAGAGTGCGACAAAGAAAAAGGGCACGCCGGACAGAAATAACAGGAACGCCCCGTGACGCGTGGAAGCGAGGGTACGTGCTCCGGTTGAAAGCCGCGACGGAAGAAGCGCGGGGATCGTGACGGCACGCTGGGCCTGCGGTTGTCCAAATAGCCGGCGGAGCAGTATGACTCCCGCGCCGATAGCGAGCAGCAGGACTGCCACCAGCGTGGCCTCTTGTCCGCGGATGAACGTCAACTCCGAGAGAGAGAGGTTGGACAGACCTCCGACCTCGGTCCAGGCCTGGCGAAAGACCGAGACAAGCGTTTGAAGGGATGGCCAGAGGTTCATCGGCTCGCGGTGCGAAAGAACTCGCCGACTCTGCGGACCGGGTCGGCCGTGGCCTTGATCAGGGTACGGAGAGTCGCGATTCCTGTGTCCAGTGCACGCGTCTGGCCGTTCCCGGCGGCGGGGGCCTCGTCCGCTTTCAGGCTACGGCCATATCTTGCCGCGGTAAAAGCACTCATCGTTTCTTGCAAAGTACGGAGGATGTCCAGCGGCGGGCCGGCCGAGGACGTGGTCCGTCGCTGGGCGAGTGCGTTTGCCACAACCTGCGGAGTGACGGCGGACGACAGTGCGGTCGCTCGCCGGCGAATCATTCCGTCGGTGACCCGCATCTGACCGTCCCGGCTCGCGTCCCCGGGCTCCACGGGTGTCTGGGTCACCGGGACCGCGAGCGCGCTGGCGGCCGCGAGCCTAAGTGCGGCGAGCGCTCGACCGGTTTCGGGCGGCGTCCATTCCCGGTTCCCGACCTCACTCTTCAACGTGACAAGCTCGGCGAGGGCGTGCCCGACGACCGCATGGTTCGGGATCACCCGGATCCGCTCGAGGGCGGGAACGCCGGGGCGCTGGCGGGCACGCATGGCGGCGACGACCAGAAGCACCGTCGTCGTGAGACCCAGCGCGGCTGCCCCAAGCAATGCCAGGTTCGCCTGGAAGCGACGTTCGTCTGCGGCCCCGAGCGAGGCGACGCGGATGTCTTGGAGACCCGACGAGCCGTCGGGGACGAGCGATAGGACTCTGATCGATTCGGCCGGCAGGATGTATCGGACGTCGCGCCCGGGGAGTGCCGTGTTCCCGTCAACCCGTCGCTCAATGTGATAGCTCAGCTCCAGCGCTGGCAGCTCAACATCCCGACCGAGCGCATCTTCCTCAATGACTCGCAACGTGTAGTGATACTGAAAGAATCGATACGGGCCATCGCGGACGTCCTCGAATCGCCGCCCTTCAACCACATCGAAAGGCAACAAATCGATCGTTTCTGGCGCGAGCGTTGACTCATTCGGAATCGTCGTCGCCGTCTCCGTTTCCACGACCTCACAGGTGATTGTCATGGAGAACGGTTCGCCGACCGTCACGGCGCGTCGCTCGAGATCACGCCAACACCGGAGCGCGTCCACCGCGACTTGTGCCGGAGGAGCGCCGCCGTCGTCTCGCGGAGGCTGGGCGGCCGGCGCGACGCCGCCCATGGCGAAAGTCAACGACCACGTCAGCCCGCCGGCGACAACACGCCATAGCGGCGCGGTGGGAGAGTGCGTCTCTCTCATCGTTTTCTTACACGGCGCGCGGTAAGAAAATCGGCGAGCGCTTGGTGCTCCTGACCTACCTGAAGGGTGACGACCTCGAGCCCTCGTCTCTCGGCCGCGTGGACTGTCGACCGTTGAAATTCGCGCGCCTGCTCTCCGAGCAGACCAAGCTCCCGCGTCGAGAGTAATTGTGTGCGACCGGTTTCGGCATCGCGCACTTCCACCCAGCCGGCAGAGACTGGTGGGAGATCGAACGCGAATCCGCCGTCGACCATCACCAAGACGACGTCGTGTAATGCCCCAAGCTCGCCCAGCTCGTCGAGAAAGGCAGGGGCGTCTTCAAAAAGGAAGTCTGAAATGACGGGAACAAATGATGTTCGTCGCAGCATGCTGAACAGCCCTAAGCGTGTGGCGGAAGCTGCACGGGGGTCTCGGGCGTGATGTGTGTCGACGTGGTTGGGATGGCTGGCCGGCGCGCGGCTGTTCGACGTCACGGCGGTTTGATACGTGTCGAGACAATGCATTGCGTGCGCCCGTCCAACCTGGGACCGAACACTCGTCTGGGTCTGGCGACCGTCGAAGGTGATCAGGCCCATCTGGTCTTGAAAGAACGCGGCTGCCAGACCCAGCGTTGCGACCGCGCGCGCAATGACCTTCGCGATGACGTGTCGCCCGGTACCGCATTGCGTCGAGCGGGACGCATCGGCGAGCAACATCATTGACGCCGTGCTGTCTTTTTCAAAGTCTCGCGTGACGAGTGGGCTGAAGTTTGTGATGGTCGACTGCGCCCAGTCGATGGCCGACGGTCGGTCGCCAGGCTGCCAATCGCGAAGCCCCACAAAATTGAATCCGTCGCCGTGAAACACACTTGAGTGGCCACCCGCGGCGTGTTCCTTCATACGCATCCGCACGACGAGTTCGATTTCTTGAACCTCCTCCTGGTCGACAAGGCGCTCTTTGAGAGCCAGAGTTGTCACGGGATCGGCACCTGCGCCACGATCTCCTCTATGACCGTTTCGGTCCGTATCCCCTGGCTCGCGGCGTGCGGGGCCAACCAGAGACGGTGCCCCAGGACATATCTCGCCAATTCTTGAATGTCCTCCGGGTAGACCTCGGTCCGTTCGTGCGCGATCAGCGCCCAGACCTTGACAAGTCGTCCCCAGCAAATCGTGGCCCGGGGAGAACCGCCGAGGTCGACAAAGCTCTCGACCAAATCGGAGGGCGAATGCGTTCGCCACTCGGTTTCTTCGTCGTAGGGTCGTGAGGCCGACACCAAGCGGCGTATGTATCGCCCAAGCGCCTCATGAAGGAACACTCGTTCGCTGATGACCGACCGCAGCTCGATTACCCGACTTTTTGACATCAAGCTATCCAGCATCACCTTCTTGAAGTCAAAATTGACCAGCTGCTCTTCTTGCGCGGCAGGGAGATATCCCACCGGCACCATGATCGCAAAGCGGTCCGTGGCGGCTTCGGATAGCGGAAACGTGCCCTGACCAAGCTCGACCGGGTTCATGGTTGCGATCGCGAAGCTGAAGGCAGGCAGTTTGTAGGTCTCGCGGCCAACGGTGACCGATCGGTCTTGCAGACCCTCGAGGAACGCGCTTTGTGATTTAGGGGGAATCCGATTTATTTCGTCGAGCAGGATGACTTCAGCGGAGGCCAGAGGGCCAAACTCGGTCATAAACTCGCCGGTGGCTGGATTGACCATCTGGAAGCCAACGACCTCGGTTGGCTGGAGGTCGGCCCGTCCTTGCAACCGCGCGAACTTTGCGCCACTGATTGCCGCCAGAATCACTCCGAAGAACGTCTTTCCGACGCCTGGGACACCGCGTATCAGCAGATTGCCGGCATTGACCTGTCGGTTCTCCTCTCGGTCATAGGTCGTCGGAATCTCTGCCAACAGCACCATATTGGCAAGGGCTTTTTCTTTCTCGTATCCAATGAGGGCTTTGCGGCCTTCGGCGATAATCGCGTGGTGAAAATCGAGGGCCTCCTGCAGATCTGTGTCCAAGACGAACGTCACTCCTCCCGCGGCGGCTCACGGTACCACATTTCTGTTGACAGCCTATACTGAAGGGCGCTACCGTCATCAGTAAGCGCTTGAGGAGCAATTTGAGGGCAGATCGCATGCGGTCCTCAGCTTTGTGAGGTCGCGCGGCGTTTTGGGCGTCTGCACGTCGGAGCGAGCTTCGACGCTGCACGATGCTCGTCATAGGTTACGGTGGAGGTATCCCATGTTGACAAGACGTGCCCTAAGCGGGTTTTCCCTGGTTGCCATTTTGGCCGTTGGTCTCTTGGCCAGCGTGCCGGCGTCGGCGACTGCTCAAGACGCCGACCACGACCCGACGTTTGCAAAAGACGTCGCGCCGATTCTTCAGCGGTCCTGCCAGGTGTGCCATCGGCCAGACAATATGGCGCCGATGTCGCTTCTGACCTATCAAGAGGTGCGACCGTGGGCCCGCTCGATCAAGAACAAGGTCGTCGCGCGCGAAATGCCCCCATGGCATATCGACAAGAAGGTTGGCATTCAGTCGATCAAAGACGATCGGTCACTGAGTGATACCGAGATTGACACCATCGCCCGCTGGGTGGATGCCGGCGCGCCGATGGGGAATGCGGCCGATATGCCAGAGCCGGTCCAGTTTCAAGATTTTGGCGCCTGGACTATCGAGCCCGACTGGGTCGTGACGTCGCCCCCGCACACTGTTTCACCCGAAGCTGGTGATTGGTGGGGAGACTACATCGTGCCCTCCGGCCTGTCAGAGGACCGCTACATCAAATCTATCCAGACAAAAGCGGGCGATTTGCGGGTTGTCCACCACGCGCTGACGTATGCAGTCACTGACCCCGATTCGCCCGCCCAAGATAGCTCTGGCGATTTCTTCCTCAACGAGTACGCGGTGGGAAAGAACGCCGACACCTATCCGGAAGGCACTGGCAAATTGCTCGAGGGCGATGCCCGGGTCCGCTTCAGCTTTCACTATCACTCCATTGGCGAGGAAGTCGTCGACCAGACCGACCTCGGGTTTGAGTTTTATCCGGTAGAGAGCACTCCTGAGCACATCCTGTATTCCCGGCAGCTTGGTCAGGCCGGTGAGCTTGACATTCCGGCGGGACAGATCACCCGCCACGACGGCTATGCGACGATGTATGAGGCAGGCCGTCTGACCGCATTCCAGCCCCACATGCACTTCCTCGGGAAGCGCCAATGTCTCGAGCTGATCTATCCGGATTCGAGCACCGAGATGATCAACTGTGCGAACTTCGACTTCAACTGGCACATCGTTTACAACTACGAAGACGATGTCCAACCGATCTACCCGGCCGGGACAAAGCTGCATGTCATCAGCTACCACGACAACACCGAGGCCCATCGCGGCAATCTCGATCCGAACAACTGGGCGGGTGGCGGTAGCCGCACCGTCGACGAGATGGCATTTGGTTGGATCAGCTGGTATGACCTGACCGACGAGGAGTATTCGGCCGAGATCGAAGCTCGAAAGTCGAAGACGGATAACGACTAACATCCTCGGCCACGTCGGCGAGTCGTGAAACATTATTACCGGAGGCCCGCTGCAGTCGTCACACTGCAGCGGGCCTTTCCTTTCGAGGGGGGGTAAAGAACCATGACGGTGGCTTTTGATAAACCGGTTATCTCACTCAAATCGTCGGATCGTCCGAGCGTCGACGTCGCGCGCCTGATCCGCTGCGCGTTGGCTTGCCTGGTTGTGGTGACGGCAGTTGGTATCGCGGACGTCAGTGCGCAGGTGAACCCGCGAGATTTGCCGATCGTGGCTCAGCCACAGCAGCGTTTCGATCGGGGTCAAGACGTTCAGCCGATCTACGAAGGCTGGTCGAAAGACGAAGACGACAGCATTACGCTTCACTTCGGCTATCTCAACCGGAACTATCGCGAGCAACCGAACGTGCCCATCGGGGCCAATAACTACTTCTCGCCCGGCGATGAAGACCGCGGGCAGCCAACCTTCTTCTACCCCAGAACCCAGCGCTACCAGATAGAGGTCCCGGCGGAGCCGGACATGGGCACCGCCTTTGAGGACGCGGTTGTCTGGACAGTGGTGCTGCACGGGAGCGAGCAGAAAGCCTATGCGTGGCTCCAGCCGGAGTGGGAGATCGATACGTTGACGATCACACAGAATCAGGGGATGGGTCGGGGCCACGATGTCGAGGTCCTCTACGCGAACAACGCACCGACGCTCACCGTGGACGCGTCCTCGACAACGGTGACCATTGGGCAACCGGTCACACTGACGGCCATGCTGGCGGACGATGAGCTACCCACTGTTCTGCCCCCTCGCCCCCGGCGCGAGACATTGCCCACGCTGACCCGCCCCGACAGTCTGTCGATTCCTGACAACGTGCAGTGGTATCGCCGGCCTCGGGCGCCTCGCAACGGGCTCTCCGTGCTGTGGGTGGTGCATCACGGGCCAAGCGACGTTGACTTCGAGCCCTCGGGCTATCAGCGTTCGATCGCTGAGGAAGGGGAAGATGGCCTGAACTCACCGCGGTCGGGCGCTACCGCGGCACCAGCGCAAGAGGCGACCAGCCTTGAAGGTGATGGTTTGACCGCGGCCAAGTTTGAGACGACGGTGAGCTTTGACGAGCCAGGCTCTTACACGTTGCGAGCTTGGGCAACCGATTCGATGCACAAGTCTTCGGGGGACGTGGTCATCACCGTCACCGAATAGACGGCGGGTTCTTGTTTCGCCGGCGTGCCTTCAGGGTGGCCCTCCTCGGGGGGCTACACTTTTTTTGTCCGATTTGTGCTCGCGGGCTCCGCGAGTATGCTGAGTGGGCGCCAACGCACTCGGGTCGAGCGCGACCGCTACAGCGCCCGCGTCGACCGCGCCACCAGATAGATGCCGAGGATCAGCAGTGCCGCCCCGACTGGTGCGAGCGCGATGCCGACCCCTGGGTCTCCTCCATAGAACGACACCCCGCCCAAGAAAAATCCTCCCGGAAGGAGCAGGCTCGCGCCGATCAGACACGACGACGTCAGCTTTCCGGTCGACCCTGTGGCCAGAGTTGGAAACGCATGCAGGCTCAATCCAAAGACGACATGAATCAGGCTGAGAAGCGCGCCGTGGGCATGCGCCAGCGTCCACATCAACCGTCGGGTCTCATTCGCGACGTCCAGATACATCCGGACCTTGAACCCATGGAACAGCTCCAAGCCAAGACCGAGCCCAAGGAAGAGGAGGAGGGTCCACCACCCAAAGCGGATGTGTCGTCGCGCGTATCGTCGCGACACTTTCAAGTCGATTGTTTCGGCGGTCATTACCTAACAGCCCGTGGTCCCGAATCCCGCTGCATTCGACCGTCGCTGAATCCGGCCGACCGGCGTTGTTCATCGGTCAGATACTGCCCGTATTCTCCCTCTTCTCGTCTGGTTCAGCCGGCCCGGCGACGGTCTCGGTGCCACGCGGACTTTCCCCACGGGCTGCTTGGGGTCCTCAGAACTCTACTCTCGAAGGAAGAGTCCCCGAGTATCGCGCTGGTCAAACAGGCGCCGCATGACGTCTGTGCGTAGGCGTCCGTCCCGGTCGACCAATAATTCCGGTTCGCGTCGGTGGCGCGACAGATCGCTTTCTTGCCAGGTCTGCAAGACCGGCAGCACACGCTGGATACGCTCCTCCCGAGACGCCACGTAGTCATAGTCAAAGCTGGAAACGTGAGGCAAGCTGACGATGGACCGATAGGCGATGTATCGGATGGCCTCGTATGGGTCGGTGAGGAGCTCGGCGAGGTGGGGCACCATCCACGCTGTGCCCGAAGCCTCTTGCGCCGGCGCCCAGCCGAGACTCCAGGCCGTCAGGGCCCGGAGCCCGGCATCCCCCCTGAGCATCCAGAGCAAAGAAGCCGCGACGGTTTGTTCCGCGGCTCCAAGGACCGGTGAGTCGGTCCCGTACCATTCCTTCAGACTATCGGCGGTCCAGCCGAGCGTCTTGTCGAGATGACAAAGATTGCAGGCGTTGGGACGCCCCTGCTCGACGGATTCAGCCACCGTCGGGCTACTGACCGTGTGGCTCCGGACCGCCTTCAGCAGACCATACGATGTGTATGGCATGTGGCAGTTGTAGCACCGGCTGCCCGAAGAGGAGCCACTGTGGTTCGTGTGGGCGGGGCGGTTCTCGCCGACTGTCGCGTGGCACTGCACGCACGCCGCATCGCTGTCCATTCCGGCTGACACTTGGTGAGTGTTGGCCCAGGTCGCGATCGAGCGCGGATCCTCGGGGGTCTTGTGCATGGTGTGACACGAGAAACAACTGAGCGTGTGCTCGGAATCTGTCGCGTCGCGGAAACACGGCGAATCAATCAACCCGTTGTACTCGCGGCCAGAAACACGGATCATCCCGTCGGACCAGAACGAACCCCGAACAAAATCTGGGTCGTTCCGGAGAAACGCCTGGATGTCGGGCGCCTCGGTGTCAGCCATCGGTTGGGCGACGAATCGGGTGTCACGCAGCTCATCCCCCGGGCGGAAAGGAAAGCCGTCGGTGTTCGCGCGTCGCTCTCCGGCGGCATCGGCAAACTCCCACACGCTATGACATTGCCCGCAGACTTGCGAGGACCGTGCCGGGTCAAGCAGGGCCGGCTGGACGATGGGGTCGTCGACGGCGTCGACACCGTCGAGGGTGGCATTGGCAGACCGCAGATGGCGCTTATAACGTCGTATCGGGTTCTGGTTGAATCGAACGTGCGCCTCGCCAGGGCCGTGACAGGCTTCGCACGAAATGCCAAATTCCGCCGCCGTCGTGTCGATCTCCTGCGTATCGAATGGTTCGGACCGAAACGGCGTGTCGAACCTGGTCTTTGGCGACGTGGTGTGACACGCGATACAGATGGCGTTCCAGTGCCCATTGAGCATCGCCAATCGCTGATTTGGTGGATGCAGGACCACCGCGCTGCGTGGGGTCCAACGCTCGTCATCGAGAAGGTAGACCGCGGGGAGCACATTCAGTCCCCGGTCATGACCAGTCGCATACCAGTAGATCTGCTGGTGGTGTGACCCGGTAATCATGACCACTTGGCGAGTGATTCTGGGTCGGCTCTCTGCCGGGCCTTCCCACCCCGGGTCATCAAATTTCGCCCAGAACTCATCGCCCCGGCGCTCGAGGCGCATGGCCCGTCCGTGTGTATTGGTGTCCGTGACGACAACGCCGTCGAAGTCGGCACGGACCGACTCTGGTCTTGCGACCTGAGTCATGGTCCGGTGGAATGATCCATGCCAGGTGTCGTACTGAGAGGGGTGACACGATCGACACGCGGTCGAGGAGACATAACCGTCACCGCTCTCGTCCTGGACAGCGGCGTCGTGCCCGGCGACCTGAATCGGTCGATTGGTGATCCCTGTTTCGCGGGGAGTACGAACGCTCGTGACCGAGGCCAGACCTAGCGCGATCGCCGCGCCAAGGATGGTGACCAGCGTGAGTCTGGCCACCATCAGCTATCTAGTCGTGGGAGAGGTTGCGGGAGACGCCGTTGGGCTGGAACCGGACGGTCCATCCGCTACCGCGGCCAGCTCCTCTTCCGGCTGGTCGAGCACTTTGCGAAAGTCTTTCCCGAGGTCAAATCCGATGGTCATGTCCGCGCCCAAACGTTCCAGCACGTCACCGGTTTCCTCGTGGGTGTAAAACGAGCCTGCCCGGTATTCCCCTTGCGCGGCGATCATCCAGGCTGTTTGGCCTCGTCGGTTGATCGCGTCGGTCTCGGCACCTCGCGCGACCAGATACGGAACCACAATGGTGCCGCCGAGGTAGACCGCGCCGTGGAGCGGGGTCTGTCCGTTGTGGTTGGTCGCATTGATGTCGGCGCCAAGCTCAAGGCACATCGCGATCGCTTTGATCGCGGCTTGTTGCAGGGGACCCGCGTCACCAAACCAGCGCCGCCCATACTTATCTTGACCTTCGACAAAGTCGGCTCCCGCCGCCACCATGAGCGCTGTCGTGCCGTCATCGGACATCAGGTCCGGGTCGGCGCCGCCGTCGATGAGCAGACCCATGATCTCCAGGTCGGCATAGCTCGCAGCAAGCCAAAAGGCTGTTGCACCATTGCGGGTCGGCGCCAGACCGTTGTCCAATCGTATTCGCCGCGACACGAGCGGCAAACTCCGGGTGAGCCGAGCGTCGGCGTTCGCTCCTCGCGAGAGCAGAGCGCTTACGACCTCGGGCATCCTCTGTTGGACCGCCGCATGCAGGGGGGCGCGTCCCGCCCCGTCGTGGTTCGCGTCGGCGCCCCGCTCCAGGAGATACAACGCCATCTCCGCGTGACCGCTATCGATGGCCACCAGCAGTGCGTGCGCGTCGGTGCCTGGTCGGTAGCGCACCCGGGCATTGGTATCGCCCCCGATCCCGTCCGGAGCTGAGTCATTGACGTCGGCACCCGCGGCCAGAAGAAATTGAACCGCGTCGAGGTTGCCCTGCTGGGCGGCGAAAAGCAGCGGGGTGAAGCCCAACGTTGTCCGAGCCGAGACGCTCGCGCCGACCTCGATCAGCAGCTGGCTCACGGCCGTGTGGCTTTCCGCGATCGCCCACATCAGCGAGGTCTGCTGACGCGCGTGTTCTGCCGCGTTAAGATCCGCACCGCCCTCGAGGAGGAGACGCACGACCTCGATGCTGCCTACCCGGGCTGCGGTCATGAGCGGGGTTTCGCCGCTCATACGGCTGAGGTTGACATCGGCGCCCGCCTCGAGCAGCAGACTCGTTGCCTCGCGACTGCCGTTGAGAGAGGCGAGAGAGAGAGGGGTGACATTGTGGTCGTCGCCCGCGTTCACATCCGCACCAGCCTCGATCAGTTGTCGAGCGAGGTCGAGGTCATCGCGGTGGATGGCCCAATGGAGAGCGCTCGCGCCGTCGCCCTGTCGCGCGCTTGCGTCGGCACCGGATTCGAGGAGGGTTTCCACGGCCTTGCTGTTGCCTGCCTTGACCGCTCGGATGAGGTCGAGGTCGAGACCGGACGCCGTTTCCTCACGTGGTCTTGCCTCGGCTTGTTCCGCGAAGTGGATACCCACGATGCCAATCAGGACGCAGGCCACGGACAGTCGATGCCTCAACTTGCACTTCCTCATGATGTGACCATCATAATCCGCCGATGATCTGGCGGCCATGGGCGAGACTAGAAAAAATGTGGGACTTTGCCAAAAGGACGACGCGACACCGCAACCGGCGCCCACATTTCGGTCCCGGGTCCCAACAAAAACTTGTGTTCTACCGCGTATCCGCTAAAACTATGCCATGGGTGTACGCCGAGTAGCGAACCATCGAGTCATCGATAACGCGCCGGGACAAGGCTCCGGCAGGGCTCTTCATCGACTACGATTGATGAACGGTTCCGTCGGGATGATGGAGTAATGTCGTTCCCAACTGATTTTGACTGCGGTCGATCATGACAGTGAGTGACTGGTCGGGTAGCACATACCATGAGATTTAGCGCCTGGATGTTCGTCGTGGGTGTGGCGTGTGTCGTGCCGACGCTCGACGGCGTCGCACAAACTCGCACCGCGGCCACGCCTCCCCCAGACGGGAGCGCCGCGGTCTATCGCCAGCTCCTGAACCGCCACTGCGTAGCGTGCCACAACGACCGCCGTCCCAGTGCCGACCTCTCGTTACAAAGCGTCGATGTTCATTCCGTGGGGGCGGCTCTGGATGAGGTCGTCACCTGGGAGAAGGTCATCCGCAAGCTTCACGCTCGCTCCATGCCTCCCGCTGGTCGACCGAGACCGACCGAGGCGGACTACGAGGGATTCGCCGGCTGGTTAGAAACTTCCATTGACGAGGCTGCCGCGCGCACCCCGAATCCTGGTCGGCGTCCCGCGTTGCATCGACTGAACAGAGCCGAATATAGCAACGCCATTCGCGATCTTTTGGCGTTGGACATTGACGGCGAAACGCTGTTGCCGGCGGACGACTCTGGCTACGGCTTTGACAATATTGCCGACGTCTTGTCCGTCTCGCCCATGCTTACCGAGCGCTACCTGACTGCTGCTCGTCAAATCAGCCGTCTCGCGGTCGGCGATCCCGAGATTCGGCCCACCACCACAGTTTTCGCCACCGACAAGTATCTCAAGCAGGATGACCGCGTCAGCGACGACCTCCCGTTTGGTTCGCGAGGAGGGCTCGCGGTCACCCATACGTTTCCCGTCGACGGAGATTACGTCGCGAAGATCTTTCTGTTGCGAACGTATGACGGCCGCGTGCGGGGCCTACTCGAGCAGAGCCAAATGGAAGTCCGTCTCGAGGGGGTGCTTCTGAAGACCCTGTCAGTCGGCGAGGCAGTCGAGCCGGTGGACGGGCAGGTGCCCCGTCGGGACTATCGTAATGTCGAAGACGACGGTCAGGAAGTGCGGTTCACCGCCCCCGCGGGTCCGGCGATACTGTCGGTGAGCTTTGTCGATACCGGCATTGTCCCAGAGGGGATGCGGCGTCCCCGCTATCCCGTGACCAGTTACGAATATGCGGGTGATCAGACGATTCAACCCGGTATTGCGACCCTCGAGCTCAGCGGGCCATACGATGTGACCGGCTTGGGCGACACGCCGAGCCGTGAACGCATTTTTGTTTGCCACCCGTCGGGCGGTGGGGATGACCGTCAATGTGCGAGTGACATCTTGTCATCGCTGGCTCGTCGCGCGTATCGACGTCCGGTGACGGAACGTGACACCCGCGTGTTGATGGAGTTCTTTGATACAGGTCACGCGGGAGATACGGACCGCGGGTTTGAGGCCGGGATCGAGATGGGGTTGCGGCGTCTCCTCGTTAGCCCTGATTTTCTGTTCCGCCGTGAGCACGACGCTGATGGTGTGGACCCCGGGTCGGTGTACGAGGTCAGCGATGTCGAGCTGGCATCCCGGCTGTCCTTCTTCTTGTGGAGCAGCATCCCAGACGACGAACTCTTGACGCTCGCGGAGACCGGTGACCTCAGCCAGCCCAGGGTGCTCGGGGCGCAGGTGCGACGGATGCTGGCGGATGACCGGTCACGCTCGATCGTGAGCAATTTCGGAGGGCAGTGGCTCTACCTCCGGAACATGGCCCTGGTCTCACCCGACCCCTACGCGTTTGCGGATTTTGATGGCAACCTCCGCGTTGCCATGCGCCGCGAGCTGGAGCTGTTTCTCGACAGCCAGGTGCGAGAAGACCACGGCGTTCCGTCGCTGCTGACGGCCGACTACACCTTTGTCAACGAGCGCTTGGCTCGCCACTACGACGTGCCGAACGTATACGGGAACCACTTCCGCCGGGTGGCATTGACCGGGCAGCATGACGCTCGGCGAGGGTTGTTGGGAAAAGGGAGTGTCCTGACAGTGACCTCCTATGCACATCGCACCTCACCGGTGTTGCGGGGAAAATGGCTCTTGGAGAACGTTCTCGGGTCGCCCCCACCGCCCCCGCCACCGGATGTGCCCGCGCTAGAAGAGAACACCGCCCGGGGTGAGGCCAGGTCGGTGCGCGAGCGGCTCGAACAGCATCGAGAGAACCCGGTGTGCGCGAGTTGTCATCAGGTGATGGACCCGCTTGGTTTTGCTCTTGAGAACTTTGACGGTATTGGACGGTGGCGCAGCCACGGCGAAGACGGCGCGGAGATAGACGCCGCCGGTACACTCATCGACGGCCGCGCGGTTGATGGTCCCGCGAGTCTCAGAAACGCGCTGGTCGAGCGACCCGAGAGGTTTGTGGCGACTGTGGCCGAGAAGCTGTTGACATATGCCCTGGGGCGGGGCCTCGAGTATTACGACGCCCCGGCAGTACGGAAGATTGTTCGAGACGCGGCGGCCGACGGGTATCGGTGGTCGGATGTCGTTTTAGGGATTGCCCAAAGTCCACCGTTCCGGATGAGGAGGACACACCAGCCATGATGATCACAAAAAAGCACCTTCCGCGTCGGACGTTCTTACGCGGCGTCGGCGCCACGCTGGCGCTGCCGCTCCTTGACGGCATGGTGCCGGCATTGTCGGCCATTCGAACGACCGAAGCTCGCGGCGCCAAACGCCTGTTCCTGGGGTATGTCCCGAACGGCATTATCATGGACCAGTGGACGCCTCTGGCGACCGGACACGGCTTTGAGCTGCCGGCCACTCTGTCGCCCCTGGCTCCGTTCAAGGAGCAGCTCCTGGTGCTGTCCGGGCTGGCCAGTCGGCCTGCGATGCCGTTGCCGGGCGAAGGAACCGGCGACCACGTCCGAGCCGCGGCGTCGTTCCTGACTGGTGCCCACCCGAAGAAAACCGAAGGTCCAGATATCCGAAGCGGTGTCTCGATGGACCAGATCGCGGCCGCAGCCCTCGGGCAGGAGACCCAGCTGACATCGCTGGAGCTTGCATTGGATCCGAACGAGCTTATCGGTGCCTGCGAGGCCGGCTGGAGTTGTGCCTACGCCAACACGTTGTCGTGGCGGAACGACACGACGCCCCTCCCGATGGAGAATAAGCCGCGTGCGGTCTTCGAACGGATGTTTGGCGACACCGATGACACGACACCTGCCGCTCGGTTGGTACGTATCAAAGAAGATCGCAGCATTCTCGACTCCTTGCTCGAAGAGGTTGGGGGGCTGCAACACACGTTGGCCCCAAGCGACCGGACAAAGGTCGAGCAGTATCTCGACGCCATTCGAGATATCGAGCGCCGGATCCAGGTTGCTGAGGCCCAGAGTGATCGAGAGCTCCCGACCATGGAGCGACCCAGTGGGGGGATCCCGGATACATTTGCCGAGCACGCGCGTCTGATGTTCGACTTGCAGGTGCTGGCCTATCAGGCAGACCTGACCCGGATAATTACATTCATGATGTCGCGCGAGGTCAGCCCGCGGACCTACCCCGAACTTGGGATTCCGGACCCCCACCACGGGTTATCGCATCATCAGAACAACCCCACTCAAATCGGGAAGCTGGCCAAGCTGAATCGTTACCACATTGAGCAGATCGCGTACTTCATGGAGCGGCTCGCGTCCACGCCAGACGGCGACGGGACACTGCTCGACCATGTCACGATGCTCTACGGTTCGGGGATCAGCGACAGCAATCAGCATTTGCATACGAACCTTCCGGTGCTGTTGGCGGGTGGCGGGAATGGTACGTTCAAAGGCGGCCGTCATGTCCGATACGCAGAGGACACGCCATTGACAAATCTCCAGGTCACCGTGCTCGACTTGCTCGGAGTACCTACCGAGAAGCTTGGGGATAGCACGGGACCGGTAGACCGTCTGTCCGTGTAGTCCACTTGATGCCGAAGTATTTGTTTCAGGTTGCCTACACCGCACCCGGTGTGGTTGGTGTTCTCCGGGGTGGCGGTTCGGCGCGGCGGGCCGCTCTCGAAGAAACGGTGGAGAGTCTCGGTGGCAGTCTCGAAGCCATCTATTTCGCGCTGGGTGAGACCGACGCGTTTATCGTCGCCGATCTTCCCGATAGCGCGTCGGCCGCCGCCGCGTCGCTCGTCGCCCGAGCGTCGGGTGCGGCTCAGGCTCAGGTGACAGTGCTTTTGTCGCCTGAGGACGTCGACGCGGCGACGGAGCGTGCCAAGGAAGTCAGCTACAGACCACCGGGCCACTAGCGTACTAGACGGCCGTTTTCGAATTTCGAGTTGCGTGACTCGAGGTTATTGTGTCCGCTGTCGCGGCGCGACCACGGCCGAAAATCGGTCATATGTCGACCAGTTGTCACGGCGATAGCATCCCAGATTGGCGTTCCCCGCCCCGCCCCGCTCAGTGTTGGCTGTTGACGGCCTTCGCGTCTTGTTTCCCGCGCGCGGTCATCGTCGTTCTTTGGTACAGACAGCGGTCGACGATGTGAGCTTCGAGTTGAGGTTGAGAGAGGGGACCTCGCTCGCAGTGATCGGTGAGAGTGGGTGCGGCAAGACTTCCACCGCGCTTGCGCTGATGGGGCTGGTCGCTTTTCCGGGACGAGTCGACGCGCGTGCCATGGTGTTGCACGGCCCGGACGGCCCGCAAGACATCTCGCGGCTTGACCCGAAGGGTGAGAAGATGCGGCGTGTCCGCGGCGGTCAGAGCGGAATGGTGTTTCAGGATGCTGCTGCGAGCTTGTCGCCGGTCAGAACCGTGGGCGGGCAGCTGCGCGAGACCACACTACTCCACCAGCTGGTAGGGCGTCGGGAGGCGGAGCAGAGGGCAAGCGCCCTGCTGGAGCGAGTTGGCGTCCCCGACCCAGAGCAACGGCAACGGGCCTACGTGCACGAGTTGTCGGGCGGGCTGAGTCAACGAGTTGGAATCGCGTTGGCGCTGGCGGGAAACCCACAGGTGCTGATCGCGGACGAGCCGACCACGGCTCTCGATTCTGGTCGGCAAGACAACATCATCGAGCTCATCCGAGGGCTGCAAACCGAGCGTGGTCTTGCCGTGCTGTATGCGTCACACGATCTCGGGTTGGTGGCCGACGCGGCTGACCACGTGGCCGTCATGTATCTGGGCCGTATCGTCGAGACCGCTCCTTCCGACGCGCTGCTCACAGACCCGCGCCATCCCTATACGGAGCAACTGTTGGAGTCGCCACCCCGTATCGACACCCGTCGAAGGCATCTGCCGACCATGCCTGGGCGCGTGCCGCGACCGGGGTCGATTTGCCGCCCGGCTGTTCGTTTGCCCCGCGTTGTCGCCGGGTGGAGAACCGGTGTCGCACTGGGACACCCGCGTTGGTCGAGGTCGCGTCGGGGCGTCGCGTCAGCTGCTTCCTCTATGACCTGGAGCAGCCGGTCTCAAACTCCTGAATGTGGCAAGATCGAACGGGTCCGTTGTCTAAATGTGACAAAATTGGGCGTTCCCGTCGTTCGAGAGTGGCAAAATCGAGACGGGTCGTCGTTCGAGAGTGGCAAGGATTGGACGGGCTCGTGCTCGCCAACGCGGCACAAATCCGTTGGTCTGGACGGCACCGTAGGCACGAGAACATACACACAAAGGAGAGCAGCTAATGGCTATCTATACCTGTGAAAAATGCGGCATGAGCGTTGGAACCATGACCTGTGGGCAGTGTGGAAAAGAGCTGGTGCACGACACCCTCGCGCTCGACAACGGCGCGAATGTCGACATCGCCAAGTGCCCGGATGGCCACGGGAAGATCAAGTCGCCTCAGTGCTGCGGCGACGACATGAGTTGTTCGATCTGATTCGGGTCTTCTATTTCCAGCGCGCGGGAGTGCTTGCCCCTCTTCGGCATGGCATGGCACGGCCGTTCGAGCTCGATCCCACGGTTCACAGGGTCGGCTACCTCGAGCGATGTAGGGTGGTGCATGGTGGCTTGCCCGACTCTTACTCGATCCTCTACCGGTCACCTCTAATACGTCCTGCGCTCCACCCTGCAATCGTGGAATGACGATAGATGACTGATGCTCCCCTCGTGGTCGTCACGAGTTGCTCTCTCAACCCGACCAGCCGTTCCCATCGACTGGCGGAGGCGGCTGTCGCCGCCGTCGATGCCGCGGGTGCACGGGCCGAACTGCTCGACCTTCGAGAGTGGAAGCTGCCACTGTGCGATGGGACCGCCAGCTTTGAACATCCTTCGGTCGCACCCCTCGCCGAGAAGATCGGCGGTGCGTCAGCGGTTCTGGTGTCCGCCCCGGTTTACAACTATGACCTGAACGCGGCGGCCAAGAACCTTGTCGAAATGACCGGGTCGGCGTGGAGCGAGAAGCCTGTCGGTTTTCTCTGCGCGGCGGGGGGAGAGCGCAGTTATATGTCACCGATCGGTCTGGCCAACAGTTTGATGTTCGACTTCCGAAGCCTGATCATTCCCCGGTTCGTCTACTGCACCAAAGCAGACTTTGACTCGGATGGAGCCCTGGGCGCTCCGCTGCAGGGGCGTGTCGACCAACTCGCGCGAATGGCGGTCGATCTCGTGCGCGGGCTTGATTGGGCCCGACGACACCGCTGACGACTTGTCGGCTCACCATGCCCTCGCGACCCACCCCGTCTGTCCTCGACGTTGAGCGCGAGTATCAGATCGACTCTCCGGAAGAGCGCGAACAGCGATTTCGCCAGGTCTTTGACGACGGTCCGGTGGGGATCGTCCTGGTCGGTACGGATTTTCGCTTTCTGGCCATGAACCGGGCGTTCTGCGACATGCTGGGATACGACGTGTCGGAGCTACTGAACCGCACCATTCCCGATGTTACTCATCCCCACGACGTCGACGACAATCGGGAGGCGGTGCGTCAGCTGTTCGCTGGGGAGACCCCGGCCGTTCGCGTGGAAAAGCGCTATCTGACAAAGAGTGGTGACGTGTTGCACGCCCAGGTGTCGGCCTGGCCAATTCGCAACGCTTCCGGTCTGGTGACACACGGGGTCGCCGCCATTCTGGACATTACCGCTCAAAAGACGGCCCGGGGCCCAAGCGGCCCGTCTGCGGGCCGCGCTCGAAGAGCGAGATACGTTGCTCCGCGAGATTCATCACCGAGTGAAGAACAACTTACAGGTTGTCTCCAGCTTGTTGACGCTCCAACTCGGCCACCTCTTGATCTGTTTCGCAACCCCGGGACGCACTTCGTCATCTCGTTTCCCCTTCCCGAGGTGAGCACCGCGCTATGAGTCACGCGAGTCCGACGGCTCGGATGGCCGACTTTGATTTGTCCGAAACGCATCGGCAGGTGCGGAAGTCCGTGCGGGAATTTGCCGAGCGCGAGATCTTGCCCCATGTCGAGGACTACGAACGACGGGCCGCGTATCCGGCCGCGCTGATTCAACGGCTGGTTCCCCACGGGTATCTGACGCCGATCGTGCCAGAGTCGTATGGAGGCGCTGGCGTCGACGTCGTTACCTACGGAATTATTTGTGAAGAGCTGGCGCGGGTCGACTGGGTCGTGGCCTCGGTGGTGTCGGTCACGAATTCGCTGGTCGGTGGCTCGATCTTGCGATTTGGCACCGAGGCCCAACGTAACAGGTGGCTTCCCGCGATCTGCGACGGCTCGGTGTTGACGTCCGCGTGTCTCACGGAACCGAGCGGTGGCACCGATCTGGCGGCGCTGCGGACCCGGGCGGTGGAGACCGATAGCGGGTGGTGTCTCACCGGCTCCAAAGTGTTTATTTCGCACGCGGCGCATGCCGGTCTCTTTCTGGTCGCGGCCACTGTCGATCCCCAGAAAGCGCACGCCGGCGTCACGATGTTTCTCGTCGATGCCGCGGTCTCCGGCATCACGGTCGCCGAACTCCCGATGCGGACCCTGCAACGCGACAATATCGCCGAGGTCCGGTTTGACAACGTCATGGTTGGGCCGGACGCGGTCCTGGGCGAGCCGGGACGCGGGTTTCCCGTGCTCGGCGCGGCGTTGGACATGGGGCGCTACTCGGTCGCCGCCCGCTGTGTCGGGCAGGCCCAGCGGGCCATCGACCTGGCGCTGCCGTATGCTCGAGAGCGAGAGGCGTTTGGACAGAAGATTGGCTCGTTCCAGATGATTCAGCAAAAGATTGCCGACATGATCTGTCGTACTGAAGCGGCGAGAGCGCTTGTCTACCGACTCGGACGGATGAAACAACAAGACCTGCGGTGCTCGATGGAGGCGTCGATGGCCAAACTCATGGCCAGCGAGGCGGCTACGGCGAATGCGCTGGAGGCCATCCAGATACACGGCGGCTACGGGTTCTCGTCGGAATACGAGGTAGGGCGACTGCTGCTCGAGGCCAAGACACTGGAAGTTGGCGAGGGGACAAGCGAGCTCCATCGCAAGCTCATCGCCGAGTACGCACTCGGAATACGAAGGCAATAGTTCGTATTTTCTGAAACCCTCGGGGCCGGTGGCTCGTAGAAAAGATCGTGAGTGATGGCCGCGCCCGTTCGACGGCGCCCGCGGGGTTTTCTGACGCGGAAGATGCCGTTGTTCGGTCACCACGACCAGTGACAACCCCCACCCGTCGTTTCCGCAAGGCCGGCGTGCGCGTGGCGCTGGTCCTCGTCGCCCTGATGTGCCTGGTGGGCGTGGGTGTTGCCTTGGTGCCGTGGGCGCGCCAGTCACATTTGCGCTCGCTCTCCTGCGAAGCTCGTTCAGCGGTTTTGTGTGGGTAGTGCAGGCCGTGGCCGACGGGCTCGACATGTGGACCATTCTGGTCCGCGCCGGCCGGTCCCTCGGCGCGGCGCTCGCGACACCGCGGGTCGCGCTCGCACTGGTTGGGGCGGAGCTTGTCGGTGTAGTCGCGCTCTACGGGCTACATCGCGTGCTCATGCTCGAGAAGGAGAAAACGAAATGGTGAGGGTCGTCATTTTTTACGTCGTGAACATGGTCGGTCTCGCGAGTGTTGGCGTTCTAGGGGGAATGGTGAGCACCGAGCGTCAGGCCGATGGGACCGGCTGCCCAACCGGCGCCAAACGCTGAGCAGCAATCCTTGGGACGAGCGGTGAGGGCGCGATTTGACGTGGTGTTCCTCACCGAGGGACTGGCCCTCTCGCCAAGAGATGAGACGACGCAAGTCAGACTTATCGAGCTGTGCGAAGGAGTCATCGCGATTGACGGGGCAGAGGTTACGGGTCAAGAGCTTCGGCAGCGACTGTCTGCCCCCCCACTGCCGACCTGGTGATTCGACTATCGTATTTAGAACCCGCCCTTCGAGGGCGACTCTTTGCCCGTTCCGCACCGGAAACCTCGGGGACCGTCTCCGACGAAGCGGAGGAGCGCGTGGGCGGGTCCACAACGAGCTTTACCGAGTCGACGAGACCCCCTCGCCACCCGTGCCACCGATACCGCCGGCGCCGCCCGGGCCAGAAGCGGGTGGGGACGTGGAGGCGGCCCCGGAGCCGCGCCGGCGGGCACAAGTGATTCGGGGCGACATTGTCAGGATCGGTGGGCCCGTGATCGTCGAGGTGGACGAGCGAGTGCGGGGGGATGTTGTCGTGATTGGCGGTCCAGTGACCGTGGACGGGCGAGGTCGTAGTCGTCGTCGGTCGAGCCCGATTTGGGCCGGAAGCAGTCGTAGACGGCGAAGTGACAGTGGTCGGTGGGAGGTTCGACCGCGCGCGGTCGGCTCAATTGCACGGCAAGATCAACCACTTGGGACTATGGGACTGGGACTTGAGCGCGGTCCAGCTGGGAGCTGGGTCGTGGCGTGACGGCGTCCCCTTCGCCTGGCGGTCGGGACCATTCCGCCGTAGCTGGGATCTTGCGGGGACAGTCATCCGGCTCTTGTTTTACGCTCTCCTGGCAAGCGTTGTCGTGGCGGTCGCGACCGGGAGCGTCGAGCGGGCTGCCGCGCGTTCAGCGGCCGAGCCGCTCAAGGCCGGGCCGTCGGGTTCTTGGCGCAACTCCTGCTCGGTCCGCTGCTTGTGCTCGGGGTCGTGGTTCTGGCGATATCCATCATTGGCATCCCGTTGCTCGTGCCGTTTGCCGTGCTGGGGGTGTTCGCGATCATGGTCGCCGGTTTTGCGGGCTCGGCCCATGCCCTTGGGCGGTGGGTCCGGGCTCAGTTCGGTCTGGCGACCCATCCAATCTATGTGAGCGTGTGGGCGGGAATTGCGCTGCTGTTGATCCCGACGCTGGTTGGCGAAGCGTTCGAATTGGTCGGGGGGCCGTTTGGAATCCTCGCGGTGCCGCTTGTGCTGACCGGCGTCTTTCTCGAATACGCCGCGTGGACAACCGGGTTTGGGGCCATCATTCTCAACCGGTTTGGGCCGGCCTCCCCGCCTGCGCCCGGATCGCCGGTCTCGCTACCCCCGGCGGAACCCGATCCCACTCAGGTGGCGTCGTGACCGTCGACCTCGTGGGCGTTGACCTCGTGAGTGTCGACCCCACGGCTGTAGACGTCGGCAGTCGCGTTGCAATGACCGTTGGGCCGCTCCGGGGCCTATCGGTGGGTCACGGACTTCAGCAGACGGGTAAATGCCGCGTCCCATCGCATGACCGTGCGATCGGGACCGGTCACCTTGAAGAAGTATGGCCCTCCAGGTGTTTCGACGACGGCCGCTTTAAGACGGAACCCACGTTTGAAATACCGCATACCCGACCCGGGCTGCACTTCGGCACCATAGATTCCCGGCACGTCCAGTACCGTAACAACGAGCTCGTCGACATCAAATTGGGTGGTCGTGGCGACATCGGCCGAGGAGCGACCGTCTGGTTGGATCATTTGGTTGGTCCAACGCTCGAGGTTGGCCTCGACGCTACCGCCGCCCGCTCCAAAATAGAAGACCGCGAACTCCGCATCCTCGGTATCCACTCCGCTGCGCGGCAGCGCGAATTGGGCGATCCGCATGGAGGACGCGGGCTTGACGGGTATCCACTCCGCGGGCGGGTCGAAATTTAGCGTTGGCTGCGCGGCGGCAGTCAGTGGGAGCGCGACCAACGCCGCCCCGGCTACGATGTATCCAAGAATTCTCATTGTCGTCGACCCTGCGCGGTCACCCTCTGATTCAGTCCACTAGGATAGAGCAGTCATGCCGATCGCCTACGAGAAGCGCACCCTGGACAACGGCCTCGACGTCGTCGTGCACGAAGAACGCGCACTACCGATCGTCGCGGTCAACCTGTGGTATCACGTCGGCTCAAAGAACGAACGGCCGGGACGTTCGGGCTTCGCCCACCTGTTCGAGCACCTCATGTTCGAGGGCTCCGCCCACCACGACCGCGGATATTTTGAGCCGCTCCAGGAGATCGGCGGGGTGCTCAATGGCTCAACGAGTGCAGACCGGACGAACTACTGGGAAGTTGTGCCGACAGGCGCGGTCGACCGAGCGATGTGGCTCGAATCCGACCGGATGGGGTTCCTGTTGCCTGCGCTGACCGAGGAGAAGTTCGAAACCCAGCGAAAGGTGGTGCTCAACGAGCGCCGGCAAAACTACGAGAATCGACCGTATGGTCTGGCCAGCATGGCGCTGATGCACGCCATGTATCCCGAGGGCCACCCGTATCGGTGGCTACCCATTGGCGCGCGGAAAGATATCGAGCAGGCCGATTTCGACGCGGTGCGTGAGTTCTTTTCATCCTATTATCACCCGGCCAACGCGTCGCTGGTACTGGCGGGTGATATCGAACTCAACCACGGGCATGCGCTCGCAGCGCACTACTTCGGCGACATCCCCGCCGGACCGCCCGCACCGGCACTGTCGGGCCTGCCGGCCGCGCGGGTGGAGCCTGTTCGTCTTAGCCTCGAGGACCAGGTCGAATTGCCACGGTTGTATCTGTCGTGGCCCAGCCCGGCGCTGTTTGGTCCGGGGGATGCGGCGTTGGACATCACCGCGACGATTCTCGCCGGGGGGAAGTCGTCGCGGCTCTATCGCGAATTGGTCCACACACGCCAGATCGCGACCGACGTCGGGGCGGGGCAAGGGTCTCGCGAGCTCTCGGGGACATTTAGCATCGTCGCGACTGCCGCCCCGGGTCACACACTCGACGAGCTTGACGACGTACTGACGACCGAGCTACGAAGAATGTGCGACGATGGACCTACGCCCGACGAGGTGGCCCGTACGCAGACCAGTATCGAGGCTGACTTTGCCTATCGTTTTCAGACAGTTGGCGGATTTGGTGGTCGCTCCGACCAGTTGAACGCATACAACGTGTATACGGGTGACCCCGGATACTTCGATGCCGATTTGGCCCGCTATCTTGACCTCTCGCCTGACGCCGTCCGCACCGTCACCCATCGCTACCTGGCGGAGACGCCGGCAGTGGCGTTGAGCGTCACGCCGACCGGCAGTCCCAGCTCGATGGCACTCGCGGGCTCCGAGGACGCCACCGCGCGCGTCGCGGACTGACCCATGGCTGTTGATCGCACCCGGCTTCCGGCCGTCACCACCGCGCTGCCATTTTCGCCGCCAACTTTTACGCAGATCCGATTGCCCGACGGACCACGGGTGTGGACGCTAACCCACCGTCGGGCGCCCGTCCTGGCCTTCCGGCTGATCATCCCGGTCGGGGCGGCAGATGACCCGCCGGGGCAGACCGGGTTGGCAGCGTTGACCGCCGCCCTACTGGACGAGGGGACCGAGTCGTCGTCGTCGGTGGAGCTGCACGAGACGCTGATGCGTCTTGGCGCGCACTTGGCGGTCCACACCTCCAGCGACGCGACTATCGTCTCGCTGACGACGCTGCCAAAGCACGCCGCGCGCGCGCTGGGGCTGATGATCGAGGTCGCGTCGCATCCGCGTTTTGCCGCCGATGACTGCGAACGTGTGCGTGACCTCCGGCTGACCCATCTCCAGCAGATGCGGCGTCTACCGTCAGCCGTCGCAAGCCGTGTGTTCTTGGCCTCCGTCTATCCTCACCATCCCTATGGTCATGTGGCCCTGGGCACCGACGGTGACCTCCGGGGGCTCGGCGCGGACGACGCCGTTGGGTTCCACCGGCGATGGTATGGCGCGGCCGACTGGACGCTCATCGCCGTGGGTGATCTGCCGGACCACGCCCTCCAAGACCTTTCGACCAGTGCTCTGGAAGTGGCGCCGCGAAGGGCCCTTCAGGTGGCTCGCCTGTCTCGCCCCGACGCCCCGCCGCCCGCGTCTCGGCTGTTCTTCGTATCACGACCGACCGCCGTCCAGTCCGAAATCCGTCTGGGGCATGTGATGCCCCCTCGGGCGACCGCGGATTATCACGCGCTGATCGTTCTCAACATGGTGTTGGGAGGGCAATTTGTGAGCCGCATGAATCTCAACCTTCGTGAGGACAAGGGATACACCTACGGTGCGCGGACGTCGATCGATTGGCGAGTAGGTCCCAGCGCCTTCTCGTTTCAATCCAGTATTCAGACGGACGCGACGGTCGGCGCCATCGGCGAGGCGATACGTGAGATAAGGGACATTGGCGCCGACCGTCCCGTGACTGATCATGAGTTAGGACTTGCCCGGGCCGCATTGGTCCTCGGCTTTCCTCGGAGCTTTGAAACCGCATCTCAGCTCGCGCGGGGCGGGGTGGCGCTCGCCCTGCACGGCCTGGCCGTCGACGAGATGGCCCGATTCGTGGACGCCGTGAACGCCGTCGACTCGGCCGCCTTGGCCCAGGTGGCGTCCAGCCATGTGAACGCGGACGGCCTAGCGGTCGTGGTGGTCGGCGCGAGCGATAGCGTCTTGTCACCGCTCGAGGATCTCGGCCTCGGCGCGCCGACTGTGATGGAATAGGTCATTCCCATGAGCTACGCGCGTTTTGGCATGAGCTTGGTCGGTGTCGTAGGGGTCGTGGCGGTGACCTTGGCCGCCGCGACGATTTGGCTATTGCTCAGCAATCCGGTGACCGTAGCCAACGCGGTGACCGAGCAGGATGTGACGCCGGTCGTGCGCGAGCTGGCGGCCATTCTCTTGCAGGCCCTGAGAGGGTTGCTTCAGTATCTTTGAGACGCTCCATCTCGCCCGCCTCTCGTCCACTGGACATCGCCAAAGGCTCGGCTCAATAAGACGGAGCAATTTCTCGTCGGTGAGATGTCGGTGGTGCCAACGTGCCACGTGTCGGATTGAGGCGCAGCGTTTCCGGTGTCCCGTGGCAAACCCCGCGCCCGCTCCGCCTCACAATGCACGTCGCAAGAAACGAATCAGCACATAGGCGTCGATCCAGCTGAACGGTGCCGTTCCCGTCGAGTAGTGGCCACACGGAAGCTCGAAGACGTTGGGTCGAATTGTCCGTTGGCGGAATTCGTCGATAAGCGCTCGAGAAAGACGGACCGGAAACGAGAGGTCGTAGCGTGCATACACCAACAGCGTGCGCTTCTCTCGCATGCGGTCGATATACGGCCGGGGGCTGATCGGCATCCACAAACGGCGCAGCTCGTCCAACTCGATCTCGCCGTCCAGCCCAGCCCGCACGTGCTCCGTGGAGAGCCCCTCCCAGACGACGTCCGCAAAGTACGGTGAGATGTGATTGAGCGCAGCAGCGTCGATCTTTGGCTCGTGGGCGGCCGTGAGCATGGCCAGACACGAACCCAGACTCGTCCCCAGAATTCCGATGCGGTCGTAGCCACGGGCCGATAGCCAATGCACCGCTCGTCTCGCGTCAAGCACGGCCTGGCGGCAGACCTGCAGTGTGCGACCGATGTTTGCGCTGACGATGTAGTCGGCACGATGGAGCTCAGCCGGCATGCGGCTGTCGTGATACGGCAGGCTGAGTCGAAGCGCGCTTACCCCGAAACGGGCGATGAGACGGCTCAGGGCCATATGGGCGTCCGGGGCGGCATTCCATTGCGGCAAGACGACTACCGCGCGACGCGACCCTCCCGCGGTGGGGGTCGGGCAGTACCGCGCGTGGACACGGTTGTTTTCCAGATGTGGTGTGTCCATGGCGCTGGGAAAACTCAGCGCGTCGCCGGTGAAGACAAACTCGTTATCGGGAAGAGGAGGGGTCTCAAAGAATCTCTCTGAATTCTCGAGCGCCGCCGCCGACCATGCCCGGATGGTCTCACTTGGCGAAGGACCCGAACCTGGCGAGGAACCCGAACCGGGGCAGGGCGGGTTGGCGAGCCAATCGAGACCCCAGTCGAACTCGCCAACCACGCGATCTGTGGTGACGGAGGCGAGCCGCCGCTCCCATCGATAAAAGAGGCTCTTTAGCATCGGCGTAGGAAAGAAATGCTCCGACCGAGGATGCTACTATGCGATGACGAGGAGAAACCCGCCCGATGAGTCTAAAACAGGTTGATGTGAAGACGGCGTATACGCGCCAGACGGAGGATGGTCAGGTGTATGTGGACGTCCGCTCCGTGCCAGAGTTTGAGAAGGGGCACCCCGCTGGAGCCCGCAACGTGCCGCTTCTCCATTTTGTCGAATCGACCGGTCGGATGCATCCTAACCCCGATTTTCTGACGGTGATGCAGGCGAATTTCTCTCCGGACACTGCGCTTCTTGTCGGATGCCAAATGGGTGGTCGTTCGGCGCAAGCTGGACAGGCGTTGGTGGCCGCGGGGTATCAGGACGTGACCAACGTCGCAGGCGGGTTTGGCGGCGCTCGCGACCGCATGACCGGCCACGTCGTCGCCGAGGGCTGGGCCGACGCGGGTCTTCCGGTGGAGCAGGACACGCCCACGGGGAGCGGCTACGACGAGCTACAGAAGATCGCCGGGCAGGGTTAGCGCGCGTCGTCGCAACTCCCCACGCGAGCCAGAGGGCGGCTGAGGCGGTCTATCGGCACGTCGCGCGCCTTCGCGTCATCGCCGATGGCTGATGAATGCGCCTCCTCGTGATCGCGTGTGAACCGTCAGGCCCGCTCCGCAGTCCGCTCAGTGTCAACCGGGATTCGTACCGCGAATGACCTCTTCGTACTCTGACGCATCGCGAAGGAGGGACGCCGTGTGTCCGGACCGGCCAATCAGCTGAACGGCGGTCGGTAGCCCGCCGGGGGATAAGCCCATTGGTATCGAGAGTGCTGGGTGCCCGGTCAGGTCAAAGAGTTGAGTGAGGCGGAGTGTGAGCTCGCGGATGGCCGTTGGCTGGTCGTTCTCGCCCAACGAAATCGTCTCTGTATGCAGCGGCGGCGCCGGCATGGGAAGTGTCGGAAGGACCAAGTACGGGCGCGTGGCGAGCAGTGTCTCTACTTCCCGTCTCAACGTGTCTCGCATTCGGCGCGCGTCTTCATAGTCTCTCTGCGAAATGTTCGCTCCTAGAGCCAGACGCGCTCGGACACGGGGCGAGTATTTGTCGGGACGTTGGGAGAGTGCTGTCCGGTGGACATTGAATGCCTCGTACAGCACGGTCTGCCGATAGGTCTCGGCGATGTTCTCGGCGTGCGGGAGCGACACGTCCTGGACGTCCCACCCAGCATGTCGCAAACGGTCGAGCAGCGCGTCGAGATCGTGTCGGACAATGTCGTCAAGCTGGTCCAGGAAGTAGGGCCGGAGCACGCCGGCGACCGCGGGCCTGGGCCGATCGTTACTGGCCAGAGTCGTCGGCGCGCGGCCGGCCATCACCTCGTAGAGACAGGCAACGTCACTGACGCTCGACCCAAGTGGTCCCACGTGGTCGAGGGATTCTGCCAGCGGTATCACACCGTCACAGCTGAGCTCGCCATACGTCGGCTTGAGGCCCACCACGCCGCACGCGGCTGAAGGAATCCGGATCGAGCCGCCCGTGTCAGTGCCAACAGACGCGACCGCCATCCCCGCCGCCACCGAGACCGCCGAACCGCTGCTGGACCCGCCGGGCATGTGCCCTGGGGCGTACGGATTTCTTGTTGGTCCGAATGCCGAATCCTCGCCTGTTGTGCCAAACGCAAACTCATGGAGATTGCATTTACCCACAAAAACCGCACCGGCGCGCCGGAGATGCGAGAGCACCAGCGCGTCGGACGTGGCACGGTGTCCGTCGCGCACCAACGACGCGGCGGTGGTGGGCAGACCGTCGAGGTCGATGAGGTCTTTGACTGATATCGGAATACCGTGCAAGACGCCTCGGTCGTGGCCTTCTCGGAGCTCTCGGTCGGCGCGACGCGCGTCGGTGCGCGCCTCGTCCGCAAGCACGGAAATGAACGCGTTCAGCTGTCCCTCTTGCCGGTCGATCGCCGCCAGGCACTGTTCCACCAGTTGCTCTGAGGTCGTCCGCCCTGAGCGAATTCTGTCAGCGAGCTCTTCAATGGGCGGGAAAGGCGGACTCATACTCATGGTGACAACCCTCGTACCACTTCGGGATAGGCAAGGAGAGCGTTCCCGTTCTTGTAAAGCGTGAGTTCTTCCGCGCGACGCTCTACAGCAGAGGGTCTAGGAACCCGAGCCTTGACCCAATCTCCACGAGAGGCACCGTCGCGGGCTCAATCCACTCGACTACTCGTAGAGAAGAAAGGGCTTTCGCGTGGTCAGAAACTCGTCTTCGCCAGGTCGCCACGACGCGGCAATATCCTCCGCGTTCTGGTTACTGTCGATTTGTTGCCGCAGCGTCTCCGACCCAGAGAGGATATCGATCGGGCGGTGCACGTGCTCGTATTCGTAAGGCGGCTCTCGCCAGACAAAGGCCGACGCGGCGTGTGTTCTGAACGCGTGCATGACGGCGACGGCCGCTTTGACGGGCGCGAATGACACCCGGTCGGTGACGTGGAGCTGGCAACCTCCGCACGTCGTCCCCGCGTGTTTCTGAAAGGTGGGCTCAAACTCGACTGGACGAAAGCGCACGCCACCGAGTTGCCGGCTGTTGAGCGAATCGGTGATCGCCTCGGCGTCGACGCCGGGCGCTCCCAGGAGCTCGAACGGTCGCGTGGTCCCGCGTCCTTCGGAGAGGCTCGTGCCTTCAAAGAGCACACCGCCCGGATAGACGACCGCGCTGTCAAGAGTCGGCAGGTTTGGTGAGGGCAGAACCCAGGGGAGTCCGGTCTCGTCGTGATACATCGCTCGGGACCAGCCTGTCATGGGGATCACATCCAGCGGGGCGGGTCTGGAGAGAAGTGTGTTGAAGAGTGCGGCAAGCTCTCCAATCGTCATTCCATGACGGAGCGGGATAGGAAACTGACCCACGAACGATTCAAACCCCGGCGTGAGCATCGGTCCCTCGATGACCGCGCCTCCTATCGGGTTGGGTCGGTCACAGACAATGACCGGCAGGTCGTGATGACTGGCCGCGCGGAGACAGTGGGCCATCGTGTAGATGTAGGTGTATACCCGCGTGCCCACGTCTTGAAGGTCGATGACGAGCACATCGAGTCCGTCGAGCATGTCTGCGGTGGGTTCGCGAGTGTCGCTGTAGAGCGAATACACCGGGACATCGTAGCGCCGATGACGGGCGTGAGAGGTTTCCACCATGTTGTCTTGTACGACCGAATGGAAACCGTGCTGCGGTCCAAAGAGCGCTGCCAAGGTTACGCCCGGCATCTGGGTGACGTGGTCCGATACATGCTGCCAGTTTGCGTTGAGTGAGGCCGGATTGCAGACCAGACCCACGCGACGTCCCGTGAGCTGTCCGGAGGCGAGGAGTCGGTCGCTCCCGAGGGTCACAGCAGTTCTCATATCCATCGACCGTTCCTCGTTTCCTTCCAATCAACAAAAAGAACAGGCGGCACCAATAAACTTATTCGCTCTGGCGGCAAATGTTCGTAATGAGATACTCCTGGACGTCGCCGCGTTTGGCGGGGTCTGAATTGATCACGCGTCGCGCCGGCACTTTGTGGGCCTGAAGACCCGCGGCACGTGCTTCCGCATTGTCGTCGTAGAGACGACGAATCTCAGGAGCCGTTGAATTGCTGAGGAGCACCCAGCATCGTCGTTTGGCGAGGGCTATGACGACCTGGCGCACGCGTTCTTGGTCTTCAGTGGAGAACCGGGTCGCCGTATACGAGGTGAACTGAGCGGTCGGGCTCAGGGGGGCGTATGGCGGGTCGAGATAGACGAAGTCGCCCTCCACCGCTCGCTCGAGCACCGACTCGAAGGGCGCGGTTTCGAGCGTCACGTTGTCGCGCAGCGCGGTCGCCACAGCCTTCAAATTGTCTGGGTCGCAGATCCGAGGATTCTGGTAGCGACCAATTGGCACGTTGAACCGGCCGTCGGAATTCAGCCGAAAGAGCCCGTTGAACCCAGTGCGGTTGAGGTAGATCAACATGGCGGCGACGGACGCGGAGTATCGCGTCTCGTCCGGTCCACGGTCGTTGTGGATGGCGAGGCGCGCCGGGTTGAATCGCCGGTCTCGCACGTCGTAGTAGTGTGTGCTGGCGTTTGCTCGGTGGCCGGCGGTCAACTGTTCGAGGGCGTCGATCACTCCGTGGAGGTCATCGCGGATGGCGAGGTAACACCCAACCAAATCGGTATTGGTATCGAGCAACACCGCTCGGCGTTGGCGAAGAAGACCCTGGTTGTACAGGTCGAAAAAGACCGCACCGCTGCCCACAAAAGGCTCGAGATATGCGCCAAAATCAAGTGGGTAGAAGCGGCGGATTTGTGGCAACAGCTGTCGCTTTCCACCGGCCCATTTCAGCGGTGGACGCACAGGCGGGACACTCATCACAGGACCGGCCGGATGATACCATGTGCCTTTCTGATGGGTGTATCGAGCGCTGAGCCTCACCACGAACTTCACCAAGACCTGCGTCGAAGTGTCGCTGAGCTGTGTCGCGGATTTCCGGACAGCTATTGGCGAGAGCTCGACGCTGACCGCGCCTATCCCGAGAAGTTTGTTCGGACGCTGACCGAAGCGGGCTATCTCGCAGCCTTGATTCCCGAAGATTACGGCGGCGCTGGTCTGGGCGTCATGGAGGCCTCGATCATTCTCGAAGAGGTCAACCGCGCGGGTGGAAACGCCGGAGCCTGTCACGCCCAGATGTACATCATGGGGACGCTGCTTCGTCACGGGTCCCCAGAGCAAAAACAAGAGTTCTTGCCAAAGATCGCCAACGGTGAGTTGCGGTTGCAGGCGTTTGCCGTCACCGAACCGACGACGGGGACGGACACGACCCAGCTCAAGACACTGGCCGTTCGAAAAGGCGATCGGTATGTGGTGAACGGTCAGAAGGTGTGGATCTCTCGCGCCGAGTATTCGGACCTGATGTTACTCATCGCGCGGACGACACCGCTCGCAGAGGTCAAAAAAAAAACCGATGGATTGTCGGTCTTCTTGATCGACCTTCGCACCGCGGTGGGTAACGGTGTCACAATCCGGCCACTCCGGACGATGATGAATCATGCGACCACCGAGGTGTTTTTTGACGACCTCGAAGTACCGGTAGAGAACCGGATCGGAGAGGAAGGACGAGGGTTCCGATATCTCATCGATGGGCTCAACGCAGAGCGGATCTTGATTGCCGCCGAGTGTGTTGGAGACGGGCGGTGGTTTGTCGAGCGGGCGTGTAACTACGCGAAAGAGCGGGTCGTTTTTGACCGTCCGATTGGGCAGAACCAAGGCGTGCAGTTTCCGATCGCGCGTGCCCATGTCAATATCGAGGCGGCCGACCTCATGCGTATGCGGGCGGCGGAGCTGTTTGACGCGGGAACCGCGTGTGGCAGCGAGGCCAATATGGCCAAGCTTCTGGCGGCAGATGCATCGTGGGAAGCGGCCAACGTCGCAGTGCAAACCTATGGCGGGTTCGGCTTTGCGGAAGACTACGACATTGAGCGTAAGTTTCGGGAAACCCGGCTCTATCAGGTTGCGCCGATTTCCACGAACCTGATTCTGTCTTATATCGGCGAGCACGTCCTGGGCTTGCCGCGTTCGTTCTAGTGGAGTGGGTCCTGTTGCGTGTACTGGCCACTGACGTGGTGACAAGGCGCTAGATGCGACCGCTCGACGGTGTGACCGTCGTCGCCCTCGAACAAGCGGTCGCTGCGCCGTTTGCCACCCGACAGCTTGCGGACCGCGGTGCGCGCGTGATCAAGATCGAGCGTCCCGAAGTCGGTGACTTTGCCCGGGGCTACGACACGACCGTCAATGGTCTCTCGAGTCACTTCGTCTGGCTCAACCGGTCAAAGGAATCGCTGACGCTCGATATGAAGCGTCGAGAGGGTCGGGAGGTCGTCTCGCGTCTCCTGGAGGGCGCGGACGTCTTCCTGCAGAACCTGGCTCCGGGGGCGACGGAGCGGCTGGGTCTTGGCAACGACGCACTCCGCGCACGGTATCCACGCCTGATCGTGTGCGGAATCTCTGGCTATGGCTCGACTGGTCCCTTCCGTGACCACAAGGCGTACGACCTTCTGGTCCAGGCCGAATCTGGTTTGGTGTCAATCACCGGTTCGACGGAGGAGCCGGCGAAGGTGGGAGTCTCGGTCGCCGATATTGCGGCCGGGATGTATGCCTTGACGGGTATCTTGACCGCCCTCATTACGCGGTCGAACACGGGAGTGGGGACAGTACTCGAGGTGTCGATGCTCGAGGCGCTCGGGGAGTGGATGGGCTATCCCCTGTACTACACGACCTACGGTGGTGCGGCGCCGACCCGGGCCGCGGCTCGTCACGCGGCAATAGCACCGTATGGACCCTTTACCACCGCGGGTGGCGATGTCGTCTATTTGGGTATTCAGAACGAGCGAGAGTGGGCCGCCTTTTGCGAGCATGTGCTGCTACGTTCCGCGCTTGCGTCCGACGAACGATTTTCGTCCAATCCGCGGCGGGTCGCGCGCCGCGATGAGGTGGACGGCATGGTGGCCGCTGTGTTTGCCGCGCTCCCGGTCGACGAGGCCGTGCGACGGCTGGACACCGCCCGGATTGCGCATGGACGGCTCAACACCGTCGCGCAGTTTGCGGAGCATCCGCAACTTGCGGCACGCGACCGTTGGCGTGAGGTTGGTTCCCCGGTAGGACCGATCCGGGCGCTCTTGCCACCTGATGGTCTGGCGGGGGTCGAGCCTCGGATGGACCCGATTCCCGCGGTTGGCGAGCACACGGAGACGATCTTGACCCAGCTAGGCTACGATCCCTCGACCATTGCCGCCTGGCGGGCCCGGGGAATTGTGTGAGAGGAAAGCGATGACAGTGAAAGAGGGCTGGACCGGTCGTGTGTATGAAGACTTTGAGGTCGGTGACGTGTATCGGCACCCCCTGGGGCGTACGGTGATCACTGCTGACAATATCTGGTTCACGCTGCTCACGCAGAACAGCAACCCTATTCATTTTGACCACGCCTACGCGGCCAAGACCGAGTTTGGGAAGCCGCTCGTCGATTCAACCTTTACGCTGGCCCTCGTCACGGGGCAGTCCGTCATCGACTTGAGTCTCAACGTGATGGCCAATCTCGGGTGGGATGAGGTGCGGCTCCCGAATCCGGTCTTCGAGGGCGATACAATTTATTCCCAGAGCGAGGTCTTGAGCATACGCGAATCGAAGTCGCGGCCGAACGTCGGCATCGTGAGAGTCAAGACCGTCGGATTCAATCAAGACGGAACACCGGTCATCGAGTTCAAGCGAACGTTCATGGTGTACAAACGCGGCCACGTGCCGGAGACGGCTCGTGTAAACCCACCCAGTCTGAGTCCCTAAGGACACTATTCTTGAAGCTCCGGGAGTCTCGCATGCGTGACGTTCGATACGGGCCATTTGTGGCGTTTGTGTTTTCTCTGGCGTTCGTGGGCGCTTGCGGCGGTCCTGAGACGCTCGTGTCCGGCGATCTCGCCATCGTCGACGTCACGGTGCTTCCGATGGACAGCGAGAGAGCGCTCGAGGGGCAGGTGGTCGTCGTCGAGGCTGGCCGGATCACCGCGATCGGCAGCGCTGACGACATTGGGCCAGAGGAGGGTGTCGAGGTCATTGATGGGGACGGCCTCTATGTCATCCCTGGATTGACCGAGATGCACGGTCATTTACCACCCCCGCGGATGTCAGATATCGACATCAAGAACCTCTTGTTTCTCTATCTCGCCAATGGCGTGACCACGGTGCGCGGGATGCAGGGTGACGATTCGCAGTTCGCGCTGCGGGCCCAAGTCGACCGCGGGCTCCTCGTCGGGCCACGGTTCTATCTGGGCAGTGTGTCCATGAATGGTGGCAATGTGGCCACGCCGGAGCAGGCTGAACAGCGGGTCCGCGAGTACAGCGTTGCAGGCTATGACCTGGTCAAGGTGCATGAAGGGCTGAGCCGCGAAGCCTTTGACGCGTTGGCGCGTGTTGCCAATGAGGTCGGCATTCCTTTTGGCGGGCACGTGCCTGATGCGGTCGGGCTGCGCCACGCCCTGGTATCGGGCCAGCGGTCGATCGACCACCTGGACAACTACGTTGAAGCGCTTGTTCCCCCGACCGATGACACGGATTCGGCCGAGCTCCCCCGTCTTACGGATGTTGGCTCGTTGCTGGACCGAACTGATCCAGCACTGATTTCCGAGCTTGTCTCCGCCACGGTGGCGGCCGATGCGTGGGTTGTCCCGACAATGGTGCTCTGGGAAACGGCGTTCTTTGGGGACCGCACGGCCGCGGACACTGGCGCCGAGCGTCCCGAGATCAGGTATATGCCACCAGAAACCGTCGAGGAATGGAAACAGGCCGTTGACAACCGTCTCGCCGAGAGCGATGTCTCGACTAATCGGCAAGCGGCTGAACTCCGGCGACGCATTCTACAAGCCCTTCACGAGGGGGGCGCGAACATCGCCCTGGGGACCGACTCCCCCCAGATTTTTAACGTGCCGGGGTTTTCGATGCATCGAGAGATGGCGCTGTACGCCGAGCTTGGAATGAGTCCGTACGAGGTGCTCGAGACCGCCACCCGCAAACCGGCCGAGTATTTCGAGGCCACCGACGAGTGGGGGACCGTGGCGGTAGGACAGCGCGCCGATCTGGTGTTGCTCCAGGCCAATCCTTTGGACGACATCGCCAACCTTTCCGACCGAGCCGGCGTGCTGGTGAACGGACGCTGGTTTCCCGAGGAAGAGATCCAGCGACGCCTCGAGGAGATGGCGCGGTTCTATGGGAACTAAGAGACGCCCGATGGGACGGCGGCGGGCGGCGAAGGTCGGTGCGGCCGACAAGGAGAGAGCGCGATGACTGCGGCCGTGGCGTTGGGCGAGTTTGTGGCAACCGTCGAGGTGCCCGACGCGGCGCTCGTCCGGGCGCGCGTCGCAGTGCAAGACACAGTAGGTGTGGCGCTGGCCGGGGTGAACGAGTCGGTCTCAACGACCTTGCAGTCACAGGCTCAGCACGAGACACCGATCGGGCCGGCCAGGATTGTCGGGACGACGCGGGAGACCTCGGCGGCGTGGGCGGCACTGGCCAACGGCGCCGCCGCTCATGCCTTGGACTTTGATGACATGTGTTGGGTCACCATGGCGCACCCGAGTGCGCCGCTCGTTGCGGCCGGTCTCGCCGCAGCGGAGGTGCAGGGTGCGACCGGTCGTCGCTTGCTCGAAGGCTACGTGGTGGGGTTTGAGGTGGCGGCGGCATTGGGCCGCGTGATGAACCCGCGTCACTACGAAAATGGATGGCACTGCACATCGACGATTGGCACGGTCGCCGCGGCCGCGACCGTCGCCCGCATTCAAGGGCTGGATACGACTTACAGCGCACGAGCCTTGTCGATTGCGGCGTCGGAGGCTTCGGGTGTCAAGGCCAACTTTGGCACGATGGTCAAGCCGCTCCAGGTCGGTCTCGCGGCTCGGAATGGGGTGCTTGCAAGCCAGCTCGCTGCGCGCGGCCTGACGGCAGCCGACGCGGCGATCGACGGCCCGCAGGGCTTCCTGATGGCCATGCAAAGTAGCGGGACAGATATGACCGACTCGCTGCAGATGCTCGGGGCGGTCTGGGAGATCGTCGAGGGCGGTATCACCATGAAACTCTATCCCTCGTGTGCCGCGACGCATCCGACCATCGATACGCTGGTCGATCTGAAGCGCGAGCACGACATTGACCCGGCGCTGGTCGAGAGCGTCGAGATCGCCGTAGACCCGGTGGTGCCGACCGTTCTGGTGTATGACCGTCCCGAGACCGGCCTGGAAGGGAAATTCAGTTTGCACTTTTGCGCGGCGGCGGCCCTCGTCCGGGGCGTCGTCGGGATCGAAACCTTCGAGCGGGCCAGTGTCACCGAGCCGGAGATTCGTCGCCTCGTGGAGCGCGTGACCATGCGTGTCGATGAGACCCTGGGAGTCGAGGTTCCGCCGCTGACTCAGGCCCTGATCCACGTGCGGATGACCGACGGGCAGTCCTTTACGCGGGCCGTGACCGGCGCCCGTGGCTATCCTGACCGTCCGCCGAGCGATGACGAGCGCTGGGCGAAATTTCGGCAGTGCGCGGGTCGGGTTCTGTCGGACGAGTCGGCGCAGGCGGCGCTGACTATGCTGGAAAGGCTCGAGGGGCTCGATTCGGTGGGCCGGTTGACTGCGTCGCTTTTGCCGCCCAGCACCGGGGTGACATCTACCGCGCCGCCATCGGCGTCGGTGGCGGCCTCAGCGCCCGCGACCACCGCGGACGCGTGATGACTTTGACATTTCGCCACCGTCGCTCCCTGCTGTTTGTCCCGGCGGTTCGCCCCGATCGTTATCCAAAAGCGTTGGCGACTGGCGTTGACTCAGTCTGTCTCGACTTGGAAGACGGGGTCGGGTTTGGCGCCAAGGACGACGCCCGCGACAAAGCGCGGCGGCTGTTGTCGGAGCGCGTGCCGACCGAGGCCGAGGTGGTCCTCCGGATCAATGACACAAAGGATGCACTCGGACAACGTGATCTGGCCGCCGTGGTCGCGCTCGTCGGAGCCGGCGCTGGTCCCGACGCCCTCATGCTGCCAAAAGTGTCCGGTCCGGCCGAAGTGGTCGAGGTCGCCCGGACCGTCGGCGAGATTCCGCTCATCGTCCAGATAGAGACCGCGGCGGGGGTGGCGATGGCCCGGGATATTGCCGTCGCTTCGGAGAGCATTTCGGCACTCTTCTTTGGAGCCATCGACTTTTCGGCCGACGTCGGGTGTGCTGTCGAATGGGATAGCCTGCTACACGCCCGGTCCGAGGTTGTTCTGGCCTGCGCCATCGCCGGCGTGAGCGCGCTCGATACTCCGTATATGGACGTACCCGCGCTTGGAACGCTGGCCGACGAGAGCGCGCGCTCCCGGAGGCTCGGGTTTGGGGGGAAGGCGGCGATTCATCCCACGCAAGTGCCGGTGATTCAGCAGGCCTTTACACCCGCCGCCACCGAGGTCGCGTGGGCCACCCGTATTGTTGCGGCCTATGAGAACAACCAGGGGGGTGTCCTGCTGGTCGATGGTCAGCTTATCGAACGGCCGGTTATCGCCGCGGCACAACGCATGCTGCAGATAGCTCGGGGCCGCGTCTGACCGCCGACTTCGCTGTGTTGCGAGGCCGGCGCGCAGCGCTGGTCAGAGCACGCGGGCGGCCGGTGCAGATGCAGGGGGTCGCCCGGTCTCGGGGACAATACCGCTTGCAACGCCTGCCAACGGCCCCAGACCGGTCTCCGCCATTTTCCGCTGCCGACGCATATCCTCGGTTCGTTCGCGGGCCAGAAGGTTCTGCACGAGCGGAAGGTGAAAGACGCCGTCGCCAGTAATTGAGACCGCGACGTTGTCCACCCGGGCCCAACCGCGCTCCTCGAGGACATCCCAGATTGGCTGGAAGTCCTGCACGACATCTCGACCAAAGATCGCTGCATGTTCGGTCCGGTCGATAGACAGCCCCTGCAGCTCTTGAAAGAGCAGGTGCAGTCGCAGGTCCGCTTCTGAGTAGCGAAACCCCCTCATCACCGGGTAGTGTTCCTTGTCCAGGTCTCGGTAGTAGTCGTCAATGTGTATCTGATTGATATACGCCCACCCGGGTGACGTCGGCGCGCCAAAGAAGAACGAGATGCCCGCATATCCCCAACCCCAGGCATCAAAGCCCAGAAGCTGACCTCGCTCCGCCCGGAGCGGCCGACGGAACAATTCCTCGTAAAGGTAGCTACTGTCGTGGGTGTCGGACGGTCGCTCGAAGTCGTAGGGTGTGACTTGGTGATACCCCTTCGATTCGAGAAACTCTTTTCCGAGCCGATACATCTCGAGGTTTTGCTCGATGGATGGGAGTGCGTCGCGTCGCCGTCTGGAGAAATCGGTGCGCCCTGCGACGTTGAGCTCATAGTGCGTGATGTGGCTGATACCAGTCGCGACCACGGCAGCCAAGTCTCTCAGCATATGGTCGACCGTCTGGTTCGGCCACCCGAAGATGAGATCGACGCTGATGGGCAGACCGAGCTCCTGACAGGACGCGATCGTTCGAAAGACCTGGCTCGATTTCTGACGACGTCCGCTGGCCTTTATGAGCTCATCGTCGACCTGCTGCACTCCCATACTGATGCGGTTGATACCGCAGGCTTTCATTGCCGCGAGCTTGTCGTGGGTAAATGTCTGCGGAATGCCCTCCAGCGTGACCTCGATCTGCGGTGGGATCTCAAAGACCTCACCGACGACACTCATGAGCTCGGCGTATTGGTCCGCGTTGTAGAGATTGGACGTGCCTCCGCCGAAATAGATACTGGCCAACTCCACACCTTCGAGATGACGGCGGAACAGCTCTCCTTCTTTGCGCAAGTATGTGAGATAGACGTCGAGTTGACGCCGGTCTTTATACACCTCGCTGGGAAACAGACAGAATCCACACCGGTCGGGCTCGGTGGGTAAACAATATGGAGTGCCGACGTAAAGGTTGAGCCGCTTTGGGGCGGTCGCGCTGGATTCCGCGCGTTGTCGCATGATCTCCGTCACCTGCACGTCGCGGTCGTTCCAGAAACCAGGCGACGGATGGCCGTGGAGGACCTTGTTACTCTGGCGACGGGTGCGGTGCTTATCGATGTAAGCGCGTATATCGCGAGGTTCAAGCATCCGCGGAGATGTGCCTCAGAAAAAAGCCTGCCCACGAGGCAGTCAGCCCGTCCCCCAAGGACACGGCTCTACTAAGCGTCGATTGTCGGCTGGCGGCCTGATGTGTGTCAAGGACGCCCGGTCGTTGATGTCCCGGGGGCGCGGGCGGCTAGCGGACCCGGGCGAGAACCCCATAATGGTAGTTGAACTCGATGTCGGAAGGTTCGGCTGGTAGCGGGATTTCGACCTCGACCGATTCGGCGTCGACCCACACCCGCTGGCTGAGCGGTGGGTGCTCGTCGAACCGGATGACGATGGGCACCGGCATACGAAACCCGTCGGGAACATCGTCCTGTCGGATGTGACCGTGGAGCACATACGGGTCGGGGCGGTCGATCGTCCGGACCACGTCAAGGTCCGGGCGATAGGTCGGCACGTCGACGCCATATACCCACTGGTCAAAGAACCACTCCATCGGTTCACCGAATACGCTGGCCACTGCGGTCTCGAATGACTGGGTGCTCGCTGGCGTCTGCTGATGGTCGGCAACAAACGACCGCATGAGCTCGCGGAATCTGTCGTCATTCCCCGTGTCAAGGTCCAGGAGCATCATGCGGAGCATGTGGAGGACATAGGCGCCCTTTTCATAGATGAGCAGCCGGTAGTCCATCGGAGCTTCCGCGGTGACCAGACGATGGCCAACCACCAGCGGTCCTGACTTGTGACCGTCACTCTCACGAATGACCTCTGGGCGAAATCCATAGTGTCTCAAGCCCAGTCCTTGTCCCATGTTGACCTCACCCAGGACATCTAGACGCCAGGCATCCAGCATCTCGAGATACCGGTCCTCACGTTTCAAGTGCATCTGGGTGTAGAGCGCGGCCGAGTAGTTCGCGAAGCCTTCCGAGATCCACTGGTCCCGATACCCCTCCCAGTGCACAGCCGCCCCCCACCATTGATGGGCGACTTCATGCGCGCGGAAAAATTCCTCCTCGCCGGTATGGAGCCCGCCGAACGCTTGAAACGAGAGCAGCACCAGTCCCGGAAATGCCTGACCGCTGTAGGCCTGGGTTTCGGTGAGTAGTAGCGAGGGGAAGGGATACGGGCCAAAGTATTGTTCGTATGTCTCGACCGAACCCGTCAGGTCTGCGATCGTCTTCTCGAGGTTGCCCGGGGCAAAGCCAAGGTGCTTCTTGTCGGCGTAGACGGAAATTGGTGGCATGCCCTCGACATCGACTTCGGTCACATCGAACTGACCGAAGTTGAATGACATGCTTCGAATGGGCTTATCGGAGACCCAGCGCGCGATGCGGGTGCCGTCGACTTCCTGCTCGTCGATAAGCTCGCTTCCGCTGACAATGCGTCGGCGTCGCGGCACTCGGTAGGTCAGGTTGAGGAGTGTCCTTCGGTTGTCGGGATGCCGGGGCATCCAATAGAGCGTGTCTTTCAGCAGGAGCCGATCGCTGAACGGTGGGTCTTCAAGCAGTTCTCCTTCATACGAGACTTCCAGCACGAATTGTTCGCCGGCGGCGACCATGCGAGGTAAGACCACGGTGATCCACGGCTCGTAGCGATCTTCTTCCATCCGCCGGCGATGAGTTTCCTGCACGAAATGCAGACGCGTTCCCACCAGGCCGAGCGGTTCGTCTGGCTCTGCCGATTCCCCAGTGAGCAACGGAACATCTCGTACGTTTTCGAATCCGGTGGGCACTTCGGGTCGCCAACGAACATCTGTCACCTCGAGCACGGGCGACAGGCGTAGCTGGAATGCCGTCATCGCCTCCCGGGCCTCGACCACGATGGCAGCACTGGCGACGGCATCACCGTTTGCTTCAAGGCTGAGGTCGACGTCGGTACGAGGGATAGAGAGCCGCGGCGACCATTGCTCGCTGGTGGGCGAACGCGGTCGTAGCGACAGCCCGAGGTCGACCGCGTGCCAGTCATCGTCGTCATCATCATCGCTGTGATACAGCTTGCCGTCGCGCTCGGGGTCCCGTGGAAACCCGTCAAGGCCGGAGGTTCTTTCGTCAGGTTCGAAGTCCTCGACGGCGTGGAATCCCATCCACGTGTCGGTGATGCGCCGTCGGCGGTCATGACGGACGACCCGCACTTCCTCTTGTTCGTAGGGTTCAATTTCGACGGTGAGCCAGCCGTGGTCGTCCGTGTCGATCTCGGCATAGAAAAAGCTGGAGCCAGTCCTTCTTGTCGCGTCGCTCGGCGGGTCCAGGAGTGCGACGAGTAGCCGGCTGTCAGGATTGACGAGCTGGTCGTTCATCAAGCGCGTTCGGCGGTCGCCAAGCAGGTCGTTGGCTTTGTCCTCGTCCCGGCGGCCACGATCCGGTCGTTCCTCTTTGGGCGCGGTCAAGGCCTGGAGTTGGTCGCCGATGTCACTGGCGAACCATAAGATAAATCGATCGAACTCCTCGTCAACGAAATCGTCGTCGTCGATAAATTTCTCGAGTTGTTGGTGTTCGACCCCGTCGGGAGGATAGATCCGGATCGCCCCATCCCCTAGGAAAACAGCGATCGTGCGGCGCTCGTCGAGCTGGGGAAGCAGATACAGATCTCCCTCGGTCAGCTCCAACGTGATTCGGTCGACAAGCACCGTCTCGCCGAGAATGCGCCCGGCATACTCGAGACCGGTCTCGCGTAGCGCTTCGTAGAGTGCGGGCGGACCCAGCGTCGCGTCGGTATTGTCCTCTTCCTGCGCCACGGCCACTGAGACGGTGGCCAGCACGAGTCCCAGAGCAACCAGCGCCGGGTAGCCGCGAAAGGCAAATGGCATACTGAGCATCAGCGGGATGCGAATGGCAGCAGTATATTAGCTGCGGCGTCGTTGTGCTGGCTCAACTACTCGACGTCGACACCGCTCCGCCCCGGCGGCACAGACGACGCTGCCCACCTGATCACACGGGTCCGCGTTGCGCGTCCGCTTGCCGAGCTTAGCGTTCATACTCTAGCGATATGAAGCCCATGACCAGAACAGACGGTCGCGTGGTGGCTGTGGTTGGTCGCGGTTATTGGGGTCGGAATCTTGCCCGAAATTTTCATGAGCTCGGGGCGCTCCGGGTTGTTGTCGACGCCGAACAAGGGTTAGCCGAGACGTTCGGCCAGCGACCTAGTAGGGGTCGATGCGATGTCCTGGCGAAGAGCCTTGGCCACCCGAGAGGTCGAGGCGGTGGCACTCGCCACCCTGCCTGTCGTCCACGCCGGACTCGCGCAGGAAGTGCTCCAGGCTGGCAAACATGTGTTTGTCGAAAAACCGCTCGCGCTCGAGATCGACGATGCTCGTCGGACGATCGCGCTGGCACGGTCAGCCAACCGTATCTTGATGGTCGGGCACCTCCTGTAGTATCACCCAGCGTTCCTCGCGCTACGCGACATGATCGGGGCGGGAACGCTTGGCCCACTGCAGTATCTCTATTCCAACCGCCTCAATCTGGGCAAGATCCGACGCGAAGAGGACGTGTTTTGGAGCTTTGCGCCTCACGACCTCTCGATGATCCTCGCCTTGGTAGGCGAAGAACATGACCGCGTCTGGGTCCAGGTCTTGGAGCCAATCGATGAACTCACCGAGGCTCGTGTAGTGGGTGACCATCACGTTCCACCCACACCTGTCGTCCCGCGCGGACAGCCTGGGCTCGAAGATTGTCGAAGGACTCGCGTGACCGAATCCGCTCTTGGGGAACGACCAGGAGATCGGGTCGAAGAAAAAGCAAATGCAGAGACCCTCGAAGTATCACCGAGCCAGCGGGTACATCCTCGTAGCGGCGGTGAATCGTCTCCATCCGATCGGGAAAGAGCCCTCCATCGGTCTGATAGTCCTGCCACGGCGTGTAGAGACAGGAGTGGATCACCGTCGTGACGATGACCGTCGCCACCGCGGTCATGGCCGTCCGATGCTGAGACACTCCCAACGTCGCCAGGGCACCGAATGCCGCCGCCGACATGAGCAGCGTTCTGGGGCCCAAAAGGCGAAAGTCTAGAGGGTTGAAATACACCCGGAATTTCAAGACGGTCATGGTCGCCCAGAAGAAGGCGCCGACTAGCGCGAGGACGACCAGCGTGACTCGTTCTTCACGATGAAGGGAGTGTTGTCCTTGACGTAACCGTGCTCCTTGTCGCCAAACACCGAGGATTGCCACCGTGGTGAGAATCAAGACCCCAGTGACGACCGCGAGTGAAGTGATGTCACGAGGGTTGGGTATATAGAGAAACGCGAAGTTGGCCTCTGCCACGAAGGCTTTGGTGGTTTCATAGAGGAAGGTCGCCACGCTCTCGGTCCGCGGAACACGGGGAGGGAGCAGCGAGCCCGCAATCCACCATGTGAGCACCATGTAGGCACCGATAAGGGACGCGCCACCGACGAGCGCCGCCGCGAGCAGCTTCGTCCCTCTCGGCTGGCCGCCGACGCGGGCCCAAGCCCAGGCCGCCACGATGGGACAGACCAACACCGCTCCCACGTAGCGGATAGAAAAAGCGCTACCGAAGGTGATCGCCAACCCCAGCGCCGCCGACCCACTGGGTCGTACGACGAGTCGCGCCACCGTTAGCGCGACCACCAGGAGAGCGAGACGAAACACACCCTCGGCGAAGGTGGACGAGAACATGCTCACCATGCCGGCGGATAGCAACGCGAGGCACGCCGCGCCGCCGGTACGGGGTAGTGCCCGCACGAGCAGCACGACGATTCCGACGACCAACGAGTTCAGGGCCTTGGCGGCCCAAAAGACCGGAAGCGTGGTGAGACGTGAAACGACCGCGATAGCGAACGGATATCCCAGCGGCCACACCGCAAAAGGGGCCGGCTCGACGAGACCACGGGATCTGACACCGCGGTTCTCGACAAAGAACGCGGCTTGCCGCAGGTAGCAGTTAGAGCCGTATCTGACCAGTCCACGGTGGTGGGTCAGCGAGCCCAGCCAGATAGAAAAGAGCAAGATGATACAGACGGTGCATGAGATGGCACGTTTTCCGATGCGACTCGGCTCGTCCAGTGTACTCACCGTGTGTCAGGCTGGTCGAAGGTCATGCGGCTCGGCAGGGATGATGCCTGGAATTCGCAGTCGTCATTCGCCGAGAACGGGCTCCCGCCTTCGTGCCTCCGCGGGTCAGACAGTTCATACTGTTTCGGGTGTTAGTGCCGTCGACCTCCTAGGTGCACGAGAACGTGTCGGATGTCGTGGAGAGAGCAAAAAAAGAGATGGTGCTCCCGAGGACCACTGTGGGCCGGCGAGGCACCGCGCGGTGTCCCGCTTCGTGCCCATCCGTTTGTGCACGAACCCCAATCACGGCTCGCGGCGGGTGGCGGGTTTTTGTCAACAACCGAAGACGTGTTGCGGTCTGGGAACGCCCATCTCGGAGAAGGCTATTTATCCCACGACGCCAGACAGCTTCTATTTACCGAATAGAAGACGCGAGATGGTGAACCGATCGGATACGGTTTCGGTTGGTTTATTGGCCTCGATTCCGACGGGTGGCGTCTGTGGTCTCACGCCGGTGGTTCGGTTGGAGGTGCGTCGCTTCTTATCATCCAGCCTGAGACACGAGTCGTTATCGTCGGGTTGATAAACCTGAGTGGCGCCGATAACGACGTCGTCCTGGACGTGCTGACCGTCTTCACTCGGGCCGCACTAGGCTCGACGGTTCGCTAGCCGTTCAGGGGATGCGAGAACACAGGGAGTACGACATGGCATTCACTAAAGTCACAGCCTGGGGGGGCGCGGCCGGGTGGATCGTCGCGGTCTTGGCGACACTGCTTGTCGCCGACGGCCGTGTGTTCAATCGTGATGGGGACGTGTTCGCGCAGGAACCCTCGGTTCAGATTCCGATACGAAACGAGGTCGCTCGTCCGCTCGGGCCGAGCGATGAAGTGCTGATGCTGCGTCACCATCGGCTACTGAAGGGTTCGCACGAACCCTTCTTTCATCTGAGCGAAACGGGTGTGTGGCCGTGGTTCGCTCGGATTGGCGCGCGCATGACCGGCCAGTGGGTGGTTGTGGACCCGGAAGGCCAGACGGACTTCGAGTTTGACGATGTCTATCGTCTCGCGCGCTACGCAAGCTTTGAGCACTGGCAGGATACGCGTGGTGCTCGGTCGACGACCCTCGGCGGGAGCGGCCCCGCACGAGAACTGAACATTCGCGCGCTACAACTCCGTCGAGAGTTTCAGGAAAGCTCGCGGGGTGGCTATTTTCTGCAAGGCGCGACCGCGACCGCCCGGCCGATCTACCTGCCCGGCGTGCCGTCCGGCGATGACCGCGACGTGATTGCCATTCAGCACGACGTTGCGGCTCGGACCGGCACGGAGCTTGTGACATTGGCCTACGAGCGCATCCACAAGGGCGCTGGCGACGCACTCCTCGCGGCGACGGTCGCGAGCGTGTGGCCGTTCGAAGAAAAGCTTGGGGCCCGTCCAATCGGGCAGTGGAAGGTCATATATCCAGGCGCGGCCGGCCGCACCGAGGAGAGTCCTGACTACGACGAGTTGATTACGATGACTCGCTACGCGAGCTATGGGCACTATCAGGCGTTGCAACCCGGCCGGGCGGTGCGGCTTGGTGGGAACGGGCCAGACTGGCGCGCGTGGAGGGACGCGACGCGAGAACATGCCGGCCAGACCATAGACACGCGCGTAGAATTTCTTGAGGGTTTCCTGCACGGGAGCCCTCCCTACTACCTTCCGGCTGTTGTCGCACGCTAGGGTCCCGACAGACCCTAGACCAGTCGCCGCGCGGTTTCCCGCACGACGTGGCGACGCGCTCCCTCCTCGCGCCTGGCCGGCGAGGCGTCGCGGCAGACCAACACAATAATCGAGCCAGGAGACCTCGCGCTTCAAGGCGAGTCGCAGTTCCAGGCAGTGCTCCAGTTCACCGAGATGCACCTGACGTTTCTCCAAGACAACGGAGCGCCGTTCGAGCTGAGCGACTTTGCCGAGTTCTACGCCAAAATCGAGGAGCCGACGCACGCTGAGTATCGCGGCTACACGGTCTACAAGCAGGACTTCGGGAGTCAGGGACCGGTCCTTCTCCAGACGCTCAACATCCTCGAGCAGTTCGACCTCCAGGCGATGGGACACAACAGTCCGGACTATGTCCACACCATCACTGAGGCGATGAAGTTGGCCTTACGCGGACCGCGACACGTATTACGCGGACCCGGAGTTTGTGGATGTGCCGGTTGCGGGGCTGCTGTCAAAGGCGTATGCCAGGAAGCGCGGAGCCGAGATCGACCCCGACCACGCGTCGGCCGCCTTCAAGGCTGGCGATCCGCTGCCCTATGACCCCGAGATAGACGACTGGCCTTACTGGGTCGCCGATATCGACGATGGCCAGACCACCGACGATTCGACGGGGTCATTTGGTCCGTCACCAGGTGGGCTCAAAGACACATCCCGGCGGCAGACCCTCGACGTGACTGCTACGCAATCGCCCACTAAACCCATTGCTCGGCGGGTTCGACCGCTTACTCTGTCGAAACCCGCTCGTAGACTTGGCGGAATTCGCGGTCCTCATCGTCCCCGACGCCGTCGCCCTCGTATCGCGAGGCCACGGTGAGTCGCGTTCCTTCGAGACTGAGCGCATAGGTCTGATGCACTCGAAACTTTTGACGGGTCTGGACGTCGATTTGGGTGGTCAACATCTCACCCTTCCATGATGTGACGCGCTTGACCGCCAGCTCTGTGCCGGCGAGGCCCGAGTGCTCACGGTCATCCGGTATGAGCCTGACAACGCGACCGTCGTTGTAGCGCAGCTCGATCTCGCGCCGTCCCGTTGTGATCGTCATGCGCCGCGGGGCCGTCGTTAGGTCCTCAATGGCTCCCTGCCTCGCCGCTCTTTCTCCAGCCGGGTTGTCACGCCGGCTTGGTTGGCCGTAGTCAGGTCGCCCCCCAAAGCCGCCTCGGCGTCCAAACCCACCAAATCCGCCGCCAAACCCGCCATTCCCCTGCCGATTGCCACCCCCTCTTCTCTCCCCGCGCCACGATGTTGGATTGGGACCGTCGCTGAGCTCGTCGGCCAGCCGCCACTCCCCATCGAAAGTCGGCGCGCCGTCTGGTGTCTGGCCGGCTTCGACCGTCGTTTCCGTTTCGGTCATCACCACCGCAAACCCGACGACGGCTACCGCTATCAGAGATGTCGCTCTACACATTCTCCAGTCTCCTTCCTCTCGTCATTGTAGAGACCTTGGGGCTAGACGTCATATTCCCATTGTCTCGGGTCAGTGATTCGTTGCGTACGTCCCGGGCGCGCCGCCCGGCTGGCAAGGCGCGACGAGAGGCAACACTGGGCAAATGCGACTGAGGAACAATGGCGCGAGACGGGATGCCCCGGCCCGGACGTTTTGTAACGTCTCACTGACCCAGGACCCTAGGACAGGACACCACAGATTCAGGCCGCGAGTTTCGGACGAACTACGCTAGAGTTGCGGGTGTCGACGCAGGCGGCGAAGTATGGTGCACTCTTTCAACGTCCGGTTCTGCCATTGGATCAATGTGATCGCCTCTGGCTACCTTCTGTTGAGCGGGATCCATATTTTTCTCGACTTTCCGGAGCTGTATTGGGGGCACACCGGCTACCAGGGCTATCCCGCCATTTTCCGGCTCGCTGACTGGGGACTGTCTTGGGATGAAGCGGGCGCCTTGGGAAATCGAATGTGGGGCCGCAACTATCACTTCACGTTCGCCTGGGTGTTTGTGATCAACGGCCTGGTCTACGTGGCCTGGAACATCGCTCGAGGCCATTTTCGGTCGGCTTTGTTACCCGGTCGAGGCGACCTGACGCTCACGCGACTGTGGTCCGAGCTCGGAGAGCACATGCGGTGGCCAGCGACCAGCCGGCCGGACGAGCACTACGGCTCCTTACAAAAAATTTCCTATCTCGTGTTGATTTTTATCATCGTGCCACTCATGGGGCTAACAGGGCTCGCGCAGTCTCCCGGCTTCACCGCCGCTTGGCCGTGGCTGCTCGATCTCTTTGGCGGCCGGCAGTCGGCTCGTACACTCCATTCGCTTGGCACCGTCGTGTTCGTGCTTTTTGTCGTCATCCACGTGCTGGAAGTGATGGCGGTCGGCGCCTGGACCCGGTTTCGCGCGATGACGACCGGAACGCGTCACTTTTTTCGTGGGGAGGAAATATGAGTGTGACTCGCCGCCGTCTGCTGTCGAGCGCTCCAGTCCTGGGGGCTGCCCTGCTGGGTGGGTGTTCACGAGACGCGATGGTCCCGCCCGTGGTGCGCGGCGGATTGGTTGGTGCCGCGGACGTTCTCACGATGGGTCTCAACCGATTCCTGTTACGAGACCAACCGCTGGCCCGAGAGTATCGGCGTGCCGATATTGCGCCTAACTTTCCTACCTGGGGGCAAACCAACCCCAAGGACGATGAATACCAGCAACATCTTCGCGAGCGCTTTGCCAATTGGCGTCTGCCGGTGAGCGGTCTCGTTGAGCGACCGACATCACTCTCGCTCGAGGACATCAGGCGCTTGCCGGCGCGGAGTCAGATTACGGCGCACGTCTGCGAGCAGGGCTGGTCGGCAATCGCGCAGTGGACCGGAGCACCACTGCTTCGGCTGCTGGAGGCGGCCGGCGGTGTCACCGCAGACGCCCGCTATGTCGTCATCGACACGGTCGATGGGTGGTATGAAGGCATTGACATGTTTGAAGTCGTGCACCCGCAAACCATCGTGGCCTACAGCCTCAATGGTCAGGACCTGCCGGTCGGAAATGGCGCTCCAGTGCGATTGCGGGTGGAACGCCAGTGCGGATACAAGAATCTCAAGTTCTTGAAATCGATCCAGGTTGTCGATTCGATGGTGGGATTTGGAAAAGGTACCGGGGGCATCAATTCGGATTGGGGTTTTCACTGGTACGGAGGCGTGTAGAACGCCGGCCGCGACGCTGGCACCGGGCGAGGCACTCGCGCCGGGCGCGACGACGGTGAGGGCGGGCTGCACGCGACCAGAAGACATGGCGATCATGACCGACGAACATCTCGGGACATAGACACATCCGACGCAAGGGGAGTAGCAAGTACAGATTGAACACAGGCAACCACGTCGCGCCGAGTCACCCTAGATCGGGACCGGCCGGCACCGCCGTCGTGAGCCCGCTGCGGGTGGGCCACGTCAAGGAGCGGACCATGACCCAGAGATTCGAGACGGACACGCAGGAGATGACGCAACAAGAGATAGACCCTCGAGTGTTCGACCTCTATGACGAGTATTGTCACGGCCACATCGACCGGCGCGAGTTTCTCAGCCGCGCCGCCGCCCTCACCATTGGCGGTGTGTCGGCGTTGTGGATGGCGCAGGCATTGATGCCTCGTTACGCCGAGGCCCAGACTATCTCGTTCACCGATTCGCGGCTGAAGGGCACCTATGTCGAGTATCCGTCACCCGGGGGGACGTCCGGGACCATGCGCGGATACCTCGTGCAACCCACGGGGGAGGGGCCGTTTCCGTCGGTGCTGGTCATGCACGAGAATCGCGGGCTCAATCCTCACATCGAGGACGTGGCGCGCCGCGCCGCGGTGGCCGGGTTCTTGGCGTTGGCGCCCGATGGATTGTCGCCTGTTGGCGGTTACCCGGGGAATGACGATGATGGCCGAACGCTCCAGCGAAGCATCGATCCGGAGACGTTGGACCAAGACATGATCAACAGCGCCCGCTATCTCAAGTCGCATGCATTGTCCAACGGTCGACTCGGGGCCACGGGTTTCTGCTGGGGCGGCGGGATGACCAACCGTCTTGCGGTGGCGTTGGGTAGCGATCTCGATGCCGGTGTTCCGTTCTATGGGGCCGCCGTGCCGAGTGCCGACGTGTCCCAGATCAAGGCGGCTCTGATGATCATCCTTGCGGGGACTGATCCCCGTATCAATGCGATGTGGCCCGAATACGAAGCCGCGCTTGACGCGAACACAGTGACCTACGAGAAGCACGAGTTTGAAGGCACGCTCCATGGCTTCCACAACAACTCGACGCCGCGCTACAACGAGGCGGCTGCGGCCTTGGCGTGGAATCGAACGGTTGGCTTCTTTCGGGAGCACCTCGCGGAGTAGATAATGCGCCCGGGTCTTGCCGGGGACGCGACGCACAAAAAAAACGGCCGACCTCTAAACAAGAGGTCGGCCGTTTCTTTTTGCCGTGTGCACAGTGGGTCAGTCCCCGGGGTCGCGCCACATCGAATGACCCAGCAACATCCGCCTGCCTGCGCGAGCGGTTAGAGGGTACCGGCGACGTAGCTTTGAGCAAACTCCTTGAGCCGTTCACTCCGCAGACCGATGGTCTCGGCTTCGGCCATCGCGCGGTCGTGCTCCCAACCGTCCTGGGTGACGCGTTTGATATACCACATCGCGCCGACCCGGTTGGCCGAGGCGCAGTGGATAAAGGTGGGCTGGTTGGCCGGTTCCGCGACTGCCGCCAGGAACTCTTCTGTTTTCTCGGCGCTCGGTGCGCGGAAGGGAATGTGGATGTATGTGAGCCCGGCCGCGCTGGCCGCTGTCTGGCTGGCCTCGATATTTGCTCCGTCTTCTTCGGCGGTTCGAAAATTGATGACAGAAGCGAAGCCGAGGTCTTTGAGGGCCGACATTGCTTCTGGTGACGTGGCGCCGGCGCACGCGACTGTCGCGTCGACCCGCGTGTAGTTGACCACGCCGTCCGGTGCCTCGTCTTGGGCTTGCAGGCCGGCTACCGAGAGCGCTCCGATTCCAACGACGGCGAGGACGCCGAGTATGCACGCCCGATACATCGGCCGCTTCACCAGATAAATTCTTGCCATTGATTCCTCGTTTCAGACAAAAGATGTGCGCGCCACGCGCGAGTCGCCTCACTATAGCGAGGGTAGGCTGACGCGACAAGGGTCCGTGGTCAGCCGGCCTGGTGGCGCCGCGCCCGGGGTTTGGCGCCGGCTCAGGACGGATCCCGCGGTGCGCGACAGTCCCGCTAGAGATGCCTCCACCGCAGCAGATGTCGTTCGACACGCTCGGCGACGGAGAAAAGCACCAACACGAATCCCATGATGACGAGAATCAAAGCGATTGTAAGCGCGGCGTTGTATGTGCTTTGCGCAAACTGAAGCAAGTAGCCGAGCCCGCGGCTCGACGCGACGAACTCGCCGACGACGGCACCCGTGAATGCGAACCCCACTGCGACCTTGAAGTTCCCCATGACCCAGGCCGTCACCGAAGGCACATACACGTGCTGAATCAAGACTCGACGGCCGCCACCCAGCGTCCGGATTCGCTCGACGAGACGTTGGTCGACTTCCTGGATACCTTTGTAGACGGCGAAAAAGATGAGGACCGCGACCAGGATGGTCGCCAGTGCCAGCTTGGAGGCGAGCCCGATGCCAAGCCAGATGACAAACAGCGGCGCCAGAATGACACGCGGAATCGCGTTGAGAAGGATCATGACCGGCTCGAGGAGCTCGGCCAACAGTGGGAAGAGTGCAGCGACAAAGCCCAGCGTGATCCCCAGGAGGAGGCCTCCGACCAGGCCTCCGAACGCGGCGAGAGCGGTCGCCCCGAGATGGGGCCACAGCTCGCCGTCGGCAACCAGACCGAACATCACCGACCCGACCGCCGACGGGGGCGGTGCATAAAACGGATCCCAGTACCCGACCTGCGAGAGCGTCTCCCACACGCCGACCAGAAGTACAAGCGCGAGACCGCGGCGGATTTTCGGCGCGTGGCCTTGGGTCGTCACGGTCGGGGGTTTTCTCCACGTCGGGTTTCGGACAGGTCGTCCCACAGCTTTGCGAGAAGAGGGCCGAATGCTGGATGACGACGAGTGTCGAGCACATTCCGGGGACGAGGAATCTCGACGTCGTAGCGCGCATGGATCGTCGCACCCGGTCCGTGCCCGAGGACGTAGACGACATCTGATGCGCTGACGGCCTCTTCCAGGTCGTGGGTGACTAGCAGCACGGTGAAATGCTCGCGCTCCACCCAATCCAGGAGCTCCTGCGTGATGCGGGTCCGCACGATGGCATCCAATGAAGCGAATGGCTCGTCCATGAGCAGCAACTGGGGCCGCAACGCGAGGATCTGGGCGAGCGCGACCCGTTTTCGCTGGCCGCCAGAGAGTTGGCTGGGATAGCGGCCACCGTATCCTTTGAGCCCTAGGAGCTCGAGCCAATGTTCGGCCCGATCGTCAACTTCGGGCGACTGATGGCCTCGGATGCGTAGGCCGAGGCCGACATTCTCCTTCACCGTGCGCCATGGCAGGAGGGCGTCGTCTTGAAACAAGAACCCAACATCAGTGAGGGGGACGTCGAGTTCGACAGTGCCACGCTCTGGACGTACGAGTTCGGTGACCACCCGGAGGATGCTTGTCTTCCCGGAGCCGGACGGACCAACGAGGCTCGCAAACTTTCCCGTTTCGACGTCGAGGTCGATTCCTTCGATCACCAGTTGGTCATCGTAGCTGACGGCCAGGTCGCGGACCCTCAGCATCGACTCGTTCCGCGCCTGGGGGCGGGCGGCCAGACGACGGCCCAGACGCTGATGGGAGTCAGCGGTTTGCAGTGGCCGTCCACTAGCCCTCGAGGACCTCAGTATCCAGCCACGTCGCTATGTCGACTTGTCCGGGGCTCAAGAGCCCGGCGACTTCTTGGGCTTCGACCACGCGCTGCGCGGCGTCGATGTCGATCCCAACGTGTTCGGGGTAGAGCGACAGTCGGTAGCGCTCGATAATCTGTTCGAGCTGACCCAGGTTTCCTCCGGCGACGAGAGCGGATGGCAACGCGGCAACAATGTCGGCGGGGGGGAGCGTTCGCGTGTCGGCCAGACCCGCGGCCAAGGCGGCGGCGAGCCGGCGCATTTCTGGGAGGCGCTCGTCGCGTTCTTCGGTTCGCACCGAGACACCCATGAATTCGTAGGCTCCGCCCAGGTATTGTCGCGCTTGTTCGAGTTCCATGAAGTTCACGAGCTCGCGGCCCCCGGCGTCGATGATCAGCGAGAGAGCCGGCTCCTGGAGCATTGCCGCGTCGACCTGCCCTATCCGAAGGGCATCGAAGAGATTCGTCCCGATCGTGGCGAAGTCGACACTTGTCGAGTCGGCTCCGGCTTGGTCCAGTAAGAACAGCAGCAGCGCATGGTCCGCGTTGCCAAGACCAGACACACCCACCGTCCGGCCTTCCAGCGCGCGGACCGTGCGAATCGTCTCCGTGTGGTCTGGTGCGACCGCGAGTGCGAACAACGGTAATCGACCGGTCGAGGCAAACCGCCGAATGTTCGCACCATTCGCCACGGCCTGCAGCGCGACGTCAAACGACGTGCCCGCATAGTCGACCCCGCCCGCGACAAGCGCTTGCATGGCGGCCGTCCCGCCCCGGGTGTAGACCAGCTCCACGGCAAGTCCCTGGTCGGCAAAGTGTCCTCGTGCTTGGGCGACCTCATACGGCACGACACAGAGAAGCTGCCCGCAAAAGGCCAGTTGTATGCTGTTCGTGCCTTCTTCTGGTGTCGTGGAGCATCCGCTGACCGCGACGACGCCAGCGGCGCCAAGCAGACTCTTCAGTGCGGTCCGACGATTCCACCGGTCACCGAGTTCGGGCCACTGGATCGTGTCGGTCGCACGACGAGCCTCAGACCGTCGGTTCGGCCCGACTCCTCGTATACGCGGTTGTGTCGCTTCGCAGCAGCCCATCGAAAACCTCGTGCTCGCAATCCAAGAGACGCGAAAGGCACACGCTCCTGCACTATCGCGGCGGGTCCGATCGTATCAAGAAGGTCCCTGGGTGTGTGGCCCCGTTGCCGGCACTCGCTGAGCGGAGCCCGTGGGGCTACCAGGTCGGCATCGTCGGGACGGAGAAGGCCTGGGGGCTGTACTCCAAGTCGGCTCCACCCTGTGTCGACAGCAGGCTCACGACGAACGAATAGAACCCTTCGATCCGGAACTCTTCCGAGGCGGATGTCCAAGGCGTTGAGCTTCCCGCGGCGAAGCCGGCCTCCGCCAAGGGGCCCAATAGCTCGAGAATATCGGTTATGACATGAACCGCGACATCGTTGTCGCCCCGTCCGTTTGCAATGAACGGCGGCTGGTGGTCTCCATAAATCAACGCGATGAATCCTGGCTCGATGCGATGTCGGAACGCCGCGAGCAGCAACTCCCACTCGTAGGCGACGGTGACGAAGTAGTTGCGCTTCCGACCTTGGGCACCGTCAGCGCGAGCTCCACGTAGCCGGGCCGGGTCTCGAGGAAGGAGGGTTGTGGCGCTTCGAGTTCCGCGACGTCGTCTGTGATCTGCGGCGGCGGTTCCCACGCAAAGTGGGTGGACACGGTCGAGAAGTGAAAGAGGCGAGGCCGTGGGTGTTTGCTCCAGTGGTGGGTAAAGGCGTAGTCAAGCGACCATTGGTCTGGAACGTGACCGAACCCGTAGAAGGAGCCGTCGCATGAGAAGTCATCGCGCACGATGACTTCGTCGTAGCCGTACAGTCCGTCCGTCCATAGGGTGGCGGGCTGAACGGCGAGCGTGTAATAGCCGTTGCGGTTCAGGTAGGAGACCAAGTGAGGATACTGGCTGGCAATTTGCTTCCAGGCCAAGTGCGTCGAATGGGACGAGATCTTTATCCCGCTCAAAGACGACGCCTTGCTCATCCAGAACCCACCGCCGTATCCGGGAGAGGTCGCGAAGCGTGTGACAATCGGGAGTTGCAGTTCGTCCAGCTCGCTCTGCACTCGGCGCATCAGTCCCTGTCGGGCAACTTCGTAGTCGTCGTCCGCCCATAGCGTGGCGCCATACGACTCGACCTCAAACAGAAAGATGTCAGGACGACGTACGGGGAGGGTTTGGGCCAAGCGGGTCGCAGCCTGCATCGAGGAACCGCTGAGCGTCTCGAGGGTGGCGAGTACTTCCTGTGACCGCTGCCAGTTGTAGAAGGACTCCTTGGCCTGAAGTTGAAGGATCGCGTCGTCTCGGGCGACGCCAAACCACGACAGCGACAGCACGAAATACGTGTTGAGCATCGCCCACCCGACAACCACACGGCGCGGGTGTTGGGCGGCACCCCAGCGCCATACGGCACTCAAGTAGCGTGCGACGACGATCCCAAACCTCGTAACCGCGGCCAGGAGGACGCCAACGTAGAGAACCTCCGTCACTCCCCATATACGCGGACCTCTTACTGAAGATTTTCAACGAATATGGCGTGAGCATGAGCTACTTGCCACGCGGATTCTCAGCCGGTCTCGGGGCCTCCATCGACCTGACGGATGATGTGGATATCTCGGACGTGTTAGAGCATCTGACCGGACGGGTCTGGTTTGGGAAGTACTTCGAGCGGCCCGATCCGTGCTCGCGTCTCGCTCGGGGAGCGAATCGGATTGGTCAGAGCGCCCGTGTCGATTTCGTGACGCGTCTCATCCCCCAGAATCTCATTGAGAGCTTTGTCGAGAACCCGGAAGTCTCGACATTCACGCCCGGTCCAACTACGTCGACCTGAACTACAGCTCCACACTCCCCGAGCAGCGAAGAACGGGTCTCGACGAGCCGAACACTCATACCGATGACAACATTCCGCTGCTCCGGCGGCTCGCAGGACTGGTGGAGAGACTGGGTGTGTATGACCTTGCCGTCGTGATTCCCGGTCGGCACGGTCCCATCCTGGTGGGTCGAACGTGGTTGGGCGAATATGCGGACAACGCTGAGCAGCGCTATTCTGCCTCCGCACTCGAGGGGAGACAGATTGCCTGGTTCTTTCTCGATTTCAACGAAGCGGCCATCGAGACGCAAGACGCACCACGCCCCAGCGACGTCGAGTACACATCCAAGAGCATGTGTGAACGGCGATTGTTATCCGCGGAGCTTCTCGACCTGCCCTCGGCTCGCCCCCTCTAGCGTAAACGGGGGAGACCCCCAGGCTTTGCCGGGGCGGCACCCAGAGTTTGACAGTTCCGGAAGTGGAATGAGGAACTCCCGAACGTGAGCCGCCAAAGCATCACGACAGGGAGTCTCCATGACGAACTATCGCAGTCGAAGTCACACGAAGTGGACCTGCCCGCGGCCCAGGAGTCAGCAGATGGCATAGTAGGTAGCGGAAACGAGCCGGAGCACCGGAGGTCTCACCTCACCGAAGGCCTGAACGGCTCCCCGTGAGGGGGGTAACGGAGTGGCTAGTAGAGACGGGTATCTCATGAGCGACAGGCGGCAGTAAACCCAGCGAGAGCTGGGAGGGGCGGCACCGTGAGGTGCCCCCCTATCCCGATTCTGCATTGCTCTCGTGGACGAGAGCAAGCCGCGGGTATCGCGCCACCCATTTCGCAGAGTCCAGCCGTCCACCCCGCCCATCTCCGGCGCCGTATCTTCGAGTTGGCGTCGTGTGCTCGACGGGAAGCGAAGTAAGACGCCAGAAACGCCGCCCTGCTTGAAGGTTGCTAGAATAGTGGCGCTTGATGCGCTCCACCGTACAGCGGAGCGCCGACACGCACACTTTACGAGAAGGCTGGCGGGCTAGATCTCAAGTGGCCATGATCAAGGTCTGCGACACCGTCTGGATCGAGGAACACGAATTAGAGGAACGCTTCGTGCGCGCTTCGGGACCGGGTGGGCAAAACGTCAACAAGGTCGCGACCGCGGTGGAGTTGCGCTTTGATGTAGAAAACTCGTCTTTCGCTCCCGAATTCAAGGCGCGACTGATCGCGCTGGCTGGCAGCCGAGTCTCGTCGAGAGGCGTCCTCGTAATCGACAGCCGTGAGCATCGGACGCAGGGCCAGAACCGCACAGCGGCCAGACGGCGGCTGGCCGAGCTGTTGGGGCGTGCGGCACGCCCTCCGAAAGCGCGGCGACCCACAAGACCTCGTCCAGCTGCCCGCGAAAAAAGGCTCGACGCGAAACGGCGCCGTGGCCAGACAAAGGAACTACGAGGGCGGGCGCACGGGGGGGAGGACTAAGGAAGAAAAGACAAAACGGTCGGGTGGTGCCTGGCAGGTCGTCCGCATACCCTGATGTCTCGGAGCTGAAGCGCGCCGACGCGATGGTCAGACGCAGCAAGCGGCTCCTGTCAATTGGCACACTGACGGCTGGCATCGCCCATAGCCTGAACAATTCGCTGTCCCCCGTTGAACCGTCACGGTCTCTACACAGCGATTGGGTGATGACGGGAGTCGCGTTACCGTTCGCGACGCAGGGGTTGGCAGGACCCGACGAGCAGTTCGCGCAATGTCAGCTTCCGTTTTACACGACGAAGTCGGACGGCAATGGACTCGGCCTCACGCTGACGCCGTAGCGGGTGCCTAACCGCCTTCGCGACCAGTGACGGTGTTCGGACGCCTTCGAGGGCCGCGACGCCGCGCCGCATCGGCGACGACCAGATCGAAAAGATTGTGGTCGACACGCTCGAATCGACGCCACGGAACGCGACCCACTGGAGTACCCGAGAGATGGCCAAACATGCTGGCCTGAGTCAGACGTCGATTAGCCGCATCTGGCGAGCGTTCGGCGAGCGGCTGCGAGTCATCCAACGTCTCGTGGGTCTTGGCGCGGACGTCAATTTGGCGGATGACGCCGGTATAACCCCACTCATGGTTGCCGCGAATATGGGTGACATCGACATCATCACATACCTGGTCGATCAGGGCGCGGACCTCGGTGCCCACGACCTGGGAAAGAAAAACGACGGCGCCTTTGGCGGAAGCATCGAACCGCTTATGGCGCTCGATTATGCCATCGGGGTAGGAACCTTTCGACCAAACAATGCCATCGTCATGATGGAGGACGCGGCCGAGCTCATAGCGGGTCTCATGGAAGAACGTGGGATTGCTCACACTACGTCCGAGTGCACTCTCCGTGCCTTTACCTGTGGCGACGTCGACCCCATGGCGGCGACGCCGGCCGAGATAGAGAAACTCAGAGCGATCCAAATCGGACACCGAGTTGATGGTATCGTCGGAGGCCTCGCGGTCGACGAAGAGAGTCGAGACGGCAGGCAAGTGGGATTGCGGCTCTCGCGATGGAGTGCTCCACAGGAAGGTGTAGAAATGACCAGTCGGTGTCGAGTTCTTTGGGTTGTCGCCGCGTTGTTCGCGATTGCGGTCCCGCTGGTGGCCCATCATTCCTTCTCAGCAGAGTTCGACGAAAATCAGCCGGTCGAAACAAACGGCGCCGTCACGAAGATTGAGTGGACGAATCCACATGTCTGGTTCTTTGTTGATGTCACTGACGAAGATGGTGACGTCGCAGTTTGGGGCTGGGAGATGGGAAGTCCGAACGGGTTGATACGGAGGGGTTGGACACGAAACTCCATGAAGGTTGGTGACATCGTGACCGTCGAGGGATGGCAGGCCAGCGACGGAAGCAATCGGGCAAACGCCCGGACGGTGCTTATGGCCAGCGACGGCGAACGGCTGTTTGCGGGGTCGAGCCAAGGAGAGACGCCGTGACTCGCTGCGCTCGAAACCGATTCATGCTGAGCGCTGCGATTGCGGCGGTCACCCTTGTTTTGGGGGCGACGGTTTGGTCTCCTTCCCCACTGCTGGCTGCTACTCAGAATGGCGCGGAGGAACCAGCCGCAGCGTCCGATCCGACGCCTCGCCTCGCTGATGGCACCCCCAACCTTGGGCGCATTGCCGGCGAAAAGGGCGTGTGGGCCATTCCGTACATCACCAACATGGCATCGCGTTCCATCAGGGCAGACGGGACCCCCATCGAGGCGACCACGGTACTCAGCGGGTCACGGGGCCCGCGCGCGGGTTCCGCCACCGAGCCTCATATTCCTTTCTTGCCCTGGGCGGCGGCGATCTACGACTACAACTCTGCGAACCAATCAAAATATGACCCGGAGGGATATTGTCTCCCTCCCGGCGGCCCGCGGATGATGGCTACTCCCTATCCGATGGAGATCATTCAACTGCCGGACCAAGAACGCGTCATCATGATTTTCGAAGGCGCGACCCACATCTGGCGAGAGATTTACCTCGACGGACGTCCCCATCCCGAGGGTGATGCGCTGAATCCGACGTTCCTCGGGCATTCGGTTGGTCGCTGGGAGGGCGATACGTTCGTCGTGGACGTCGTGGGATTCAACGAGAACACCTGGATCGATTTCTTTGGCCACCCCCATACCGATGCGCTTCATCTTGTGGAGCGGTTCGAGCGCCGAGACAAAAACACGCTGCACTACGAAGCGACGATTGAAGATCCTGGCGCGTATTCTGAACCGTGGACCGTGGCCTGGGATATTGCGTGGAGACCAGAGGGCGAGCTGATGGAGTATGTCTGTCAGGAGAACAATAGATATTTGTATCGGCTCACTGATGACTTCGGGCAGCCCATCTTCGCCGATCGATAAACGCCGGTCTAGTGTCCCGGATCACTGAGCCTGGACACTAGTTCCTCGTAATCGTAAAGTCGCCGGTCACCGTACCCTGCGTCCACGATCCGGTGATCACCCGGTGAGACGAGCCGATGTTCTGCAATTCACCGATGATCACATACGGCACCGGGGCGCCGGAGTCGTCCTGCCCTTCGGCTTCGATCTGAACCGTCCAACTGGAAGGATCGAGCGAGGCGGTCGCAATCGGCACGGCGCTCGGACCAGGATTGAGCGTGCCGATGATTTGCGTGCCATCCCAATCGAACACGAGAAGGAGACGGGTTCGGCGGTCTTCGCCCGTTCCCCAGTCGCCGCTCCACGAGCCTTTCAACGGATGGCCGTATTGAGCGGATGTCGCAACCGCGAGGCTCAGAATCCCGAAAAAACCCACGATGCGAATCAAGGAAGACCGTGTCGATATACACACGTTGGAGGAAGCCATTTGGACGGCGATGGTAGCATGCCTGTCGGATGGAGCGGCCATCATTTGCACGACTCAATTCAGCCGCAGACGGTCATATGAGAGCTAGTCGGAGGGAAGGCGGAGTAGGTAGGCGTTCTCGCGTTGTTCATAGAGTGTCGGCGGGCGTCTTGGATGGAGGGATTTCATCGCCAGGCCGACGCGCTGCGTCGCTCGAGCCTTGCGTAACTGTTCTCCGCAACAGTCCCACGAGATTCGTGCGGACGGCGAGCGAGAGCGTCAGCGAATCATGACGAGATACCGCAAACTTTTGGTCACTGGCCATCTCGGTTTTATTGGGTCAGCGTTTTGCTGGCTCTGCCGTGATCGGTATGAGATTGCCGGTCTGGATTTCTGCGGTTGGGGATCCATGGAGGAGAACCTTGCCCCTGGCGTGGCCGACACGCGCTTTGACATCGGTGATGAGCGACAGCTGCCCGCGCTTCTAGACCGATTCAAACCGGACGCCATCGTCAACTTCGCGGCCGAGAGTCACGTCGACCGATCGATCGACCATGACGCGGCGTTTTGGCAGTCGAACGTGCTCGGTGTTCGTAACCTGGCGCTGGCGGCGTGCGAGCGCGGCATCCGCGTCGTCCAGGTGTCAACCGACGAGGTCTACGGCGATGCCATCGCAGCCGACCGGCCGTGGACCGAGGAGACATCGATCGCCCCTCGCAATCCCTACTCGGTGACAAAGGCCTCGGCGGAGCTGCTGTTGCTCGCGTATCGACACACCCATGGGTTGGATGTCGTCATCACGCGTGGCGCCAACACGGTGGGTCCGCGGCAGTTTCCGGAGAAGGCCGTGCCCAAGGCTGTGGACTACTTTCAGCGGGGCAAGCCGTTCCCGTTGTTTCGCACACCGGCACGACGCATGTGGATGCACGCTGAGGACCATGCAGCTGGAGTAGAAGCGGCGCTGCTCCGCGGTGAGATCGGCGAGGTCTACAACCTGGCGCCTCCAGTGGAATCGGAAGCCTACACACAGGATGTCATCAAACTCGTCCGCGACATTGTCGGCCGAGGTGACATCGAGGAAGTCGACGACCGGAAGGGCTATGACCTGCGATACTTCATGTCGGCCGACAAGGCGAGGGCAGCGCTGGAGTGGGCGCCGCGTCACACCCTGCAAGCAACTATCGCCAATACCGTGGAGTGGTATCTCGCCAACCCGGATTGGTGTCGAGCCGCCGCACAGAGGCTAGAAGCCGGTTGGGACGTCTGAACCGCCTCCGGGTCGCTCACCCGCTTTCCGATTTCCGCGGCCGAGCGGGAAACGGTCGCCGAGGCGATCTTGATGGAGTACTTTACTCTCGTGGTCGTTTTGCGCCGGACCGTTCGCCTTCGACATCGTGTTCGCTCGGCGTCGGACTTTTTTGGGGCTCCATGAGTCTTCATCCTCGTTGCGCACTCGTCGTCTTGGTCGTCGTTGGTCTCCTGGCGGCGTGTCAGCCGGGTCCTGCCCAGCGCGCTGATGTGTCGAACAGTGGCCGCCCCGAGACTTTGGCGCCATCGACGACCTCGCCCCCGTCTGCTCGGCCGTGGCGGTCGTTGGATGACCGTCTCGCGCTACTCACGACCGACCACTATGAGGATTCCGGCTATCGCCACGTCGCGGGGGTCGTGAAGAATATCTCGGGCACTCAGGTGGCGGATCTGACCGTGATGGTTGCGTGGTACACCGACTGGAACGATTTCGTCACGACCCGCGAGACGCGGGTCCACGTCACTCCGCTCGCGCCAGGACAATCGTCCTCTTTCAATGTTCGCGGTCCCGCGAACCCCTACGCGTCAAGATTCTCGGTCCAGTTCAATGACGGGAACGGCGACGAGATACCCACCGGGACAATCTTGGACTGATTCGCCGGCTGCTCTCACAAGCGCTTTCCCCGTCGTCTCTGCACGGTTCGCTTCCGCTGGGTTCACAGTCTGCATCGCGAGGCGGAGCGGGCCGGGCACCTAGTTCGTGATGTACGCCCGGATGTGCCGGGCGACCTGCTTGTATCATTCTCGCAACAAGGACACCACTCTGACGCGTCACCGTTGAAGGAGTAGACAATTGGCGGGATCAACTTCGAGATTGGCTCTGGGAACGTTCGTTCTGTCGGTTGCTGTGGCCGGCGCTGTGAGCGCTCAGGACCGGGGGCTCGCGACCGACTGGCGGAGCACCAACTACGCTCACAGCGCCAACCGCTACAGTCCACTTACCCAGATCACCGCTGAGAACGTGGCGACGCTCGAGCGGGTCTGGAGTGTTCATCTCAAGCCCGCGGATTATACCGGCCGCCTACGAGAAGACCAGTCCATTCCACTTGTGATTGGAAACACGATGTATCTCGGCTCGCCGTATGGCGCCGTCATCGCACTGGATGCCACCACTGGCGCGGAAAAATGGCGCTTTCAGCTTCCCGCGGGTGAGGTGCCATCCAAGCGTGGTCTGGCCTATTGGCCCGGCGCCGGTGACGTCCCACCTGCGATCTTGTTCGGGGCCAGCTCGGGTGGGTTGTATTCCATCAAGGCTTCCGACGGCACGCTCAATCTCGGGTTTGGTGAGAATGGCCTCGTCAATCTGAAGACGCCTGAAGTCATGCGGACCTTCCCGGAGGCAGGCTATTCGCTGCTGTCATCTCCGACCATCTACAAGAACCTCGTCATTACCGGCGCGGGAACGGGAGAAGGGCGCGGATTTCCCAAAGGAACCGGACCGGCAGGTGATACGCGTGCCTGGGACGCCAGGACTGGCGAGTTGATGTGGACGTTTCATACCGTGCCGCGCCCCGATGAGTTCGGCTATGACAGCTGGGGGGCAGACAGCTCCAGAAACCGGTCGGGTGTCAATGTCTGGGGCTATATGTCGCTCGATGAGGAGCGGGGCATTCTCTATATGCCGCTCGGCGCACCGAACGATGACCGTGTCGGCGTCGATCGTCCCGGCGATAACTTGTTCTCGTCGTCGATCGTCGCGGTGGACGCGAACACCGGCTTTTATCTCTGGCACTTCCAGCTCGTCCATCATGACATCTGGGACTATGACGCTCAGTCGGCGCCGCTCGTCGTTGACCTGCGCCGAAACGGGGTAACGGTTCCCACCGTCATCATCGTGAACAAGGCCGGGCTTGTGTTCACGCTCAATCGGGTGACCGGCGAGCCGCTCTTCGCTATCGAAGAGCGGCCGGTACCCCCGAGCGACCTGGCTGAGGAACTGGCGTCTCCGACCCAGCCGTTCCCCACAAAGCCTGAACCGCTCGCGCAAAACACGGTCTCTCGCGACAACCTCTACAAGGGCGAGCCCCAGCATCAGTCCTACTGCGAACACATGGTCGATGACAACGACATGAAGCTGGGCGGGCCCTATATGCCCATCGCCGTCAACCAGTACAGCATCTCCCCGCCGGGACCGGCGGGCGGCGTCAACTACTGGGGACCAGCCTACGATCCAGAGCTTCAAATGTTCGTGTCGAACACCACCAACCTGTTTCAGCCCATGCGCCTCATCCAGCGGCCAGACGGCACGTGGGTCAACTCCGGGCCGCTCGCCGGTCTTCGTCGGTTCGGCGATCCCGAGAGGCGTCTACCCTGCGGGCCGACACCGTGGGGCGAGCTCGTCGCCGTCGACATGGAGACCGGTGACATCGCGTATCGCCAGACCCTTGGCGTTTCCGACATGCTGCCATCCGGCATGCAGGACACCGGTCGCCCTAGCACCGGAGGCGTCGTGCTGACGGCGAGCGGTCTCACTTTTGTGGGCGGTACGGATGATTTCAGATTCCGCGCGTTTGCGACCGCGACCGGCGAGCGATTGTGGGAGATCAGGTTGCCATCGTCCGTCGAAGCGACGCCCATCACCTACCTGGGATCCGATGGACGACAGTTCGTGACCGTCGTGAGCACCGGTGGCGGGCTCACGGGGTCGGAGGTCACCAACGACGAGATCATCGCGTTCGCCCTGCCGGTGAAGTGACGAACGTCCGGTGCACCGCGAACGCCCGAAGACTCAGTCTCGACCCTGTGTTCGAAGCCTGCGCGGTCACGGCCTCGTGCCCAGCGACCGCGAACGACAGGCGCTACGCGGCGCCCTTGCGGCGGCCCTGCCGGACGCGCGGCTCGACTATCGTGTCAACACACTGTCGCAGACGGCTACGTCGGCGACCGATAGGCTGGAGCGGTGGACACGGACCAACGTGGCCTTCTTTGGCGACGGGGCGACCCCTAGAGATGAGTCCGAGGCGGAGGCCACGTTGGCCGAGGCCGCCTCACTCCTGCTCACGACGCCGACCCGAGTGCAGATGCGCGTGGTGGGCTACGCCGACACGTTTGGGAGCCGCAGCTTCAACGAGCGTCTGACTCGACGCCGCGCCAGTAGTCGGCGTTTCTGCCGGATGGTGGGCGGAGACATTACAGCCGAGAGCAGTCTTGGGAAAGGAGCGACGTTCACCATCGAGATTCCGGCCGAGGCCGACCGCCCCGTGACTTGACGAAGCGCCTCCTTGAAAACACCCATTGGGACCAACGTGACCACTGCCGCGAACAAGCCAAAGGGGTCATGGAGAATCCTGCTCACGAGGAAGACCGTGGAGTTGTGATAAATTTTCAGATTTGAACTCTTCCGAAATTCGGCGAGGGGAGGATGATGTCTATTCACCAAGTGCTCACGCTGGCGGTGGTCGCGGTTGTGTATGTTTTTTTCTTCTACATCGTCAGAGGTCGTGGGGGCAGCTGGGCCTTTAGCAACGTCATGGGTCTTCTGGGTGCGGGAGAGTTCGTGCTACTCGTAAAGCTGACCGAATTCATGGTGGCAGACCAGCCGTTCTTCTTTAGCGCCATCGCCGCTGACCCCGACGTGGACACGTTCTGGCTCTATGTCGTCAATCCAACGGTCGCCATCGTGCTCTTGTCAGGATTCGCCGTCTCAAAGTGGCTCCCCGTCCCGGCGCCTGACTGACAGTCCACTAGTGCCCCGCCGTCGAGATGCAGTCAATCCTCGGGTCCGCAGCACCCCCTGGCGCCGCGTTCCCGCTTCTCGCCATACCGCCGGTATGACTCGGCGCGGCGCTTTGCGCCAGGCGGCCCTGCGAACCCGAGGCTTTCACCTCATCTCGACGGCGGTGCCCTCTGCTGCTTCGTAGCATCCCGTCCAACTTCTCCGAGAAAGCGGCGAAAATCTCGGCGTGTTTGTACTGTCCCGTGCTGGCCGATGCTGAGAAGTTCGTGGGCAAGTGGTGGCCAACCACCCATCGCCGTTTGGAGAGGCGCACTCCACGTCGGTGCGGCTGAGCTCACGGAGCTCGCCTGGGGGCCCAAAATCATCCGGTGTCTCAAACGCTTACTCGTGCGGTAAATCTACCGGCGCCTCATGACCGCACTTCCTCGCCCGCCAACAGCTCATCGAAGCGAACCAGATTGGCTGTTTCGACAAATAGGGACGTCAGGGCCCGGATGGCATGGGCGCGGGTTACACTCCCGCATGATCACCTCCGCGACTGCCATGCCCGTACTTCTGATCGGCGTGTTCCTCGGGACGGGCACCCAAGCCGTCGCCCAAACGTTCACCTTCGAGCGGTCCTTTCCCGCAACGGCGTCGACGATACTCGACGTGACGACCGAGCGAGGGAAGATTACGGTGCGCGCCGGCACGACCGCCGAAGTGGTCGTCGTGGGCCGGGTCTCTAGGCGCGTCGCCTGGAATTCTCCGCGCAATGCCGTGGCACTGGCACGATCGACCGCCGCCCAACCGCCGATCGAATTCACCGGCGACACGGTTCGACTCCAGAAACCAAACGATGGTCGGACCCAACGGCCAGTCACGATAGCCTACGATGTCCAGGTGCCCGCAGGTACGCGGGTCGTGACGCATAGCCAATCTGGCGAGACCCGGGTCGAGACCGGATCCGGCGCAGTGTCCATTGACCGTGCCGGTCCACTCAGCGTGACAACCTCCAGCAGCGGTATCGAGATGAAGCGCATCCGCGGCACTCTGTACGTTCGGACGCAGAGCGGTCGGGTGTGGGTCTCGGGTAACCCCAGGCGGCCGTGGAAGGTCACCACAGGGTCCAGCGCCATCACTGCCGAGTTCAGCGCGAACGCGGCGTTCTTTATCGACGCGACGTCAGGCTCGGGAGCGGTCGAGAGCCAGAACCTCGTGATACGAGGCGAAAGCGATAAGCGCCGCGTGGAGGGATCGCTAGCCGGGGGCGGCCCCATAGTTCAGCTGAGAAGCCGGAGTGGGTCGATCACACCGCGGTCCGCACCGTCCACCTCAGGTAATTCTGCTCGTGCACGCACATAACAGGGAGGCATGCGATGGGAGATAAAGGCGGTCAGAAAGACAAGGACAAGGGCCAGAAGCAAAGAGCAGCAAAGGACGCAGCGAAGAAGAAGGCGCAGCGGGACAAACAGGCGAAAGAGAGATAGGCCCTGAAACCCGTTAGCGCTCAGGAACTCCCAGCTGCTCTGGGTATTCGGTGGGCTCGAGCTGTCGCTCGTGGCGCATAACCGGGACCCGGGTTCACGAACCGTACGTCCGCGGCCAGGCCGCGCTCCACGAGGGGACACCTGGCCTCTGGCCATCCCGCGACGACGCAGGGTAGGCTCCGCCGTCGCGGGACACCTGCCGTCGATTCGCTGCCACGTCGTGTGGGAAACTTATCGACCCAGTCAAATGCAGCCGGCGTTCCGTCCGCCAGATTTTATGGGGAAGTCCTCTCCTACTAGCCGCGGTCCACCGACGTAAGAAGATCGATACAAACCTTGGGGGCCAACTGTGTAGGTGCAGGAGCCGCCGGCGTTCGTGTTGAACTCAACGATCGTTCCCCCGAGGTTCAAGAAAAGGCGGCTCTGACACCCCCCAGCGCCGTCGTACACGGTGCGCCCGATCGACGGGGCATCAACTCCCTCCCACGGTGCCACAGCCCCGAAATACCTATGAACCCCGGAGGCTGCGCTCGGAGTAGTTCTGGCCATAGACCGGCCGAATCGCCAGGGCCAGCAATATTCCCGCCGTCGTCGTCGTTCTCATCCTGGGCGCCGTTGTGCCCGCCGCTGCGCAATCGCCCTGGCTCCAGACGTCAAATGGGTTCTTCGTTGAGGCCGGCCCTGTGTTTGATTGGGACCGTGACTTTCCGCGACGACGACTCGGACGACGGGCGTTGGCCTCGGCGTCGGCGCCTTCCGCTCACCCCGGACCAGCATACGACTAGAGCTCGAGGTGCCCGGACGGCATCGACGGCAGTGGGACCGGCCCTCGTTCCACTGCCGCGACCCCGGCACCGACACGATCGTGTCCGGGCCCGTGACGACTCGGACCGCGGTTCGCAGGACGACGGTGTCCGCTCTGTTTGGCTGGCATCCCGAGCCGATCCGCCGCCTACGTTTGGGTTTCCTGGTTGGAATCGGAGGGATGAGCACGACCGACGGAATCTCGAATTTCATCCCAGCTCTGGCGACCACAGACCGGGGTGACCGGACCGAATCCAGCATGGCCGTCAGCGCTGGCCTTGATGGAGCGATTGCGTTCACACGCCGATTGGCGCTGGTGCCGCAGGTGCGAGTCCATCGGCCATTCGCGCTTCCGTTTCTCGTGGGCCGGGAGGCCACGTATCGTCTGCAGGTGGCGCTGCGATAGCGGTGGTAGGCGTTGTTGTCGCGTACCGGACAGCTAACTGGGGTCACTGCTGGCGCGAGTATTTGTAGTCGCCAGTTACGTGAATCACCATGACGTCTGTCGCCACGCCCACGTCGTTGACAATGAACCGGTAACCGAGGCCCAGGCCTTCGAACAGCGTCTGGGATTGCGGCACGAGCGGCCGCGGCGCCCCTTCGTCGAGGCCGGCGGCGCCGAGGCCCACTGCGTCGTAGGCGCCGACGATGGTCGCGATCAATTCGTCGCCGGAAAGCGACACGTCATACGTCCGCTGAATTCCCCTGTAGATACCACTGTAGACGCCGACGTATCGTGCCAGAACGTCTGGCGGCACGGCTACCGCCCGATTGGCGGCGTCTGAGAGGCTGCCCGCCCAGTCTTCGCTGCTGCGTTCGCAGACCGACTCGAGCATGTCCGTATCGGCCGCCAGCGCCATAGTCACCCCAAAGCTCCACGGCTCGGCGAACGCACCGGGATCGGTGAAGGTGACTTCCACCTGCAGGTGCCCGAAGTCGGGACGCCGGTAGCGCTCTGTGATCCGCAACTCGTCCGTGTGCGAGACCCCGTAGCGACTCACCCACGTCTTGTCGTTGAATCCGGCGCTCTCGACGACCAGCGTGTCGCCGTCCCAGTGCCCCACCGAATACCCCGTCCAGCTTGGCAAGGCGTCGGCTTCCAGTTCGCGGCCGTCCATGTGGACCACGCGATAGGTGAGGTCGTCGTTCAGGATCGCGATGGCGGTCGGTGTCTGGATGAAGCGTTTCCAGCCGCCAGACCGCTCGGTCTCGGGCCCGCTCGGCAGACACTGGAAAAATGGGCGCGTCTTGTAGTACTCCTGCTGACGCCGACGGGCGAGGTCGGTGACCCACGGTTGCAACGTGGCCGGGTCGAGACGGGCGACGGGAGGCGGCCCGCTCCAGACGCCGGTCAAATCCGGCTGGTCATCGGGCCCACGTGGCGCGGGCGCGGTGAGGTTCGGCTTCCCGTCAGCTGTGCGCGGGATGCCCGGCCAGGGACGATCGAGCCATTGGGCCGCCGCTTGCATCGTGCCTGCGAATAGTATGAACACCGCGAGAAACAGCTTCATACGTCTCCTCCAATTTCCCGCGTTGGCGGGCCCTATTGCATGGACTGATGGGAAATGAGGGCGCGGTCGTTTCGACGGATCGCCATCAGGGAGACCTGCGCAGCGCCTTCTACGACGCTGAAGCGCGGAGAAACGGATTGACAATCGTCAACGATTCGACCCGCTGCTCGTGCTGAAGATCCTCGCTATACAGCGTCTCGCACTCTGACTCGAGTGCGGCCGCAACGATCAACGAGTGGTAAAAGCTGAACCGCCAGCGCTCTCGAATCGCGAGGGTCCTCCTGTACAGATGGGCGCTCGAGAAGACCGCGCACAACGGGTCGAGCACCTGCTCCAGATACTGCGACGCGTCGTCGATGCTGAGCGGCCTCTCGAATTTCGTCAGCGCGACGTTCAGGAATTCCTGCACCACCTGAAAGCTGATGACGCCACGCCGACTTGAAACCGCTCGTTCAACAATCTCGTTAGCCAGTGCGCGTTTCTCAGGATGGCCATGGTCGGACGTGTAGACGAGCACGTTCGTATCCATAAAAAACTCAGCGCTCATTCATCTCGTCCCGGGAGAACACGCGTCCGCTTGAAACGCCTACCAACAATTGCATCAGTCGCCGATAGCGCCGGGCGTGTTCTTCGCCCTCTTCGGGCACCGCGTAGCGACGAAGCCACTCGCGAAACTCAGCGTTCAGCGTGGTTTTTCGTTTTCGCGCGGTCTGCCTGGCGGCCTCGATGATGGTCTCTTCTGCGCTGAGGGTAATGTTCTTCACGAAGCAGTGCAACACTATTCCAGTGTGCGCTTGTTGCGTGTTGTAAGACGCCCGGGGCCAACAGATCTGGGAATTCCTGGCTGGCAGCGCTAAGGAGTTCAGCACCGCTACTGTCAGGTGAAATCGAAAGTCCAGCCGGAGTTCAAGAGGGCGTATCGGGGTCGGCCGTGAATGCCCGCGGCAGCACCTTCAGCGGCACGTCGCGGTCGAGCTTTGTGTCGCGCGCCCGACACACGCCGCCTATACCGGCCTCGCCGATCTTGGCGGTGGCGGAGTAGGCGCCGCGAGCGGTTCCGGGTTTGAGAGGCACTGGCTACGGCACCGGAAGGCGCTCGAGCAGTTTCCTGGAACCAGTTTTCCACGACGACGATCTCAGGCACGGTGGCGGTATCCTCGACGCTGTTTATTTTGATCATCAGAAAGCGACTCCCGTCCGGCGACATGTCGTAGCTGTGGCCGTTTTGCCCGGGGATATACCCCTCGTTATCGAACAGGACCTCCGGGTTGCCATGCGCGAACGTTGCGCCCTCTCCGCGGACCGGCACTACTACCAGACTCGGCGCGGGGGTCCAGTAGAACAATTCCCGTCCGTAAGGGTCTGGGCTCCACACCGGCTGGGTGCCGCCGGTGTCCCACACCTGCCACCGTCCCGCCCCCACGTCGGGAAATGGACGCACGTAGATTTCATCCTGCCCCGACTCGTCGGATTGGTAGGCGATCCAACGGCCGTCGGCCGAGAGAGCGGATTTCTCTCGTTGGCGTTGCCCTCCAGTAGCTCCTCGACCACCCGGTCGCCCTCCAGCGCCATCCGCAGGAGAGCGGTTTCACCAGTGACACCGTGCTGCATCAACAAGTGCTGCCGGTCCGGAGAGACCGCAAGAGGTGTAATGCCGACCGGATAGTCCGCCTCGTCCGTCAGCCGTTCGACACTACCGGTGCCGTCGGCCGCCTTGGCGAACACCTGAAATGTGCCCTCACGCGCGGACCCGAACAGCACCCGTTGGCTATCCGGCGTCCAACCGGCGTCATTGAGCGTCTTTTGGTCGGTCGTGATCCGACTCTCGCGGGCGCTCGCGATGTCGTAGACCCACGCATCGCCCTCGGCGACGACCAACACCCGATCGCCGTGCGGCGACAGGCGCGGTGTCATATAGCCATTGGGCGGAATTGCCTCGATCGGTTCCGCGCTTCCGTCTCGATCCACCCAGACAAGCGGGCTCATCAAAGGCACGCCGCCGGCGACGTAGAAGAGTGTTCCGTCGTCAGACACGTCGAAGTTCGCATGGCTCGTCGTCCGAAGCACGCCATCGACGAGGGACACCGGCCCGTCTTCCACCGCAAGGGTATCGGCGTCGAGCCCGACGTCAAACAGGGCGTTGCCCCGGGCGTAGACGAGCTCTCCGGTCGGCACGTAGTGTGCGTCACTGCCCCCGTCGACCAATAGACCACTGTGTTCGCCGATCACTGACGGGCAACGACCTGCCGAGCGCCACCGACACGCCAGAAAATTTGCCGGGAATCAGGACGCTGCGGGTCGGTCTGCACCGGGGGCTTTACCTCGGGGGACGGTCGGATGCAGTGCGCGGGAGGGGCACGGAAACCGCGTTCCGAATAGTTCGTTAGCTTTTTGTCGATTTCCGGCCAAGAAAGCCCCTGAAACCGCGCCTCTCCTGAAGAATGGTGCGGAAGGGGGGAATCTGCATGGACCAGTCCGGCTCGTGCTGTCTGGTACCGTCCTGTCCAGATTGTTCCCTGAAAAAGGCGACATTCTCGGCGTGTTCGTGCTGTCTGGTACTGGCTAGTGCTGCGGAGTTCGTGGGCAAATGGTGGGCAAATCAACCTCGTCGCGTTCAGACACTGGAACGACTGCCCATCCGTGCCTCGGCGACGAACCTGTTGCAAGGCCAGGGCTAGGCGGCCAGACAGGACCTCACTGTTCCCTCGCGACGGTGTCGCGGTCTCCGATTCACCCCTGACCGAGCAACCGCCTTGCCAGCTCGACATGTTTCGGCATGCCGATCGCGCCATACATCTCGACCGCCTCGTCGAGGAGGTTCTGGCCTTCTCCGCGTCGCCGGGTTGATTGCGGTCGAGGAGCATCCACGCATACCAGCGGCGCACCTCAGGCTGCGCGATCCGGTGCGGCAATGTGTGCGCCTGTCGAAGAGCGGTCTCGAAGTGGTCCTCGGCGGCCGTCCACTGCTGTCCGGCGCCGGCGGCCATGCCGGCGAGCATCGGCCAGAGCCTCCCGCTCAATGTGATGACGTTGCCAGTCTCGAGACTCTGGCTCACGATAGGGTAGAGGCCGGCCACATCGTGTCGACCCCCCAGCATCGCGAAGCCCTCCACGAGGGCTCCGACTTGCATCCAGACACCGAAACGATGCACTCCGTCACCCGCGGGCAAGTCTTTGGCGACCGCTCGTAGCTCGTCGAAGGCGTCGGGGGTCGACTGGTAGGCCCGGGTCATCCTCAGATAGGCGTGCCCGCCGCCCTGGTAATTCCCTGGCGGTTCACGTTGGATGGACTCGCGGCAGGCGCGCTCGACTTCAGACCCATCGTCCGGCCCAGAAGAGCGTCGTGGCGAGCAGCACGTAGCTCGTGTAAATCCATCCTTCGTGCTGGAAGCGCTCGATGGTCTCCCGCACGCTGTGCTCGACCAGATCCAGGCGTCCGTCGATCACCAACCGACAAAAGTCCTCGACAAAGGCGGCCACGCACGCCGCGCCATCGTGTCTCACCTGCGCGCCCAGTGTGGCCGCCTCCCGGGCACGGTCGATCGCCTCGGCCGGGTCGACAAGTTGCGTCGACACCGCGCCGACGAACAAGGCATCGGCGAGGTCCCAGGTCTGTGACGTCGTGCGCAATAGGGCGGCCGGGCGGAGCCCGGACTCCTTGCTGTGAAGTGGTTGTCGGGCGTGTAGATGACACCAGCTTGGTCGGGGCCAGAGCGTTTCCAGCATGTGGACTCGTTGAGGATTGCGTCCAATAACGGACACTACGTTAACCTACGAACCCGTCTAATCCGTCCTATAGACCTACGGGTGTGAAGGGACCGGATTCCGGATACTGGAGATAAGCATCCCAAATGCCGTTGTTCCAGTGAATGACGTCAACATCGCCGCATTCGTCGACCCACTTGGCACAATACCAAAAGGTATACTTGGCAAAGCGGTCGTTGTCCTCCGGGCCGGACACCACCGCGACATCCTTGAGCTTTTCTGCGACCGCCTCCTGGTAACTCAAGCGGATCGAATCGCCCAGTAGCAGAACGTTCTTCATATGTCGGAAATCGACAGGTACGTACGTTTCGTATGGACGCCGCCCTCAAGCGGAGGCGTTATTGGCACAGGTCGGTCTCGCGTAGTTCGCTATGATCGGGCTGGCTCGTCGTGGACCTACTGGTCGTCGGGATTCGTGATTTTGAACACGATGGCCGCGAGCAGGCCACCAGCAAACGGACCCAGCAGATATATCCAGATATTGCCGAGGGTACCATTGATGATGTTGTGACCCAGGGCGACAGCAGGGTTGAACGCGCCACCCGAGATCGGTCCGACCGAAAAGGCACCCACCATAACGGTGAATCCGATCGCGAGTCCGTAGAACGAATTATCGGGATGATCCTTGGATGTCGCAACGTTGAGCATGACGGAAACGAGTGCGAATGTAATGAGGATTTCCGCTACGAGAGCCTTGACTACGGCAACCCCTTCACCCGGTCCAACTTCGATCGAGCTTCCGGCCAGCCAGGACGACACTGCCGCAGCCAGGACAGCGCCAATCACCTGCGACACCATGTAAATACCGGCGTCTTTTCCTCCGATCTTGCCGCGAATCAATACTCCCAATGTGACGGCGGGGTTATAGTGGGCGCCAGAAATGTGGCCCCCCATGTAAACCATTACCATGAGCGTACTGCCGATCGCTACAGGGGCCAGGGCGACACCGCCGGCGACAGTCAGTCCGATTACAAGTACGAGAAAGAACGTTCCGATGGCTTCGATAAGATAAGTCTTCATGGCTATCTCCTCATTGTGGCCGGCACAATAGCACGCGCCCACAGAACTGGATAGGGCAAAATCTGGGACGTCTTAGGAATCCTTACGAGCATCGTCAAGCAATTTGGCATGCTGCCCGTGCTCAGGGCCCAACGGCCGGAGCCTATCCGGCGCAACCCGCTCCGGCAGAGCCTAACAGTCAGAGCCGAGCAGGCAGTTTTCATCGGTGGAGTCATAGAAACCCAGACGTTGTCCGTCTGGCGAAAAGAAAGGAGGGGTGGCACCGACGACGTCTCGCACCAGCGTTGGATCCAATTGGTCGAGTTGACGCACGTAGAGCGTGCTGGACCCACCGGACGATCCTGAGGCCCACACAATGCGCTGGGCATCCGGCGAGATGGCGACCTCAGGAAAGATGCCAGTCTTACGGAGTTCGCTGTTGGGGGGAGTGTTGACATAGAACCGGCCGGTGGAGGGGGCCTGAAGCGTGTCAGAGGATGTCAAGACCCACGCCGCGAGCGCTCCCGCCAGCATCGCGGCGACGGCGACTCCAGCGACCACCGGCATGCCGAATCGCGGACGCCGATCGGCGTCCGCATCGCCATTGTTTGAGCCGTCACCGACAATCCACTCAAGTGCCCGGCTGAGGTCTTTACCTGACTGCCATCTCTCATCTGGATCCTTCTCGAGGCAGGCCCTGATGAGTCGATCGAGAGCCCGCGGTGTGAGCGGCCGAAGGGCCGATGCGGGCCGTGGCTCATGCTCGAGGATCGCGGCGATCAGGCTCGCCTGCGTGTCGCCTTGGAACGCCCTCGTGCCGGCGACCATCTCGTAGATCACCGCCCCGAACGCGAAGATATCGGTGCGGGTATCGGCCTCTTTCCCCTGCAACTGCTCCGGGGCCATGTACTGCACAGTGCCCAGCAGCATCCCCTGCCCGGTCAGAGGCTCGGTTTGGGTCACCGTCTCCGAGTCGTGTTCTGTTCCAAGAACGCCTGTCGGCCGTGCCTTCGCCAACCCGAAGTCGAGCAGCTTCACCCCGGCCTCCGTCAGCATGATGTTGTTCGGCTTCAGATCGCGATGAATGACCCCGCGCCGATGCGCCATGTCCAACGCATCAGCGATCTCGATCGCCATCGTGAGCGCCTGATCGAGCGGCAACGGGCCCTTCTCGAGCCGCTGCGCGAGCGTCACGCCCTCCAGGTATTCCATGACCAGGAAGTCGATCCCGTCCTGGCTGCCAATGTCGTACAGGGTGCAGATGTGCGGGTGGTTCAGACTGGAGATGGTTTTGGCTTCCCGCTCGAACCGCCGCCTCAGGTCAGGGTCGCTGGCGGCGTGTTCGGGGAGGACCTTGATGGCGACGGCGCGGTCCAGGCGGGTGTCGTGGGCTCGATAGACTTCACCCATCCCCCCGGCTCCGAGGGGCGTTTGGATCGTGTAGGGACCGAACTGTCTCCCGGCTTCTAGACGCATACGCTCGTATCGAGGGGCCTATTCTATGCGCGTCTGAGGTGAGAGCCACATCGGTTTACGGGCGCTGATACCCGTTTTCCGAAATCGGTGGGCAAATGGTGGGCAAAAACAGCGCCCAGATGCAAAAACGTGCCGGTTTACAGGGGGTTTTAAATATGGTGCGGAAGGGGGGATTCGAACCCCCACGATGTTGCCACCGCCAGCCCCTCAAGCTGGTGCGTCTGCCAGTTCCGCCACTTCCGCGAATTGTGGGCCGAGCAGATTTGGTTACTGCGGTTCGACCGGAGCCGAGTCGTCGGGGATCTCGTCTTCAATGGACACGACGGGGGCGTCTGGGCCCTCGATGCCACTGAGGACGGAGCTGGGTTCGCGTTGGCCGATGATGGCCAATACCATGGCGCCGACCATAAAGATCGCGCCGAGGACGGTTGTGGCCCGCGTCAGTACGGTTGCGCCCGCGCGCGCGCCAAAGGCGGCCTGGCTTCCACTGCCGCCGAACGCTGCGGCGATATCTCCACCTTTGCCCTGCTGGAGAAGCACGACCGTGAGCAGGAGGAAGCAAGCAACCGCGAAAACACCGGTCAAGACCATACTCAGCATATCGGGGAAATTATACCGTCTGGGACTGTCTGACGATCTCGGCGAAGCCGTCGGGGTCGAGACCGGCACCACCGACGAGGGATCCATCGACATCTGGCTGGCTTGAGAGGGCTGCGACGTTCGAAGGTTTGACGCTGCCCCCGTAGATGACCCGGCAGGCCGCCGCCAGGTCGCTTCCGAATATCGCAGCGATGCGCGCCCGGAGATGAGCATGCGCTACCTGGGCTTGCTCCGGCGTCGCGTTCCGGCCGGTGCCGATTGCCCATACGGGTTCGTAGGCCACGATGGCACTGTGTGCATCGCCCGCCGACAGCTCGGCGAATGCGGCAGTAAGCTGTCGATCGAGCACGTCGAGGGTTTTGTCGCCGTCTCGTTGTTCGAGCGTTTCTCCGACACAGACAATAGGCGTCAAATTGGCGTCAACTGCTGCGGCCACCTTCTTCGCGACTTGGTCGTCAGTTTCGCCAAAGATGTGACGGCGTTCTGAGTGCCCGATGATGACATGGCTGGCGCCGGCGTCGGTCAGCATGGCTGCGCTGACCTGGCCGGTAAAGGCGCCTTGCTTCTCCCAATACAGATCCTGCCCGGCCACGTGTATCGGCGCGTCATGCAACGCGTTGCGGAGCGCGTTGAGTGCGGTAAACGGGGGCGCGAGCGCAATGTCCACGCCGTCGGTCTGTTCGAGATGGCCTCGCAGCGTGCGCGCGTAGTCGACGGATTCAGACACCGTCTTGTGCATTTTCCAATTGGCGGCAACAAAGGGCGTTCTCATTGGCCTCTTCTGACCCTCGGCTCTTAGGGAATGTCGGGGAGGGCTGCGATCCCGGGCAGGGTGCGTCCGCTAAGAAACTCTAGCGATGCCCCGCCGCCGGTGGAGAGGTGGGTGACCTGGTCGGTGATTCCAGCTTTCGAGGCGGCGGCAATGGAGTCCCCACCGCCGATGACGGACCGGGCGGGTGACTGAGCGACTGCGTGGGCCACGCTCAGGGTACCCTCGGCGAGCTGGTCGATCTCGAACACGCCCATAGGGCCGTTCCAGACGATGGTGCGCGCGCTATGAATGGCCGTGCCATAGGCCGCAGCGGTCTGGGGGCCAATGTCCAGCCCGAACCGGTCGCCGATGGTTATGTCGCGGACGTCGATGGTCTCGCACTCGGCGCCCCCTTCTATCCGCTCGGCAACGACATGATCTGATGGCAGCATGAGCGTCACATTCTTCTCGCGGGCGGTCTCCTCGACGCGACGAGTGGCATCGACGAGCTCCGGTTCGACGAGCGACCGGCCGGTGGGCCAACCTCGCGCTAGAAAAAACGTGTAGGCCATTGCCCCCCCAATGAGGAGGGTGTCGACCCGGGTCAGGAGGTGTTCGATCACCTCGAGTTTTCCGGATACTTTTGAGCCACCGATGATTGCGATAAACGGTCGGTCGGGTGACCCGAGAAGTGCACCGAGGTGCCGCAGCTCGTCGGCCATGAGCAGGCCCGCGGCGGCGGTCTCGACATGGGCGACGACTCCTACAGTCGACGCATGCGCCCGGTGAGCGGCGCCAAAGGCGTCGTTCACAAACACATCCGCCCGGGATGATTGGGCGAGCTCAGCGGCGAAGCCGAGGTCGTTTTGTTCTTCCTCGGCGTGAAACCGTAGGTTTTCGAGCAGCACGACACTCCCCGGTTCCGCCGCTTCAACGACGGCGCGTACATTCTCGCCAACGCAGTCGTCGACAAAACAAACGGGTCGGTCGAGGAGCGATGAGAGATGCGCGCCCACCGGCTCCAGGCTGAGTGCCGGCGCCCGTTGCCCCTTGGGGCGGCCCAGATGTGACGCCAAGACAAGAACGGCGTTTTGGTCGAGCGCAAGCTGAAGCGTCGGGAGGGCTGCCCGAATTCGCGTGTCATCGCCGACGATTCCGTCGACGATGGGGACGTTGAAGTCGACGCGAACAAAGGCTCGCTTGCCGCGAAGCTCTAGGTCGCGGATGGTGCGTTTCCGCACGGTCTCCTAGACCCCCAGCTGGCCAATTTTTGCCACGAGGTCGACACACCGTGACGAATAGCCCCACTCGTTGTCATACCACGACAACACCTTGACAAAATCGCCGTCCATCACTTTTGTATACGCCGCGTCGATGATGGAGGAGTGCGGATTACCGCGGAAGTCGATGGAGACGAGCGGTTCGGTCGACAGATGCAAGATGCCCTTGAGCGGTCCGGCTTCGGCGGCGGCGAACGCGGCGTTGATCGATTCCGCGGTGGCCGGTTTCTCGAGATCGGCAACGAGGTCGACGACAGAAACATTGGGAGTGGGGACACGCAGGGAGATTCCGTCGAGCTTGCCTTTGAGCGCTGGCAGCACCTGACCGACGGCGCTGGCGGCGCCGGTGGTGGTCGGAATCATGGAGAGGGCGGCCGCCCGCGCCCGACGGAGGTCTCCGTGCGGTAAATCTAGGAGACGTTGGTCGTTGGTATACGCGTGCACGGTCGTCATCCAACCGCGTTTCAAGCCGAACGTATCGTTGAGCACCTTCGCCATCGGGGCGAGACAGTTTGTGGTGCATGACGCGTTGGAGATGATCTGATGACGGGCAGGGTCGTATTCATCATCATTGACCCCGAGCACCAGCATGAGGTCAGGACCCTTGGCCGGCGCAGTGATGACGACCTTCTTCGCTCCCGCCGCGAGATGCTTGGCAGCATCTTCTCGTTTTGTAAAAAGACCGGTCGACTCGAGCACGACATCAACGCCCAAATCACCCCACGGCAAGGCGCCAGGGTCACGCTCGGCCAGGACCCGGAACGAACGGTCGCCGACTCGAATGCGATCGCCTTCAACGGTGACGGACTCGGTCAGATTGCCAAGGACGGAGTCGTATTTGAGCAGGTGGGCCAAGGTCTCGGTGCTCGTAATATCGTTGATGGCCACAAGCTCCAGGTCCGCCCCCCGTTGTTGCATAGCGGCCCGAAAGATATTGCGACCGATTCGCCCGAACCCATTAATTCCCACCTTGGTGCGCATCTCGTCCCGTCCCTCTCAAGATTGTGATTCCCTGAAGTCACTCCACATCGCGAGCGGTGTGAGCACGCGCAGGATAGTGGAGACCGTGTCGGCAGCCTGCGGGTAAAGTAAACATTTCATTATAGTTTGCCGGTCTTTTGAGGGTCAACGCCGCTCGGTCTTCAGCATCCCACGCTATACTGCCAGACCGGTGCATGTACCTTCTCTATAGCGTCCTCCTTTGTTTTTACTTCATAGCAGTTCTCCCGGTGGTTTGGTATCAACGCCTACGGTTTGGGAAGCCTTGGGGAAGGCTAGGAGACAGGGTGGGGCAGGTTCCCGCATCGCTGTGGCGTGGAAAGACGCCGTCAATATGGGTCCACGCCGTGTCGGTCGGCGAAGTGGTTACGGTGCGTCCGCTCCTCGATGCCTTGCGTTTGGTTTATCCGACTCATCGACTTCTCCTGTCGACCACGACCGCGACCGGGCAAAAGGTTGCACACCAGCTGGGTGACGTCGTTGACGGCGTCTTCTACGCGCCGCTTGACCTCCCGCGCTTTGTTCGGCGGAGTCTGGCCAGCGTCTCTCCCGAGCTGATGATCTTTGTGGACACCGAAATTTGGCCAAACTGGCTACGCGCCTGTCGACGACGAGGGGTGAAGACGGTGATCGTCAACGGGCGGATCTCGGACCGTTCCTATCGCGGCTATCGCCGCGGACGACCGTTCATGCGACGCGTGCTCCGCGACGTGGATAGGGTGTGCGCGCAGACCAACCGGTGGGGGCAGCGGTTTGTGAACCTCGGTCTGCCCGCCGAGCGGTTAGCGGTGACTGGGAGTCTGAAATTCGACGCATCCGATGGCGCGAAGGCGAGCGAGACCGACCCTGGGGATGGCCTCTTGACGCGCTTCGCCTTCGCTCGTGACCGCATGGTCGTGATGGCCGCGAGCACCCTTTCCGGTGAAGACGAGCCCGTGCTACGTGCCTTCGAGGAGGTCAGAAAAACCGACTCGCGCGCGGTACTCGTGCTCGCGCCTCGGCATCCCGAGCGGGCTTCCACCGTGATGGCCAGCGCAAACGCGTGTGGCTTCACCACGGTCGCTCGCACCGCGCTTGAAACACACGCGGAGTCTTCTGTCGACGTCATCGTGCTGGATACGGTGGGCGAGCTGGCGCGGCTTTTTCAATTGGCCAGCATCGTCTTTGTCGGAGGGAGTCTGGTGCCGGCCGGTGGGCACAACATTCTCGAACCGGCGGTGTATAGAAAGCCCATCGTGTTTGGACCGCATATGCAGAATTTTGCGGAGACGGCCGACATATTTGTTCGCCACGGTGCCGCGGTGCAGGTCCACTCGGCACAGGAGCTCGAGCAGGTGCTGGTCGCGCTCACTCGAGACCCGGCGCGATGCGCGACTCTCGGGGCCGCAGCGTATGCGGTCGTCGAGGCGAACCGAGGAGCGGGTATCAGGACTCTCGATGTTATCCGCGTTCTTCTGCCACCCAACTCCAGCCCGCGGCGTGATGATGTCAGGCCCGAGCCCACGGCGCGGGGCAGGACCTGAGATGGCCGGGGCGGGTTTCTTGGGCGCCGTGTATGCCGGGGTCGCCGCGCGACGTCGGCAGTGGTATACGGGCCACCCACAACACCGACGTTGGCTCGACCGACCAGTCATCAGCGTCGGTGCCCTGGCGGCCGGGGGCAGTGGAAAGACGCCGGTGGCAGTAGTCGTGGCGCGCACGTTGGCGTCACTGGGCGAGCACCCGGCGATACTGAGCCGCGGGTATGGACGCCAACGGAGACCGACCGGTGCCGTTGTCGTCAGCGAACGCGGCGGTCTCCGCGCGGGTATCGAGGTTGCCGGTGACGAGCCATTTATGATGGCGCGACGCCTCAGCGATACGTCGGTCGTCGTGGCGGACAACCGCTATCTTGCCGGGCAGGTCGCAGAAAGAGAATTGGGAGCCACCGTGCACGTGCTAGACGACGGGTATCAGCATCTGCGCCTGAATCGTGACGTCGACATCTTGGTGCTCGGTCGAGATGATCTCACGGGACGACCGTTGCCCGCCGGGCGTCTACGCGAGTCGGTTGACGCTGGACACACCGTGGACGCGGTCTTGATTGAGGCCGACGGCGACACGAACGCCGACGGTCACGCGGCCAGTCGTGTCAGTCAACGGACCGACCACGAGGTACCGTCGCTTCCTAGAACGGTTCTCGCGGGCGAAACATTTTCGTTTTCTCGGCGGCTCGAGAAGTCACAGAGTGTGTCATTTGCCTCGCCGAGTCAGAGCGATGCTGGCGCCAAGTGCCTGGCCGTCTGTGGGATCGCCAGACCGCTGGCGTTCTTCGAGGCGTTGCGGCGTGCCGGATACGAACTGGTTGACGCGATGAGTTTTGCCGACCACCACGTCTATTCGTCACGCGACATCGATCGGATCGGCAAGCGCCTGACGGCGACGGCGGCCACGCACGTGTTGACGACGGAGAAGGATGTCGTGCGATTCGAGACGCGCTCGCCGCTTCCTTTTCCGCTCCGCTGGGTTCCGCTGCGGATCGGCGTGGCGCCGGCGGCACGTTTTCGGACCTTCGTCGCACGGGCCGTGGCGACGGCCCGGCGGGCACGCCAATGATGTGGCGGCACTGGCTCGAGTACTACACGGTGTTGGTGGTGTCGACCTGTGTTCGCTGGCTGCCGCGGCGAGTCGGACTGGGCTTTGGCAGCATGCTGGGTCGTCTCTTCCACGCGCTCTACGGTCGTCGCCGCGCGCTGGCCCTTGACAATCTCAAACGGGCGTTTCCCTCCCGCTCCGAGGACGATTGCCACGCGATTTTGCATGGGACGTTTCGTCATTTCGGACGTCACCTCGTCGATCTGCTCATCTTTAGCGGAATGAGCTCGGACGACATGATGCGCCACATCGACCTCGAGGGAGAGGAGCATGTTGACCAGGCGTTGTCCGCCGGGCGCGGTGTGATGTTTTTTACCGGGCATTTCGGCTATTGGGAGCTGCAGGTGATGATGCACGCATTCCGGTTCGGGCCGATTGTCATGGTGGCTCGCACGCTCGATAACCCGTTGTTGGAACGTCTGATCGAGCGCATCCGCACGCGCGTTGGGACGCGTGTCATCCCGCGTCAGGGTGCAGTCCGCGGACTCATGCGCACGCTGCGAGCCCGTGGCTCGGTCGGCATGATGATCGACCAGCACATTCAAGACCGAAGTGCCGTGACGGTCGACTTTTTTGCTCGACCCGCCGCAACGACATCGGCGATCGCGTCACTGGCCCTTCGCGCCGGTGCTCCGATTATCCCGGTCTTCGCATTGCCGCTTCCGGGGGGACGGTATCGAACGATTTACGAGCGTCCTATCGAGCCGCCCGCGGCTGATGATCCCGACCCGATCCTCACCTATACGCAGCGATGTAGCGATGTCCTCGAAGCGTATGTTCGCCGGCAGCCGGAGTTGTGGTTCTGGATGCATCGGCGCTGGCGGGAGCCCGATGTCAGCGAGGGCGAGTTCCCGGCGTCATCCGAGCGGCGGGCGGAATGAGTCTGTCGGTCTCATCTATTCATCCCCGACCTGGAAACCACGAGCTCGAGACTCGTCTCCTGGGGCTGGTTGATGGATTTCGGCAGCGACGGGTTGTCGTCGTCGGCGACGTGTTCGCGGAGGAGTATGTCCACGGACAGGTCTCGAAGGTGTCGGGTGACGCGCCAGTCTTGGTCGTCGACTACGAGCATACGACCGTTCGGCCGGGGGGGGCGGGGAACGCGGCCACGCAGGTGGCAGGGTTGGATGGACAGGCACGTCTCGTCGGGATTCTCGGGTCAGATGACGTCGGCCGACGCGTGGCCCGCGCGTTCCCGCGGGGCGTCGACAAGCGCCGGCTGACGCGGCTCAGGGCCTATCACACGCCAGTCAGGACACTTGTCATGGCTCGGGGTCTCCAATCGGTGTCGCAGCAGATCGTGCGGATCGACCGGCACGCATCGGCGGTCGACAAACGTGTCGTGGCAACGAGTATCGAGCAGGCGGCCGGCCAGGCCGCGCTCGATTGCGATGCCGTGCTGGTCTCAGACCACGGTTCTGGGCTGGTGACCGCCGGGTTGGTGACGGCCCTTACTCAGCAGGTCGCCAAGCGTTCACGGCGGCTGCCTGTGCCAGTGCTCGTTGATTCGCGTCACAACCCTTTGCACTATCACGGACCCACCATTTGCACCCTCAACGAATCAGGGGCGGAGACCGCGCTCGACGTCACCATAGGTGATCACCCCAATCGTCTCGAGCGGGCGGGTCGCGCGATCTTGCGGCGAACATGCGCGAAAGCAGTGGTCTTGACCCGGGGCGGCAAGGGCATATCGCTCTTCGAAACCCGACAACGAACGACGCATTTTCCGGTCATTCGCACCGTCGAGGTCAATGGTCATACCGGGGCGGGCGATATCGTATCGGCGACGCTTGCCTTGGCGCTGGCCGCGGGCGCGTCATTCTACGAGGCGGCCCGACTTGCAGCCTACGGAGCTGGATTGCTTGGCCCAACGCGAGATGCGTGCGCGCTGTCCAGCGACGAACTCCGGCGGGCAGTCACGGTCGACCTCAACCGCCCGCTTTGAAAAGACAGACCAGGAGCGCCGGTCCGACGGGTCTCATCACGTGGCCGGGGCATCTTTTTCCACCGGCGTATCGTGTCTTCGGACCGAAATAGTCAGCGTATCAGCGAGCAGGCTGGTACAGTCCACCGCATGCGGATTCTCGTTGTCCGTCTGAGTGCCCTCGGCGATCTCGTGCACACCGTGCCGGTCGTGGCCGCGTTGCGAGAGGGATTTCCTACCGCTCGGATTGACTGGTTGGTGGACGAACGATTCCAGGCCTTTGTCGAATTGGTGTCGGACGTCGACCGGTGCATCGTGTGGCCCCGCACCGGGGCTGGTCGATTTGGACGGTTTCGTCGTGTCGTATCAATCCTTCGCCGCGAGCGATACGACATTGCAGTGGACGCCCAAGGGTTGCTCAAGTCGGCGATCGCTGCGCGCCTGGCTGGAGCGAGTCGCGTGGTCGGGTTCGAGGCCTCGCAGCTGCGCGAGCCGGCCGCGCGCTGGTTTCATACCGAGCATGCTCCCGTCGTTGATTGTGTCCACGTCATCGAAAAGAACTTGTCTTTGGCGTCACATCTCGGTCTGTTCACACGAGCGGGCGCCTTTCCTCTGAGTGACCCGCCCACGAACGCCCTGGTCAAGACGCGGACGTCACTCGGTCTGACGGGGCACGGTGGGTTCATGCTGATCAATCCAGGTGCGGCCTGGCCGAGCAAACGCTGGCCACCCGCGGCGTTCGGGGCGGTCGCCAGTCGGGTCAAAACAGAATTGGGGATTTCGAGCGCGATTTCCTGGGGGCCCGGCGAGCGTAGTCTGGCCGACGCCGTGACCACGCTCTCGGGTGGGGCCGCGACGGTTACTCCACCGACGGATATCGCTGAGTTGGCCGGCCTTTCGAAAGGGGCGGCCGTCGTGTTGGCTGGCGACACCGGTCCGCTTCACCTGGCGGCTGCGTATGGGACACCGGTCGTGGCCCTCTATGGTCCAAGCGACGCCGGTCGTAATGGGCCATGGTCGGAGGCCGACATCGTGCTGTCTCGGTCGGCCACGTGCGCCTGTGCAGAAGAACACCGAGGTGCTGGGTCCCGCGGGGTCATTGTTCGCCGGTGCGCGGAGCCCTGCCGCTGTCTTGACGACATAGCGATCGAGGAAGTGGTCGAGGCGATTCGACATCGCCTCCACTGCAGGAGCGCGGAGCGATCGGCAGCCTCGGTCGCCGCGGCTCGGCTCGGGCGGTCGGGTTAGCGACGCGACGGGCCGTCAGAGCTCGCGCTCCGAGGAAGAGGCCGATAGGTGCTAATGTGTTCCGTCGCCCGGCCTATGCTCGACCTCGATTCCAATCCCGCACTACGTCATCTGTTTCACCTCGCCCGACTCCGGGTGAGCCTCGGGTTTGTTGTGGCGGTCGTCGCGTTCTGGTTCGCGGCACCGACCTGGATGTCACTAACCCTCGGCGGGGTTCTGGCCGGCGCGGGCGAGGCCATACGGGTTTGGGCGGCGGGTCATCTTCGCAAGAGCCAAGAGGTCACGACGTCCGGTCCGTATCGCCTTACGCGTCATCCGCTGTATGTAGGATCGTTTATGTTGGGTCTTGGCTTTGTCGTCGCGGCTGCCCACCCAATGGTGGCGTTGGTCGTACTCGGGTATCTCGCCGTGATGCTGTGGGCGGCGATACGGCTTGAAGAGGCCACGCTGCGTGAGGCATTTGGCTCGACATACGACCGCTACGCGGGAGGGACTCTTCACGTCACGACTCGCCGCTTTAGTTTTGCGCAGGTTGTTAAGAATGGAGAGCACCACGCGCTCTTGGGGCTTGTCGCGGCGCTTGGTGTGTTGGCGATGAAAGTTCTATACTTACGACTTGGCTGACGGCTGGGACCTCGAAGCCCGAAAGGGCGGTTAGCTCAGGGGTAGAGCACCGGTTTTACACACCGGCTGTCACAGGTTCAAATCCTGTACCGCCCACCAGCTCGTGTTCCTTCGGAACCAGGCTGCCAGGCCATCGGGCAAGACCCTTGCGGGGTCGTAGTTCAGTTGGTTAGAACGCCGGCCTGTCACGCCGGAGGTCGCGAGTTCGAGTCTCGTCGACCCCGCCATTAACTCCTGCAGTTTCAACCGAGCTTGGAAGGCCGCATCCGCGGCCGCTCCGTTTTCATTGTTAGCTGCGGCGCTAGGTGTGCCAGTTCTGATGCCCCCGTTTTGGTGCGGCAGCGGAGTCGTGAGGACCCGGCTTCCCCGTCAGCGTGTTGGGCGTCAGTTTGCGTCGTCGTGGCCGGATGCATCGCCGGACACATGCATCTCGACAAGCTTTGCGACCAGGACGGCCAGGTAGGTCTGTCCGATGGCCGCCTCGACGTAGGCGAGCGAGCGCGCCTTGGCGGTAAGCGGCAGGATGTCGCCGTAGCCGAGCGTGGTGAGTGTGACAAAGCTGTAATAGAGCGATGCGTTCAAGCGTGATTCTTGGGACACGGGCCCAATCGACAACGAACCTGGTGCCGCGGACTCGGGCAGGAAGTAGGCCAGGCCCCAGACCAGTCCGAGCAGAAGATACGCCGCCAGTGCCCCGGAAATCTGATCGACCGCCACCCGCCTCGCCTGCAGAGTGTGGGCGAGAGTCGCGGCCGCGGTGAACGCAAACGCCAGGAGTAGCATCACATATACGCCCTGGTCTAGGGCTGGGGACGAGACCGCGTGCCGCATCCAGGTCAGGGCAATCGACGGAACGATGAGCACCAGCCCGAGCTTGAAGGCCCACGCCGGACGGCTCACGCTATTGAGGGCGCCCAGGAGCGTGGTCGTGAAGAGGGCGGTGAGCGGCATCGCCGACCGGGTGTCATTGACCGGGTGGACGCTGGGTACGCCAGAGGTGTCGGTTGAGACCGCGCAGGCCCCCCGACTGCAGATCGACCGGTCGGTGTTCAGGATGACCGTTGAAGCGCGGAGGGACGCGCAGTTCTACCTGATGAAGGCGATTGCTCCGCTAACCCTCATCATCTTCATGTCGTGGGCGGTTTTTTGGATCGACCCACAACAGATCGTCCGGCTCGGGCTATCGGCCACCGCGATTCTGACCTTGATTGCCTATCAGTTCGCCTTCGCCGATCTGCTGCCGCGCATCTCGTATCTGACCCGCGCCGACCGTTTCACGGTCGCCTCGCTGGCACTCGTGTTTCTGGCCTTGGTGGAGGTGGTCACGACGAGCGCGCTAGCCCGGAAAGACCGGGCAGAGCTCAGTGAGAAGATCGATCGCATGTCCAGGGTCGCGTTCCCCGTCGCGCTCGTGGTCATCCTGGTGGTGTCGTTCCTCGCCTAGGAGCCGTCTCAGCTGGATGCGATTTAGGATGGCTGCGACTGTTGAGGTCGACACCGCTCCTTCGACGCCTTCCCCGTTCTGTTTGTCCCTCTGTCGTGCTTTGGGCTGAACCTGCTTCCGCCCCGCGAAGCGGGAAGGCAGCGCCCAATCTCTCTGGACCAATCCGAACACTTGGCCGTCGAAACCGTACCAGGCCCCATGGAAATCCCAATTACGCTCGTCCGCAAGATCTGCAAGCGTCTGGCGGTACCCGCAGTCGGGTAACTGAAACGATTGATTCCAGCCGCGAAGCTCGTTTCTTCCTCAAGAGCCGAAGGCGCGACCTCGCCGGCGATGATGGACGCTCGTCGGGTCTGGTGTTGACTACGGGCTCTATGGATCATCTTTGGCTGAGGCGGACCGCGCGTAACATCGCCTCACGCGGCGGTGTTCTCTCCAAGCCCCCATCCCGGAAAGACGAGCACCGCGGGGTGGCACTTGAGGGCCCGAGCAATGACCTTGGCCTGCGCTGTGACGGTCTCCGCTGAAGCGACACAGGAGCGTCGTAGGTGCCTCACACTGAACTCCAGATGAAACTGCACGGCTTCAGTCGCTTCCGACCAGCTTGTCCGGCCAGGCTGTCAAACCGACGTCCGGCGCCGCCCGCCACAACTGACGGTCGAAGGTCGCCAGCACGACATCCTCTCCGATCACATCCTGCCACGTCACCGCCGCCGCGAGCTGAACGGCGTCGTAGCCGCGCAAGTCGTGATCCCACGCCAACCGCTCAGCGAGAGAGACTAACGCTTCCGTCACTGGGATTCTCGCAAAGTCTGGCCACTCTCGCGAGAAGTTGTCTTGTGCGCGCCGACCGCCGACACGTCCTACGACACCAAGTCGTACCGCCCGCGCCAATGCCGCCGCCACTTCCGCGCGACTAATGACTGCGGTGGCCGCAGCCCGGGCTGTGGCCGTGAGCTCCATCACATCTTTTGAGCCGCGCTCCCGGACATAGCGTTTCACGAGCGCGCTGGCATCGAGATATACGATCACTACCGGTTCTCGACGACGATGTCAGCTACGCTTTTTTGCCCTCGAGGAGGAAGATCTGGCATCGTCGTCTCTGGGCGACGACCGCTCCAGTGAACGGCGCCGGCATTTCTCAGGGCGTCGAGCCGCTCTTCTAGTGTCTGCGTCTCAGGGATGATCCGTGCAACACGGTGACCGTGGTCGGTCACAACAATTGTGGCGCCCTTTTTTACCTCGCGGACGCACTCGCTTAGCTTCGACTTGAGTTCACGCATCCCAATGCTTCGCTCCTTCATGAGGGCACATTTTAACATATGTGATCTCATGTGGAGATGAACTAACCCGCCGCACCAGTGTGTTGGTCAGGACAATGGCGGCAAGCGCTCATGCCACGGCGTCGTCTGTTCATACGCGTGGGCGAGTGCGATCACGTCGAGCTCCCCCAATGCCCGTCCCGCGATCTGGAGCCCGATGGGCCACCCCTCTCGGCTGAATCCACAGGGGAGTGAGATTGTTGGGATGCCATAGAAATTGAACGGCGCCGTATTCCGAATCAGGGTCCGCGTCGCCTCGGTCGGCGACTGCGTCGCCGTCTCGATGCTCACCGGGAGTTGGACGAGCGTAGGTGTGACCATCACGTCGACCTCTCGGAAGCTCTCCTCGACGCGTTTCCGCCCGAGCTCGAGCTCATATCGCAGGTCGGCGTAGTCGACCGCAGACACCTCGGTGCCGGTCATGATTCGTTCCAGAGTGCTTTTCCCGTAGAGGTCGCGGCGGGTCTCGAGATGGTCGGCGTGATACTCATAGGCCTCGACGGCCACCAGTCCTCCCCGGTTACTGACCGGAAGCTCAACGTCTCGGAGGCCGGCGGTCAGGTCGCCCAGTACGTGGAGGGCACGTTCCACTGCTTCGAGGATCTGGGGGTCGATGTCGTCGTAGAATCGCTCACGGGGCACACCCACGCGCAATGCCGATGTCCGGCGTTCGAGCGCACTCGTGTAACGCGGCACCTCGGTCTGTCTGCTGGCGATGTCGCGCGGGTCGTAGCCGGCGATCGCTTGCAGCACGAGCGCGGTATCGGCGACGGTGCGACACATGGGACCGACGTGGTCCAGCGAGACGCTGAGGGGGATGATGCCCCGGATACTGGCTAACCCATAGGTGGGCTTCAATCCGACGATGCCGCAGTGTGCGGCCGGGATGCGAATAGACCCTCCGGTGTCGGTCCCGAGCGCTGCCGCGCAGAGTCGAGCAACCACGGCCGCCGCGGAGCCTCCGGACGACCCGCCAGTAATGCGGTCGAGATCCCACGGATTGTGTACGGCACCAAAGTGCGTGATGACTGAGGTTCCGCCATAGGCAAACTCGTGCATGTTGAGCTTGCCGAGGATGATGGCTCCGGCCCGCTCGAGCCTGGTCACCACCTCGGCGTTTTCGTCAGGAACACGATCGGCAAACACAGCGCTCCCGGCGGTCGTCCGAAGCCCCGCCGTGTCGACGTTGTCCTTGAGGGCGATCGGGATGCCGTGCAATGGGCCCCGCCAACGACCGAGGGCCAGCTCCGCCTCGAGTGCCCGCGCGCGCGTCAGCGCGGCGCCTTCAGCGAGCGTGATGAAGGAGTTGATGCGTTCATCAAACCGGTGGATTCGGTCGACATATGCTTCCACCATATCCACCGGCGACAACGTGCCGGAGCGCACGAGCGGGGCGGCGTCGGCGATACTGAGGGTGGTCGGATCACTCGGTTGCGCCACCGCGTGGCGGCTCAGTCCGAGTGCGGCGGCTGCCACTCCTGTCACGACAAACTCTCTTCGGTTCATGCTGGCTCTGGTCACGACACCTCCTTCTTGCTCTCGGCTCCGGTCTCTTATCATCGTCGATCCCTGGTGATCCGCGCGTGACCTCCGGATGCGCTCACGGCATACGAGCCGAGCAATGAACGGCCGCTGTCGACAGAAAGACCCAGGCTCGGTCCAGCAGTCATATCGCAACCCCCAGACGGGAGCTAGGACGAAACGAGTGCGGTGACCCGACTGCGCCCAAACTGGACGGTCCGCGCGCATCGGTCTCTCCACGACAACCGACGCCGCACCTATGAGAAGATCGCGTCGAGGAGCTTCTATGAAGTGTAATTGTCGATGGGTCGGTCGCTGCGTTGATACGCTTCTGGCGACGGTCGGGTTGCTGGCCGTTTGCTGCATCGCCGGTGCGCCCCTATCGGCCCAAAGCGCGCTTCTGGATAAGAACAGACAAGCGCTTCCGGCGACGCCGTCCGCTGGTACCGGCGCGTTGACGCCGCGTGTGCGCGATGCACTTGCGAACGTCGTGCCCTCACTTCAGCAAGCGCGCTTTCCCACTGAGGCCATACAGACCATCGGCTCGTCCGGCGACCCGCGCCTGCTGTGGTATCTGTATGACCTGCTCCGGTTTGTGACACGCGACTCCCGGCCGGCCGTGGTCGAGGCCTTTGAGAAGCTCAGCGGTGCGGAGCTGCCTCGCGAGCCAGTCCTCGCCATGGGTGATCGCACGCTGGCCTGGGACCTGCCCGCGCCACCGGGGTACCGGCTGCTCAAGCGCGACCTTTTTCTCCTCATCGAGCCCCGCTGGGCACCGTTCTTCGACGATGATGATTCGGCCATTGACTGGCGGCAGGTGGGGTGGGGCGGCGTCTTTATCGACGATCGTCCGGACGCCACCTCGGGTCAGATCTGTCCGCGCGGATGTATCCCGGCCTTGGACCAGCCGGCGGTGACCGACGCCGCGGGTGGGTCATGGTATCCGGACGATGGTGTGGTCTTTGGAATCGCTATTGGGGGGGCGGCTCGCGCGTATCCGAAGCACATCATGGAGGTGCATGAGATGGTCAACGACACGCTCGGTGGTCGTCGTCTGGCCATCCCCTATTGCACGCTCTGTCTATCCGCTCAGGCATATTTCGTCGACGACGTCGAGGGCTTCTCGCCGTTGCTGCGTACCTCGGGCTTGTTGTCACGCTCGAACAAATTCATGTATGACGTGACGACATTTTCCGCCGTCGACACGTTTACCGGAGAAGCTATTTCTGGCCCGCTCCTCGACGCGGGCGTCAGCCTCAACCAAACCACGGTCGTGACCTCTACCTGGGCGGCGTGGCGCTCAGCCTACCCTCACACATCGGTGATCGCCGAGGATGGAGGAATTGGTCACCGTTACCCGCGAGACCCTTTGCGGGGGCGTGACGACGCGGGCCCCATCTTTGCAGTCGGAGACGTCGATCCACGTCTCGGTGTGCACGATGTCGTGCTAGGAGTCCTGGACGCCGCGGGGGTGCCGGTCGCGTTTCCGGTAGGGCAGGCGCGTCTGGCGTTAGAAGCCGGCGAAGAGGTCGGGGCGTCTGGGGTGACGTTGGAATCGGACGCCGGTGGTCTTCGCACGTTTATCGACGGGGCGGAAGTGCCCGCCCATGAAGCGTTCTGGTTTGCGTGGAGCCAGTTTCAGCCGGGCACGCTGCTGTGGGAGAGATAGAGGCCGAGAGAGCGCCTGCCGAGCTGTCGCCACTCGTGGTCGAGTTTTTTCCCGCCGGGCGGCTTCCCGTTGACGGTGTATCAGGTCGGTGACCTGCAGCGAAGCACTGGTGATGCCCACGATCTGACCCGCGGCATCGCGCAGGGGCTCCACGGTCATATCGGAAATCTGGTGTTGGCCGCCGAATGTTGTGTGGACCTCTTGGTGGGTGCCCACTCCACTCTCGAGCACACCACGTTCGATCGCCACTAGTGCGGCGACGTCATCTTCCGGCAGCGGGTCGGCGTCGGTCTTTCCGAGAACCTTCTTGCCAGCGAACGAAGGGTGGAGATTGTAGACCCAGGTGAAGCGTAGGTCGGTGTCCTGACTGGAGATGGTGACCGTCGAGGCGCTCAACGCGACCCGCATTCGCTCTTCGTTCAGCCTGAGGGCGTCCTCGGCTCTCCGCTCGTTTGTCACGCCTCGGCCTCAGCGGGCGTCTCTCGCAGATACTCTACATATTCCTCCGGCGAGTCGATCTGGTGAACAGACATGCGTCGCTTGACGCGGCGCTGGATTGTGTTTGGCTTGTATGAGGAAAAATCGTGGCCCGTCCGGGATCGCAACCGGATGAAGAGCTTCTTCATCACATCTTCTACTCTGGGCACCGGTGCGGCCGCACCGGGATTCCCAAACGCGTCATAATCCACCATTCCTGTTGAGAAGCGGTGACACAGGCCCTCAACGAACCGATCGAAGTCGTGCCCGTCGAGCAACGTCGTCAGCCGCGCGTAGAACGGATGGCCCGGCGACGTGGGCAGGTTCGACGTCGCGACCCACAACGGCGGTTGATCGGTCTCGCGAGTGCCCATAGCCATGGCGATAGTGTAGTACGCGAGATCGATCGTGTCGATCCGTATAACGAAGGACTTTCACCACGGGCTGCTAGGTCCTTCCGCCCGTGGCCCCGAACAATTCGAACGCAGGAGAGGTCGGACCGCGATCAGATGAAAAGGAGGCCTGTGAACGACGTATATGGTCGTCGCTTCGTCATTCGTTCCCGACGACCTCGCACCCCGTGTACCGGATCACCCTCGGGCTCGGCCACACGGAAGGCGCCCTGGCGCGCGCGCCAATGAGCGCCATCGACGGTCGTGGAATCGTGGTTTCGGTGCGGAAATTGCTCAAGCCGTTGATTCCGGACTTTCTAGCCAATCGACGTCAGGATGTCACATCGCTACTCGATGCCATCAGACGGGAAGACTATGGGTCGATAGGGCGCCTTGGCCACAACCTCAAAGGACTTGGCGGTCCTTAGGGCTCGTCACGAAACAAGCCGATCGATTGGGCTCGCGCTAGCGGGGTCGCCGTCATACTGTGATGGGTAGATGGTGTAGTGCCACTCACCGTGAAACGAATCACGCGTGAGATTGATGGTGG
>Ga0310121_10000061_pt1 | contig 100585 bp, 86 predicted proteins | sample CB27_Tmax_986_MG_FD_203504 | JGI IMG/M metagenome (GOLD analysis project Ga0310121, IMG submission 203504) | Marine microbial communities from Western Arctic Ocean, Canada - CB27_Tmax_986 | ecosystem: Environmental > Aquatic > Marine > Oceanic | place: Canada: Western Arctic Ocean | collected... | reverse complement strand
TCGGCCCCTCTGCGATCACGACAAACGCTTTTTAAGTCCTGTGCGTCTGCCAGTTTCGCCACCTCGGCATATGTTGCGACTCTTTTCAATCAGTTACTTACACGCGTTGAGCGACTGCCAGAACTGGCTTCAGGAGGGGATCGTGTGCACAAAGTGTGCCCAGAACTACCCAAACGTCCAAGCCCATCAACAAGATCCACCTCGTCAACGATATCGTACCGCTAGTAGACGGATTCGGTCTGGTGACCGGATTAGCAGTTCAACGGGGACGGGGGTCAGACCTCAGCGCTAGCAACAAGGGTTTCGGGGTATTTCTTACTTTGCGATAACACTTTGTCGACTACGTCGCTCGCTAGACCATCTAGAAATGAACAGCAACTCAATACTCCAGTCAGATCCAACTGCTTTGACGGCGATCCAGGATGCTGGCTACACACTGCAACCGGATGATAAGAAAACTCGTTTCACTGCTTTGGGCATCACGAAGTGGCAAACGATGCTCTACGCGGTCAATGAGCTACCTACCTGGCATTTCCCAGACGATGTAACTTGCGTCGGTTGGCTCATCGAGTGCGGAGGACCCTCTATGGGTCGAGGGCCGGCTACGGCCCAATTTGAAGATCGCGTCAAACACTCCGTGGGCGGAACACGAAACCGATACAACAGTGGAACATACGGCCACGGCGGCGACGGATCTCCAGAATCCAGAGAATACTCGCTAGAAGAGTGTCCCCACCCACATTCCTAATCATCACTCCGTTTCCGCAGTTGCAGGAGACACCAGGTTGGTGCCGTTCAGAATATCAACGAGCATCCCCGCACCGTGTTGAAATACCGCTTCCTTTGCGTCATAACGCTGGATTATTTCCTCAGCGCGCATCGTTCCGCCATCATGATTGCTCATCCCGCCAGGACTGGAATCAGTTTACTCTCGTAAACAGAATCGACGCTGTATCCGTCTACCCACTGAAATCTGGTAGTAAACGCTGCGGCAATTTCTAGAGGAGGCATATTGACTCGATGGCTTGGTCCCTACTCAGACTATGCATACGCTGGTATCCGAATTGTGTCCGGCTTACTTTTTGCGTGCCACGGCGCGCAGAAACTATTCGGTGTGCTCGATGCTAACAGCGCGGAGTTACTGTCGCTCCGCGGTGCTGCCGGCGTGATCGAATTCCTTGGCGGAGCCCTGATCGCGCTCGGGCTGTTCGTCCCTCACATCGCTTTCATCGCCAGCGGGCAGATGGCCTTTGCCTATTTTCTCTCGCACGCGCCGCGGGGGTTTTGGCCGATCTTGAACGGCGGCGAGCTCGCTGCTTTGTATTGCTTCCTGTTCTTGTATGTCGCCACCCAGCCCGTCGGGCCGTTCAGCCTTGACCGGATACGGCGAGGGTCGGGCAGGTAGCGACGATCAGGGTAAAGAGACCGGCCTCCGGCGGCATCGACTATATTCGGCGTACGCCAATTCCAGCCCGCATCCTTATGATTCTCGCCCATCCAGACGACGAGAGCTTTGTCGCCGCCGGTTTGGCGCGGCGCCACGTCGAGTGGGATGCGGAAGTGGTCCTCGTGACGACCACTCGTGGCGACGCCCATCGAATGGGAGATCCCCCGCTGTGCGACCGCGACGCCCTACCCGCTCTCCAGGAGGCCGAGCTTTGTCGGGTAGTCGACATCCTCGGCATGTAGAGGCGAAGTGAACCTATTCTACCGACGACATCCACGCGCGCGTGACTTATACCCTCTCCGCGATCACTCCACGACCTAGTCCCGCATCGATCAACTTCGAACGGGAGTAGTCGGCTTGCGTCGATGTAACGTAGAACACCGCGCCCTGTCTAGGCCTAAACGTCGAGAATATCCCCGCCACAAACGGCTCGACGTTGACGACATACTCAACACCCTCCAAGGTGAGGACTTCCTCCACACGCCTGGCTTCCGTCAACCTCGCCGCGATGAAGATCCGCTCGAGATCATAATGCTCCAGCGCATCAGACTCTACTCTGCCCATGATGCAGATCCTGCCGGCACGAGTCTTCAGGTCAGTGGATTGTCGACCCGTCGTTCGCCGGCTTTGCTAGTACGCGCGTCACCGCCGAAGTCAGGGCGTCACCATCGACGACAAACGGCCCGGCGACCACGGCTCCGCTAGGAATCTCGATCGCGATTGCGACGCCCCCGTCCACGGGAGTAACGATCCAGCTCAACCCGCGGAGAGAGATATTTCGATCCTCGGCGTTTGGGTTCTTAACACGATCAAAGCTCAGCAGTGTCAGACTAAGAACCTCGCGAACATCTTCATCTGTCCAGTCCGCTGGCTCAGGACCATCGCGATGAATGACTTCGTCCACAACCTCGCCGTGCCCTTTGAGTAGGATTTCTGCATTAAATGTCATGATGGAATGTCCTAAAGCGTTCGCAGCTGAACGAGGCAGGAACGGATGATCGTAGCCGCTCGTTGTCGTTGACTGCAATGGTCACGCGCAGATCAGGATGCGCTCCAGACCACGGTGTGATTACGACAAAGCTATGCACTGATCCGTACGCCAAGGGGTGACACTGCGGCCTTGTCAGCGTGCGGCCGATGACTCAAGTTCCTTCCACGACGGATACGAGCCGAGCGTTTTGAGTGACGGCGCGAACTCGGCAAGATGCATCAGTGCGCGCGCACACCGAAGCTCTTCTGGGTTCGCACTCAGGTCCGCGTAAAACAGATACTCGAACGGGCGGTCTGGGATCGGACGACTCTCGAGCTTGGTGAGATCGATGTCCCGCAATGCGAACACGCTCAGCGCTTTGAACAACGCACCAGCTTCGTTGGGTAAACGAAACACAATCGTCGTCTTGTCGGGTGGTCCCAGCGGCGTCGCTTCTTGGGCCACAATCAGAAAGCGCGTCAGGTTGTCCGCGTGGTCCTGGACCCCAGACTGCAGAACCTGCAACCCAAAGTTATGCGCTGCACGTTCGGACGCGATCGCCGCGCTATCTATCAGCTGCTCCTCCTTGATCATCTTGGCGCTTCCGGCTGTATCGTAAGTGGCTACGATTTCGACGCCTTTCAGCTGGCGAAGAAACCGCTCACACTGCGCTAGTCCTTGCGGGTGGGAATACACCCGCTTGACCTGTTCGAGCGTAGTGCCACGGTTGACGATTAAGTGGTGCACCACTGCCAGCTTGATCTCGCCGACGATCGGGAACTCGTGCTCAAGTAAAAGGTCGTAGTTCCGATGAATCGTCCCTCCGATCGTGTTCTCGATCGGAAGGATCCCGTGCGTCGCCTGGCACTTGTCCACCGCGGCGAAGACGTCCTCAAACGATAAGCACGACATGAGGTCAGTCGACGCGTTGAGCCGCAGCGCGGCCGCTTCACTGTAAGCGCCGGTCACCCCCTGATACGCAATGCGCATAACTCTAAGAATACAGCTACGCGCCGCTTAGACACCGTCGGTGACAGTCGTGCGCGCTGCTTCGAAATTCGTAAAGCGTCCAAGAACAAAGACGACGAGCAACAATAGTGTGAACGGAAAGACCGCGCCGCAGTACGCGATCGACAAAGCACACGTGAAAACCTCACTGCAAAGAAGCCGCGGCAAGACCTACCGAGCGGCTGCTCCGATCAGCTCACCCCCAGACGGAACAACTTCAACAGGTCGAACTTAGCGAACCTGCCGGGCCTGTGGCGTCTCTCCTGAATCACGCGACTTCCACGACACCCCAGCCTCAGCAGGCCGCAGAACATCGTCGATCGCTCGCCGGCCCTCGTTGACGGCAACGCGCGCCTTGCCCACGGTCTGTTCCATCTGATGGATCTCGTCGATCACGCTATCGAAGAACGAATCGAGCTGCAGCCTCACTCGCTGGCCACGCTCCGTCAAATAGAGGCAGCCCAACACTCCGCCCACCGCCGCGCCCAGCACGGTCGTCATGAAGACCTGTGTGCGTTCATTCACTCGCGCGCCCCCCTCTAGTTTCATGATACCCCGGCTCCGGTCCGTAACGCCTTCGATGCAGACACTCAAACATCGGTAATCGCGGATGTCTTATGATCAAGGATCTAAAATCGACCCAATCGACTCAGCCATGACCGAGCCTCGAAAGCCACCGCCCCCTCTTCCCAAAACCACAGTCCCGCCAGCCGAATCCGCCGTGGTTTGCGAGCGCTGCAGTGCTGAAATGTTTAGGATGCACGCCGTCTGGCGTTGCCCAGCTTGCGGCTTCAAGACCGACTGTTGCGGCTGGTAGCCCACCCGTTACCTGATCACTGGTATCAGTCTCCTATATAATCGACCGGCGATGTGGACCAAGCTGATGAGCAATCCGCGCAAGCGGGCACCGAAAAGAATCGCTGTAATTGATCCGGAGCGGTGCTTTGGGGCATTCGCGTGCTCGATCTGTCAGGCTGCGTGCCCGGTTGAGGACTGTATCGTCGAGGAGAAGGACGCGCACGACCGCTGGGTGTGTGCGGTCCGCGTTGACAAGTGCATCGGCTGCGGTTTGTGCGTCACTCTCGGGAACACGACCGCGCCACAGCCACGCGACTTCGGATGTCCGGCGGACTACGACGCCATCAACATGCACGACTGGGATGAGATCGTCGAGATCTTGGAGGCGCCAGCCGAAGGACAACCGGTCGAACAAGCCGCCGAAACGTCAGAAACGACCACCTAAGCTCCCTTTCCTAAACCCGACAGCATCGTTTCTCCGCAACAGAGCCGGTTACGCTGACATTCCACGAGCGGCAATAGGCCAGACAGCTTCGACGGTCTCTCCACGAACTGCATACATCTGGTCATACAAGTTCACTACGGGGTCGCAATGCGAGACGATCAGCTCAAGCTTGTCACCAACACGGTACGTGCGGCTGGGGTCTTCGTATCGGATTGATCCGAATTCGTCAGACCCCGCTCGGTAGGACATCCCGGTTTCCCCTTTGATCAGTGGCCACGGCTGGTTTATCGTGCACGACTTCGCTCCAGCATCGGTCGTCGCTACTCCCTCGTATTGGGCATTTAACACGGTCGTCAGAATCGTCAGCGACGGTTCAAAGTCGGCGTAGACCTCTGCATTCGACGCTCCCCCGATCGCCAAGTAACTGGCATCCATGAAAACATAACTCCCGACCTGAACATCCGTGATACCAGCTGTCTCATGGTCAATGTTGTAGGTCCCGGTGCCGCCTCCGCTGAAGATCTCGGTATTAAGGCCAGACCGCTCCATCAGCACCTTCGTTTGAGCCGCAGGCGCCAGCCGCTCAAGCGTCTGGGCTCTCCGTTCGTCAAATCCCTTCTTGTGTTGCGACCCGCCGTCGTAGCACAGCGTACCGCGCAGCCGAAGACCTGGAAGCTGATCCACAAGCTGCGCCAATTCGAGCGCAGGCTGTCCGGGCGTGATACCCGTTCGATGTCCACCCGGATCGATATCGACCACCACGTCCGCCACGACACCGGCTGCCTGGGCCGCTTCAGACAAGAGACGTGCGTTCTCGGACGTATCGGTCGCCTGCACGAATCCGGCGCACCACTTCCGCAAGCTCATGGCCCGTTCAATCTTGAACGGCGTCACGTTGGTGGTTGTCAACAGAATTTGATCGATCCCGTGCTCGAACATCACCTCCGCTTCAGCCACTTTGGCCGTACAGATACCGACCGACCCGCTTTCACGCTGCAGCCTGGCAATGGCGGGACACTTGTGCGTCTTTGCGTGAGGACGGCTACCAATGCCATTGCCCGACACGGTTCGCTGCATGGTGGCCAGATTCGCTTCCAGCCCGTCGAGATCTACACAGAGCGACGGTGTGTCCAGATCCCACTTCGAGACACCGACCTGAAGTGCGTGTGGGGCACTCATCGAACGCATCTCGGCTCCTGTATACCCCTTGACAGCCGTCGGCACCCAAACACTCGCAGCCCCAGCGGCCTGTATAAATCGACGCCGTGAAACGGATGTATGACTCATCGAAGATCTCCCCTCTAATGCACAGTCTCTAGTGCACAGTCTCTAATGCACAGTCTACTCAGGCATCGGCATATGTACCAAGATCGCAGTAAAAAAAAGCACCAGACAGGCGAGTACAAGCTCAAGCCTTGCCGACGCGATTAGCGCCGTGATTCCCGTGGCATTGCCCATCCGAGGTCGAAGGAATCTCCAATTGTAGGCACCCACCGTTCCGGTCGCCAGTATCAGGGCAACCTTCGCCAGCAGCACACGACCATAGCTCGTCTGCCACAATTGGCTCCAAGAATCGAGATACAAGGTCGCGGTGGCGACTCCGGTCACCATTACCGTCCCGACAGCGACAACCGCCAAAGGAGAGAAAACATTTACCAAAGCGACCGTCAGCTGACCATCTGCGTCCACGGCCTTGATCCGGGAAGAACGGACCGTGGCGACTACCGTGGCGAGAGTTCCGAGCCACAACCCCCCGGCCACTCCGTGACCTACCTGCAAGGTCCAAGGTAACCCAGCGCCACCAGAATATGACATTGCGTGTCCGGTCATCGGCAGCGTGAACGCCAGAGCGGCGGCAGTAACTGCCATCGACCACCACCCCGCACTAGGCCAAACCGCCGTCAGAACAGCTGCGCCGATAGCAAAAAATACAGCCCATAGTTGAGGGAACCACTGGGCGCCCCAGCGCGTCTCCAGTGCGACAAGCTTCATCAGCGCGAGGGTAATCGGCTCGTCGAGCCCGAAGACAGCATAGGTCTGTGCGTAGAGACGTGCAGCAACCGCGCAGAGCAGAAGGACCGCCGAGAAGAGTGCGATCCGGTATATCTGTCGGTCGATGGCTGGGACTAACTCGGAAACGATCATGCCTCTGCGGCAACAGCCCGGGACGACGAGCAGTCGAACCGCCACGGCGCCGATGAGGCCAAAGAAGCCGACATAGGTAAACCCCTTAGCCAGTGACAGATAAGTCAAGGCCAGGGTCTCACCCGACATGGGAGAAGACGTGCGCTAGTTAGCGGCGCGCACGTCGAACAGGAAGTCGCCTCGCCTGACGTGACCGTCGTCACCCGCCGTTCGCCAGCTAACGGTGTAGCTACCGAAAGCGAGTGTTCCAGAAACCATCGCCGTTAACGACTTCTCGTCTGACACCTTCGTGTCGCCCAGCTCCATAGCGCCGGACGGCCCCTCAAGCGACAGCTGACTGATGGCCGGGTCAGGGTCCTGGGTGAACCAAACCTCGATCGTCTGCGGCGACTTGGTCACGACAGCATCGGCATCCGGCATCGTCTTGGTGACGGCCAGATGCGCAAACGCCGTCACGACGGCAAGTAGCACAAACACCGACGACCCAAACAGCACCCGCTTGGTATGAGCCATGATCCTCCTTTAGATCATTCTAACCGTTCTGCCGTATTTCGCGTAGGACATCACATATAACCGAAAGCACCGCATCGAGCCTGGCGGCCCGCGCCCCTTATCGCAGCACTTCGCTCATCGGACGCCCCGCGTAGCCGGTCATCTCGAGGTATCCACGCCCAGCGACCGACTGACCGCCCAATGAGCCTGTCGCGATCACCGCGCCCTCCCAATATGTCACACCGGTCGACTGCTCCGTGTGGAGTTCCTGACCATCGACCGCCGCTTGCACCTCGAGACGAAGCGACTCGCTGGAAATTCCGACCACCCACTCAACCGGATACCGGGCGCCGCTCCTCGGCGACACCCACTCACGCCCAGGCACAAGCTTGATGTCGTCAGCCTCAAGAGGCACAACCTCCCCACTCGGCCTGACCAGCGTCCCGCTCGAGTGCAGGTCAACCGCTCCGTCTTCTTGTCGGATCACATACACCATCAGATCAGTTCCGTCATCGAGCTGTAACGAGAACCAATCCCAACCTTGCTGCGAAGGCTCCAGAAAGGTCGTTCCGAACTCATGGTCCATCCAGCTGAAACCGGCCACACCCACCGTCTGGCCTTCCACCCGGATCTCTCCGCTGGTCGCCATGCGAGTCAGCGAGTAATAATGCGACGCATTCCCCGCCTGACGACCCTTCTGGCTAAACCCCTCCCGCCCGTTAAGCACCGGGAGGCGGTCAGCGGCCAGCCGAAGGTCGACACCAAAACGTCCGTCATCACTCATAGCCCGAAGGACGTGGCTGGCGCCGTCAGACTCAAGGCGCCAATTTTCGTTCCAAATTTCCAGTCGATCCTCTCGGGCACCGGCCCACGCCACTCCGGCGCGATTGAGACGCTCGTTCATGAAATGCTGTCCCCGATCAAGATCGGTCACAGCAAGATGGGCCATAAAGAGATCACGAACCGACCACACGGACGGATTCTTCGGCTCGCGATCGATTCCAACGCGAAAAAAGGTGACCTGATACCCAAACCGCTGACCGCCGACTCCCTCCAGGTTGCCTGTGTAGTACCACCACTCAATTCGGTAGTCGGGATGACTCGCATGATCTGCAGGAAACTCGAAAACACGCCCCTGGTGCGCCTGCGCCCACCCGGTGTCTGTCTCCTGGCCAATCGTCGACTCCGGCAGAATGATTACCGTCAAGACCGTAGCAATAATCAATTCCACCCAACGCATACTCTTTTTAATCGCCAGCACTTTTCTGGACATCTATCCGCTCATTCTTCTCGAAGATCAGCCATGCTAAGCTGGCTCGCCAATCGCGCGGGATACAACCCGGCCAAGACGGTCGCGACGAGAATCACCAGTGACGATTGTGCCAGGAACAGGATCGGAAGGTGAAACTGGATCGTCCACCCAAAGCTTTGGACGTTAATCACGAAAATTAGAATCAGTGACAATACGAGGCCTACGGCTAGTCCAAGCCCGAGACTGACAAAACCGAGGATCCCAGCCTCAACCATGATCATTCGCCGTAGATGATGCTGCTCAGCACCGACGAGACGTAACAACGCCATGTCGCGCCGTCGCTCTAAGGCTAACGTCAACAGTGTGCTCGCCACTCCAAACATCGACACAAGAATTGCAATCCCTTCTAGTGCGTAGGTAATTGCAAAAGTACTATCAAAAACCTCCAGTACCTGGCGCCTAAGAGTAGCGTTGGTGTTAACAAAAATCAGACCGGTTGAACCAAGCGATGCCAGAATCCCTTCGCGGACAACTCGCGGGTCTGTCCCCTCATCAAGATAAACGGTTAACCTGGATGGACGTCGCTCATCATAGTGCCTGGCGAAGACCGCCTCATCCATCACAACTAGCCCGCGGTCACTCGAATAGTCAAAATACACCGCGGCAACGTCAAACCTCTGTGGTCCGTTCGGAGTGGGTAACTCAATTCGGTCGCCAGCCTGCGTGTCGTAGCGGAGCGAGAAACTCTCCGACACGACCACGGCATCTCGCCCCACCGCCCCCGTCATCGCCGTCCGGCTATCCGACGGAGACTTAAACAATAGGTTGCCGTGAGCCATCAGCACGTCAAACCGACCTGACCCTACGATAATCATTGATTCACGATACGGAACATTGATGCTCCGGAAGCCGTCGATCGCGGTCACTCCTGGATACTCGACGATCACCTGCTCAACATCAACCGCAATACCGCCTCGATCGCCGACCGGTGACCCCCGAGCACCAGAAATAAAAAGATCAGCCTGCAGCGTTTGCTCGATCCAGTAGACGACCGTCTCCCGAAAACTCCCGATCATGATGGCGATTGCCACCATCATCGCCAGACTGACCACAAGCGCGGAAACTGAGATTGACAACCGTCGAATCGACGCAGCCAGGTTCGCACGAGCCAGCATTACCTCAACTGCGACACGCCGATCCAAGGGGTGTCGGATCCGTTGCAGTACCGACAGTGCGACCGGGACCAAAAGCGCACCGCCACCCACGACAGCCAGAGCCGCGGCGAGCCCGTACATCGGCAGTCCGGACACCGGTGGCTGCACCGAGAACAATCCGGCCAGCGTGAACAACGCGAGTGCCGACACGACATACCGACGAGGTAGGCGAGCATGGATCAACAGATCAGTCTGGCCTCGGACTGCCGCCAGCGGTGTGAGTCGGGCAGCATCGTAGGCTGGAAGAAACGCCGCGGCAAGCGCGAGCGGCACACCAATCGCGAACGACAACAGAACCTCGGCGACACCGACCGCGGGTACGGTCGCGGCCTCGGCCACCCAGAACGTGCTTACGGTCGACGCTGTCATCTCGACCGCCACCCGTGCCAGTAAACCACCCAGCGGTACACCGACAACACATCCGATCAGGGCAAGGACCAGCGCCTCGCCGAGAAAGAGCCACAAAATCGTCGAGCGTGACGTACCAACGGTGCGGAGCATCCCGATCTCTGCACGACGGGAAATCACCGAAACGGTGACGGCGTTGTAGACCAGGAATAATCCCACCAGCAATGCAATATACGACAAGGCTGTCAGGTTGAAATGAAACGCTGCCAGCATTGTCTCGACCTGCGCACCGCGGCGTTCCGGACGCTGCACTGACAACCCTGCAGGCAGACGGTCGGCGATCTCTCGTTCGGCTCGATCGATGACATGGCTTTCGTCGAGCTGAATGTCAACGCGGTCGACCATCCCGAGCCGTCCCAGAGCTAGCTGAGCCGCAGCAATATCCATCAAGGCAAAGTTGCCGTCCGACACCTGCGCCGGGCCCTCATTGCCCAGCAAACCGCGGACTACCAGTGCCACGCCGCGATCGCCAACCAAGAGTTCAACGCGACTTCCTACGGTAAGACCGTGACGGTCCGCGAAGGCTTTGGTGAGGATAATGGCCTCCGGATCGGTTAGCAGGGACAAAAACTCTTGCGTCGTGACCAAGCCGGCGCTTCGTACGCGTTCTCCCTCGTCATCGTTATCAACAAGGTTGTCGACGAACCGGTAATCACGGAACGGCCAGTCTCGAAGGATGTCGACGCCGAGCACCCTCAGCAGCTCCCCGCGTGCATCCGCATCCGCTGGGCGTACCAATACATCGCTGTCGATGATCGGGCTGACCTGACCGAAGGTTCGTAACCACGACAGCTCGGCCAACCGGTCCTCGTCCACACCAACACCGGGACTGGTGACCTCCAGTGAGACCTGACCGGAGAGCGCCTCGAGGGATATCTCGAATCCGCGTACCGAAGACTCGTTTGCCAGTCGAATAGCTACCACAACGGCGATGCCGATCGCGACACCACCCACAGTAACCACACTGCGCAACCGTTCACGCCGGACGTGCCGAATGATGAACCAGCGAAAGAGACTCACAATGCAGGATCGACGATCTGACCGTCACGCATATGCACGACCCGCCCCATGCGTCTGGCCACGTATTCATCGTGCGTCGCAACCACGATCGATGTATTGGACTCTCGATTAAGCCCGACCAAAAGCTCTAAGACGCGAACGCCATTCTCGGAATCGAGGTTACCGGTCGGCTCATCAGCAATTAGAACCGTTGGCTGATGAATGACTGCCCGGGCAATGGCGGCACGCTGTGCTTCCCCACCTGACAGCTGCTGCGGTAAATGATCCAAGCGAGCCGATAGGCCAACCCGTCCTGCCATCACTTCGACGGCACTTGTCACAGCTTTTTCTGTCTGGCCCCCAAGCAGCAACGGGAGACCGATATTCTGGGCAACACTCAGTGTTGGTAGCAGATTGAACGACTGGAAGACAAACCCAACTTGCTGCCGCCGAAGTCGAGTCAGCTCGTCATCGCTGAGAGCACCCAGGTCTTCCCCGTTGAAACGGACAATGCCCTGACTTGGCCTGTCCATGGCGCCACAAAGATGGAGAAGGGTTGACTTACCACAGCCTGACGGCCCAACAATGGCCATGAGTTCGCCGGCCGACACGCGGAGCGTGACACCGCGTAGTGCCGACACCAACTGGTCGCCCCGTTGATAGCTCTTCGAGACGTCCAATGCGTCGAGAACCGGTTCGCGATCGCTCGTAGGGATCGGTGGGCTACTACTCACGGTCAACTTCAGGCCGCCACCGGTCGGGCGCTGTCACGTCCCCTCGGCGCGCGCGAACGACAAACTTACCCGGTCGCTTCACGCGGACTCGTATCATATCCGTGTTACTGGTCGTGCCGAAACCATCGGAAATCGGGACGATCACCGCGTGCTGGTAGAACCGGGTCCTGAACATCTGGAACGCCTCGACCATCGCGTCGTCGATGGCCGTCCCACCGTACGGTCGCACCTCGCCGTCCCGAGCGGAAGCTCTGATCTGCACAAGATCCACACGTGCCCAGAACACCTGAGCCTCAAATCCGTCCGTCACACCAGCGAGAACAGTCAACAAAATAACTAGCTGTACACTACGCTGAAGACTCGTCGCCACGCTGCCGTCTCGATACAGGATAACCTGGTACCCCGAGCGCAAGGGATCAGCCCGCGGCCAACGATGTGCCCCGACTGAGCACCACATGACGACTCCCTCGTATGCACACGGAGCCAGCGATGTCCCGCTGCTGGGAGAAACGATCGGTGAGAACCTGCGTCGGACAGCCAACCGTGTACCCTCCCGTGAAGCACTTGTCGTCAGGTCGCAGGGGTACCGGGCGACTTACCAGGAACTCTGGAACACCACGACCGCGTTGGCCAAGGCGCTCATGGCACGTGGTATTGAGAAGGGTGACCGGGTCGCTGTCTGGTCAGCAAATCGCTACGAATGGGTCGTCACTCAGTACGCAACCGCTCGCATCGGTGCGATTCTGGTCAACATCAACCCAGCCTACAAATCACGCGAGCTCGAGTACGCACTGAACCAGTCAGGCTCGCGCCTGCTCTTACTCTCGCGAGGCTTCCGTCAGACCGACTACATCACCCTGCTCAATGAAGTGCGGGACCGGTGCCACGCTCTCGAGGAGTCACTCGTTTTTGAGGATCAGTGGTCCGATCTCCTGACCGAGTCCGATGGGGCCTCGGTTACCGATATTGACCTTGCCCATCGTGAATCTTTACTCAACTTCGACGACCCCATCAACATTCAGTACACGTCCGGTACCACCGGCGCCCCAAAGGGCGCGATGCTGTCACACCACAACATCCTCAATAACGGGTTTTTCTGCGGAGAGATCCTCGGGTATTCCGACCTCGACCGCGTCTGCGTGCCTGTGCCGTTCTACCACTGTTTTGGCATGGTCATCGGAAATCTTGCTTGCACGAGTCACGGCGCGTGCATCGTCGTACCAGGCGAAGCCTTTAACGCCGGTGACACCTTGGCGACGGTAGAAGCCGAACGATGCACATCGTTGTATGGCGTCCCGACGATGTTCATCGCGCAGCTCAGTCATCCTGATTTCGAGACCATCGATCTTTCGACGCTGCGGACCGGAGTCATGGCCGGTTCGCCGTGCCCGGTCGAAGTGATGCGCCAGGTTCGCGAGCGGATGCACATGCACGAGATTACGATCTGCTATGGCATGACCGAAACGTCTCCGGTCTCGACCCAGACGCGGGTCGACGACCCGGTTGAACGACGCGTGGGAAGCGTGGGACGGGTGCATCCGCACGTCGAAGTAAAAATAGTCGATCCCGACCTCGGCCACGTCACACCGTGCAACGTCGTCGGAGAGCTCTGCACCCGTGGCTACGTCGTTATGCTCGGATATTGGAACAACACCGACGCAACCACGTCGGCCATCGACAGCGGTCGCTGGATGCACACCGGCGACCTGGCAACCATGGACAACGAGGGCTATGTCAGCATCGTCGGACGGATCAAAGACATGATCATCCGTGGTGGCGAAAACATCTATCCGCGGGAAGTCGAAGAGTTCTTATACAGTCACCCAGCCGTAGAGGACGCCCAGGTCATCGGAATCCCATCGGAAAAATACGGCGAGGAAGTGATGGCCTGGATCAAAGTCAAACGCGGATCATCCGTATCAGCCGACGCACTGCAGGCGTTCTGTAAGGACCAAATTGCCACCTATAAAATTCCCCACTTCTGGAAGCTCGTGGACAGCTTCCCCATGACCGTCACCGGAAAAATACAAAAATTTCGGATGCGGGAGTTGTCGGTGGAAGAACTAGGTCGTCAACCCTAGCACGCAGAAAAAAGCCGTCATCCCCTTACGGTTGATGACGGCTTGATAAATCGATAACCGATGCGTTCGCTACGGAGTCGGCCACACAACGCCTTGATCACTCGCTGGCACCGGCCCAATCCCCTTGAACACGAACTTCTGTAGCCGCTTTCCCTCGTAGGTCTCTGTCGTGTAGATGTTGCCTTGCGAGTCGGTGGCGATACTGTGGACACCGTAGAACGCGCCCGCCTGTCGACCGCCGTCGCCAAAACTTGTCAGCAACGTGAGTGACTCGCGCTCGACGACGTACACCTTCTCATTCACGCCGTCAGCGACATAGAGATAGGTCTGGTTGTCGTCACGGGAGAAGTCGAGGTCCCAGACCGTTCCCGAGCCCAGAGTAGTCTTCGCGAGGAACACCTCGTTGACAAACGTACCATCCTTCTGAAATACCTGAATCCGGTCGCCTTGGCGGTCACAAACATAGATAAGACCAGCATTCGAGACCTCAGCGCAGTGCACGGGATTTCGAAACTGCTGCGCCGGAGGGGCGTCTGGATCGTACCGCCCGAGATCACCATCATCGGGCCGGTTACCATAGGCACCCCAGTATCGCTTCAACGCGCCGGTGTTCGCATCGACAACCGCCACTCGACGGTTGCCGTAGCCGTCCGCGAAGTAGGCTTCGTTAGCCTCGCCGTCGATGCTGATCTTCGCCACTCGCGAATAGTGCGATTCGCTGTTGCTGTCGATGTCGATCCCCATACCCGGGTCGCCTACCTCAAGGAGAAAGCGGCCGTCACGAGTAAACTTGAGCACATGGGAATCGTTCTCACCGTTACCACCAATCCAGACGTTGTCCATGTGGTCGATAGTGATTCCGTGATTGGACTCTGGCCAGGTATAGCCCGTCCCGGGGCCCCCCCAGCTACCGACCACGTTGCCGGCCGCGTCGAACTCGAGTACAGGCGGTGCCGGCACACAGCACGCATCGGCTCTCGGCGGATCGAGCGACGCCGGAACCTCGTTCGCACCCAGGGTCATCAAGCCACGGTGGACAATCCAGACATGATCCTGGGCGTCAACGTCAACCCCAATCGCCGAGCCCAGCACCCAGTGGTTCGGTAGCGGCCGCGGCCAGAACGGATCAACTTCAAATAGTGGTGCCTGCGGAGCCTGGGCTTTGGCAACCGAGATGTCGTCAATCACAGCCTGCCCTACACCAAGAGCTACGACCGCCAGAACGGTGAGGCTGGCATAGACGATCGTCCGACGATACGTACGGTTTCCCATCTCTTTCCTCCGTGACGGCTGTACGGGGCGAAGCGTGTCATCAAACCCTGGTGAAGCGCAAGCGGAAATGGCACTCACGCGTGGTGTGTGCCGTGCTCGCCCGGTGAAACCAGAAAACTCCAGCCAACCTTTGACGAACTTGGCCACGCCACCTACTATGAGCCTAGCAGTATTGTCCCGTCTGACAAAACTGGCCAGACTGACCTGTTTGTGGAATCTCGATGCCTACCCGACTCCTGTATCTCATTCTCTCTTTCGCAATGATCGCAGGTGGCGCCTGTGGCGACCGTCCTACCTCTGACAGCACCGCTCCCGATCCTGGCGCCGAGGCGGTCGTAACTGACGCGGTGCCGCCACCCTATCGCGTTTACGTCACGAACGAGCGGTCGGGCGACCTGACCGTCATCGCTGGCGGCACCCATGAGGTTCTCGCAACGGTGCCGCTAGGCAAGCGCCCGCGGGGGATCGCGGTGAGCCCAGACCGACGGCAACTTTTCGTGGCGTTGAGCGGATCACCACCAGCTCCTCCAGGCGTGGACGAGACCACTCTGCCCCCGCCCGATAGAGCGGCAGACGGCATCGGCGTGGTCGACGTTGCCGCTCAACAGGTCAGCACCATCATCCAGGCCGGGACCGACCCAGAGCAGGTAGCACTGAATGTAGACGGCACGCGTCTTTACGTTGCCAACGAGGATGCGGGTACCACGAGTGTGGTTGATATCGAGACCGGCGAGATCATTGCAACCGTCGAGGTCGGTGATGAGCCTGAAGGAGTCACCGCAAGCCCTGACGGACGATTCGTCTACGTGACATCCGAACAGGACAATCAGGTGTCGGTCATCGACGTGGCCACCAACGAGGTTATTGAGCAGATTGAGGTCGGACCCCGTCCACGTGCGGTGGCGTTTTCTCCTGACAGCAGCCGAGCCTACGCCAGCTCAGAGAACGGTGGCTCGGTATCAATCATCGACACAACCTCGCACGAGGTGATCGCATCAGTCGATGTGCCCGGCGATCCATCAAGACCAATGGGTGTTGCCGTGTCGCCAGATGGGAACCTCCTATTCGTCTCGACGGGACGCGGCGGTACCGTCGTTGCTATCGACACCGTGGGTGGCGGCGTGCGTGGCGCCGCTACGGTTGGGGAGCGTCCGTGGGGGATCGCGCTAAGTCCAGACGGCGCGCAGTTGTATACCGCGAACGGCCCCTCAAACGATGTCTCCGTCGTCGACACCGCGACGATGGAAGTCGTGGCCACAATTCCTGTCGGCAACCGCCCGTGGGGTGTCGCGGTCGTCGATAACCGGTGACCCGGTCGTCACCGCCGTGCGCCACACCGAGTACCGGTCGTCTGGAAACCGACGGCCGACTCGCCACCCGTATCACTCCTTGCTAAGGCCTGACTCAGAACCTACTCAGGCAGGGCGAACACGAAAATCCCGTTTGCACCTACCGGACGACGCTTCTCCGGTGTCAGTTGAGACGGGATCGACGATGTCCAGCTCCCACCACCCGACCCAACCGGAACCGCCAGGAACTGTTTTCCCCCGGCTGCGTAAGTAATCGGATATCCCTGCACAGAGGTCGGCAACCGCGTCTTCCACAAGACCTCTCCGTCAGCGGCGTCGTAGACGTAGAGATAGCGGTCCCAGTCTCCGGCGATAGCCAATCCACCGCCGGTCGTCAGTGCCGCGCTATTGATCGGTGTCCGGACCCTATGACGCCAGAGCACCTCACCCGTCTTGATGCTCATCGCCAAAAACTCACCGAGATGTTCTGGGCTCTCAGGGTGCAGATGGTTCGTCCGCCGAACGGGCCCGGTGCCACCGCCACCCGGTCGCTTTTCAACCGGACCGAACACCGCAGTCTCACAATTGAGTGTGATCGGGATATAGAACGCTTCCGTGGACGGGTGATAAGACATCGCACGCCAGCTCTTGAACCCCGAGGTGCTCGGACACCAGAAGATCTCCTCTCCGATTTTCGGGATCATGTCATCGCGATAGGTGACCCGGCCGGTCAATGCATCGATGTCGACCAGCGTCTGATATCCAAGGTCGTGCGCCGCCTTGAACCGTCCGGTCTCCACGTCGAGATCCCAGAGCACTCCGATTTTGCCCATGCTAAACACCGACCGACCACCGTCAACGTCGATCACGATCCGCTCGAATACTTCGTCCATGTCGTGCGTCTCGCCGGGAAGATGCTGGTAGTACCACTTCAGTGCTCCGGTTACCGGATCGAGGGCCAGTGTCGAGTTTGTGTAGAGGGCGTCTCCGTCGGTACCGCGCACGGCTCGAGCCCACGGCTTCGCCTGCGCCGTCCCAAAGAAGATGGTGCGGCTCTGTGCGTCGTAGCTCCCGGGAATCCAGGCATCGCTCCCCGCCCTGAACATGACCGGTAGGTCGCCCCAGGTGTCGCCACCGGCTTCACCTGGGCGTGCGACCGTGGAGGTGCGCCACACCTCGCGTCCCGACTCTGCGTCGAGCGCAACGATATAGCACGTGTCATCACGATACTGACCGCACCCCGTGAGTCCGGACACGACTCGACCGTCAGCTACGATCGAGCCGCTGGAGTACTGGTAACCTGCGCCGCCACCTACGTCGGTCGACCAGCGCTCCTCGCCAGACTGAGCATCGATCGCGACCACGTGTGCATCACTCGTGTTCAGGTAGATTTTGTCCTGATAGATAGCGATGTTGCGATGCATCCGCCCGGGTCCAGGGCCACCGACACTCTGGTGGATCACTTCGCTGGTGCGGCTATACTCCCAGAGAAGCTCTCCGGTCGCAGCGTCGAGCGCCTGTACGATGGCTCCTGGGTTTGCGAGGTACATCACGCCGTCATGCACTAGCGGAGTGGTCTGTTGAGAGCCCGCCGCCATTCCCCAGCTCCAGACGAGCTGAAGATCTTGGGCGTTCTCTGTCGTGATCTCGTCGAGCGGGCTGTATCCCCAGCCATCGAGTGTTCGACGCCAGTTGAGCCAATCAGCCGGATCGGGATCCTGCAACATGGCGTCTGTGACCATGCGGAAATCGCCGTTCTGTGCGTGAGACGACGACAAACCCACTGCGAACGCCAGCACGATGGAAATGCCGAGTGTTAACCGAGTTGGCATATTGCCTCTCCTTACCAGACTGACTTGTTGCTGTAGCGCTAACCACGCCCGGCGCACGCCCTGAGACACTACCCATCACGATGGGCGTGCCCTCCCGTCATCGCCCACACCACGAAGGCTAATCTTAGGTTATGTGGCGCCTCCGGATGACCGCTTAGGACGGTACCAGCTGCCTTACCAACTACTGCTCACCGTATACGACGGTCTCCACAGACCGTCAAGAAAACAACGGTCTGCCTCTTTCGATTCTTCCGCCGGCGGCAAGTTGCACCCGTAAAGGATGGTGGTGTAGTCTCTCGATCAACTTTAGCCCTCTAGATGGCACAACGTCGAGGTGAAAATGCGAGTGATTAGTGTGATTGTCACGTTGTTTATAGCCGGCGGTGTTGCCAGCGCGCAAGCGCCATCCAACGAACCGATCGGGACTCTCGCCCAGCTCATGCGCGGCATCATGTTTCCGAACTCCAACAAGCTGTTCGACCTCCAGTCGGTTGAGCCGGGCACCGAGCTGCCGGAGATGAGTCCCGAGATCTCCGAAGCCGTGGACGCTCTCATGGGACCAGCGTCCGCTCGCTTTTCGTCAGTCTACCGCGGCTGGCCGGACGTCGAGGGCGCTGCAGTAGCCCTCGCGGACGGCGCCAAGCTCGCCATGCTCGAAGGCCGCCTGTGCGAAAATGGCGTATCGGCGCCGGTCGACAACGCGGACTACATTGAAGGTGCCAGGCTCCTCGAGGAATCCGCCCTCAATGTACTCGAGGCTGCGCAGATGCGGGATTACGACGCCGCCTCTTTCGCGGTCAATTTCCTCGTCGAATCGTGCTCGCACTGCCACAGGACATACCGCGACGGTCCCGACAGCAGACAGGAACCGCGCTGCCAGTAGCGGGACAACTGTAGCCGGCGTATTTCTCGCTTTCTGGAGATAGTATTAAGGATGATTCGGACCCTATTCGAGTGGATATCGATGCTGTCAAGCAGCGTCGCGCTCCGCGAGGCATTCAACGTCTATCCCTGGCTGCTGACGGCGCATGTCGTTACCACGACGATATTCGCCGGATTGATCATCATGATGGATCTGCGCCTGGCCGGAATCGGCAACCTCAGCACCCCATTTGTGCAGACGCAGAAACGTCTATTCCCATGGCAGATGGCCACCATGGGACTCAGCACGCTGACCGGCGGCTTACTGTTTTACGGCGATCCAATGCGCTTCTACCCAAACTTTTATTTTTGGTTAAAGATGCTGCTAATGGTCCTCGCTGGTGTGAACGCGTTCGTCTTTCATATGACCGTGTATGAGCGGGCCCTCGCTAGGATCGAAGCTAAAATCACAGAGGCCCGATCGTGGGTCTCCTGGAATTTTTCTGGCCTGGTGCCGTTCGAGGCTAGGGTAGCGGGTCTCCTATCTCTCGTTCTGTGGGCAAGCATCATCATCACCGGTCGTATGATTGCCTATAGTGCGCTGGTGCCCCAGTGGTGGCTTGATTTGGGCCTTAGCTAGGACGTGATCTATGGACTTACTGCCTTTCTTCCAATGGCTGACTGGGATCCCCCTTAGCCAATACTTTCTTAGCCACACCTGGGCAGCGCCGATCGCTCAGGTTATTCACCTGGTTGCCGTCGCCGTATTCATCGGGGCACTGGCCATCGTCGATATGCGGATGCTTGGACGCGGACTCACCAGCAGGCCGCTTTCCGATATCGCACGTGACGCTCAGCCATGGTTAATCGGCGGATTTCTTGTTCTCTTTATTACGGGCTTCCCGCAGCTGACCTCGACTGCCCTCAAGCAGTACTACAGCCCATTCTTCTGGTGGAAGATGGAAGCCTTAGTTATTGGGCTTATCTTTACGTTTACCGTGCGCCGTAGGGTAGCAATGACCGACGAGGCTCTACTCGGCCCGGTGTTGCCAAAAGTCGTCGGCATTCTGTCGCTTGCGATCTGGACTAGTGTCACGATCGGTGCACGGTTAATCGGCCTCATGGGATAGTGCGGTCGAACTCTCTCTCGAACGAGGCCCGCACTGGTCGATGAACGCTAACATCGCACTACTCCCAGGCGACGGCATCGGCCCTGAGGTGGTCGCTGCGGCCACCAGGGTTCTTGAGACCGTCGCGGCACTCTCCGGACACACCTTCACGCTCACAGCTCATCCGATCGGAGGGACAGCGCTGCGCGCAGGTGACCCTCCTCTTCCTGCGGCTACTCGAGAGGCCTGTGTCGAGGCTGACGCTGTGCTGTTGGGTGCCGTGGGAGACCCTGCCTTCGACCAGGCGCCTGGAGACCGACGTCCAGAAACTGCTCTACTACAGCTCAGACAAGAGCTGGGTGTCTTTGCTAACCTCCGACCGGCGAAGGTCTGGCCCGGCCTGGAAGAGGGCAGCTCGCTTAGACCTGAGCTGATCAAGGGACTCGATCTGCTTATTGTGAGGGAACTGACTGGCGGACTCTACTACGCGGAGCCCCGAGGTCGAACCGACGATGGACTTTCCGCTTTCAACACCATGCGTTACTCGCGGAATGAGATCGAACGAATCGCGAAAATAGCGTTCGAAAGCGCACGCCAGCGGCGCGGCCGCGTGACATCCGTCGACAAGGCCAACGTGCTCGAAGTCTCCCGCTTCTGGCGAGAGGTTGTCATCGACGTCGCCGCCGACTATCCAGACGTCACGCTGGAGCACCAGCTCGTCGATTCGTGCGCATTGCTGTTAGTGTCCAACCCGCACAAATTTGACGTACTCCTGGCGGGGAACCTGTTCGGGGACATCCTGTCCGACGAAGCTGGTGCGGTCGTAGGCTCGTTGGGACTGTTGCCGTCTGCCAGCATCGGGGGTCGGGGTGGCCTCTTTGAGCCGGTGCACGGGTCGGCACCAGACATCGCGGGACAGGACCTGGCCAACCCTGTGGCAACAATCGCGTCGGCCGCCCTGTTATTGCGCCACGCACTGGGACTGAACGAAGAAGCTGAACTCATCGAGACGGCTATCGGTAAAACGCTCGCAGCGGGTATCCGAACCGCTGATCTTGGCAGCATCGGGTCTTCCACATCGTGCTCGACGATGACCTCCGAGATTCTTGACCGACTCCCCTCGTAGTCAACGGCCCGAGTCGGCCGCCGCCGCGATTAGGCGTATGATTCATCTGTGTTTTCAACTTTTTTAATGAGGCGTTCTATGCGAAGACCACTGAGGAGAATGACCTTGATTGGATTGGCTCTCGTCGCCACCAGTGCCGCAACTCCAGCCGCGGGACAATCGCCCCGACCGGCGACGGAACCGGCTGTCAGTCAAGGCTACGGCCGACCTGCACGTAGTCCACACTCCAGTCGCTCAGAGGTTATCGCCCCTCACGGCATGGTGGCGGCCAGCCAGCCGCTCGCCGCCCAGGTCGGCGTGGATATCCTCAAGGCAGGTGGAAACGCGATAGATGCGGCGGTCGCTGTCAATGCCATGCTGGGTCTGGTCGAGCCACACATGAATGGGATTGGTGGCGACCTCTTCGCGATCGTTTGGAATGCGAAAGATGAGCAGCTGTACGGACTCAATGCGACAGGACGTGCACCGTACTCCATGAACCGCGACGTCTTCACGCGACAGGGTCTCACGAAAATCCCGACTGACGGGCCGTTGACCTGGACCGTCCCAGGTGCCGTCGACGGCTGGGACCAACTGCTTCAACGGTTTGGCACCATGACGTTCGCAGAAGTGCTCGCTCCGGCGATCGGGTACGCGCGGGACGGGTTCCCTGTCAGCGAGATCATCCAGCGACAGTGGCGGAGCGCGGAGACGGCATTGGCGCAATGGCCAGACTCCGCACGGACCTATCTCCCGAACGGCCGAGCTCCTGAGGTTGGCGAAGTCTTCCGCAATCCTGGGCTGGCAACGACATACGCAACGATCGCCAGAGGTGGACGCGATGCCTACTACCGAGGTTCGATCGCGCGCAAGATTGTGGCCTTCAGCGAAGCTAACGGCGGGTACTTCACCATGCCAGACTTCGAGGACCACACGTCCGAATGGGTGGAACCCGTCACGACCAACTACCGGGGGTACGACGTCTGGGAGCTTCCGCCTAACAGCCAGGGGATCGTCGCGCTGATGATGTTGAACATCCTAGAGGGATATGACATCGCCTCGATGGGACACAACACCGCCGATACGCTCCATCTCCTTACCGAGGCTAAGAAGCTGGCGTTCGCGGATCGCGACACGTTTGTAGCCGACCCCAGCGCAAACTCATTACCGGTGGCCGAGCTGATTTCGAAATCGTACGGGGAAGCTCGACGTGCGTTGATCGATCCCACGCACGCCCGTGAAGCCTCTCCGGGAAACCTCTGGGAACACAGTGAGACGGTGTACCTCACGGTCGTCGACCAGGACCGCAACGCCGTGTCCCTGATCGAGAGTATCTTTGGTAATTTCGGATCAAGAATCGTCCCAGGAGATTTGGGATTTGCGATTCAGAACCGTGGCAGTGGATTCTCACTGGAGGAGGGACACCTCAACAGTCTCGAGCCGCACAAGCGGTCACTCCACACGAACATGCCCGGTTTCCTAACCAAGCAGGGTCGGCCGCTCATGCCGTTCGGGGTCATGGGTGGTCACATGCAACCCCAAGGACACGTTCAGGTGTTGATCAATATGATCGACTTCGGCATGAACGTACAGGAGGCTGGGGACGCGGCTCGTATACGTCATGGCGAAACTCTGCTCGTTGAGCCAGGAATCTCAGACGCAGTCGTCGCCCAACTCGAACGACGCGGACACATCGTGGAACGGGCTGGCGGCGGTCCAATGGGCGGCTACCAGGCGATCAAGATCGACCCGGAAACGGGAATGCTTCACGGTGGCACCGACCCCAGGAAAGACGGGCAGGCAGTCGGGTACTGAATAATCTTGAAACCCGGATGGTAGTTGGCCAGGAGTCTCCGCCCCGAAGCGGGAACTTCCTCGACTCCTAGGCAGCGATCCCGCCGCGACCTCGCTGATCTGGACAACTGCCAGACGCCAGACGTTTGAGCAGGCTCCTGCGCTCAATGAGCGATAGACACCGGCGCACATCACGAGGTGACAAAGTTCTTATGTAAATGGCTTAAACTCACATACTAGGTCCAAAGACGGTCTGCCTTCGCGAATGCCAGATACTGACCGATGTTGAGCTACGGACCGACCACGTCTGTGACACGCTACTCCTCGTCTGCCGCGTGATGCGGCGCATGCGCTAGACAGTGAGCTAGAACTGCCAGAGAATCACGTTAGAGCCCCAAGGAATCACTCCGGTCAAGCATAACTACTTTGTTATCATAAGATGAAGACCATCACATTATTGAGGGTCTGTCCGTCTTATGAATCTCTCAGAGCTTCAGGTCTTTCTCACCGTCGCCAACGAACGGAGCTTCTCCCGGGCTGCCACCCGCCTGCATCGTACCCAGCCGGCGGTCAGCCAGGCGGTTCGACGTCTCGAAGAAAGCCTCAACGAGCGCCTCTTCGACCGCTCATCAAAAGGCGGACAGCTGACCGAAGCCGGAACAGTCTTGCTGGACTACGCCAAGCGTCTTGAGCGCCTCACTCACGAGGCGAAGGGTGCGATGCAGGAGCTTCAGGACCTTCGACGCGGGCACGTCTTGATCGGGGCGAATGAGGCCGCGTCTCACGTGCTGCTGCCAGTCATTAAACGATTCCGCGAAGAGTATCCGGAAGCTCAGGTCGAGGTAAGTCGGCAACCCGCACGGCAGATCGCCGAAGAGGTCCTGAGCCGTAGGCTTGATTTTGGAGTCTTGACATTTTCACCCCGCGAGCGGGGTTTGGTGGGTCTCACCCTCGGAGAGGACGAGCTTGTCATGCTGATACACCCAGAGCACGCCCTCGCCAGGCGTCGAAAAGTGACAATGGAGGAATTCCGTCAACAAACGGTCATTGCCCACAACGATCCGTCGCCGGCCCGCGAACGGGTCCTGAGGCTCTACGCAGAACGTCATACTCCGATCAATATCCAGATTGCGTTGCCAAGCCTCGACGGAATCAAGCGAGCGGTCGAAATGGGTCTTGGCGTCGCGCTCCTACCAAAACGGTGTGCACTTTCAGAACTGGCCAGCGGACAACTCAAGGCCGTAACCGTGCCTGGCCTGCAACTCCCTCGAAAGATCCAGCTCGTCTATCGCCGTTCCCAAGAAATGTCGCACGCCGCGGATGCGTTCCTGAAAGTCGCGAAGGAGGTCGCGCAGATTACGACCCCGACCCTTCCACTCAAGACCAAAGATCCCCCAGCACGATAGCGATGACTCAGAACGCCATGAGGTTCCGCACGTCGGTGACGATATTAGACGCTTGTGGCAAGATCGCATCTTCAAGCACCGGACTGTACGCGCAGAACGTGTCCTGCGCGGCAAGGCGGCGCACCGGAGCGTCGAGCGAGGAAAAGAGCTCATCGGCGATGCGGGCCGCGATTTCGGCACCATAGCCCCAGCTAACCCAGTCTTCGTGAACCACGAGCACGCGGTTCGTCTTTTCTACTGACCGTTCAATTGCCGGCCAATCGTAGGGACTCAAAGACCGGAGGTCGATAACCTCAACCGAAATCTGATCCTCTTTTGCTAAACGTTCGGCGGCCTGGACCGAACGAGTAACCGTCGAGCCATATGTCACTATCGTAAGGTCACGTCCGTCACGAACGACGTTCGCCCTTCCAAACGGAATCATGTGCTCCGGACCTGGATATGGTGCTCGATTGTGAACCTGCCGATATAAATGCTTCGGCTCGAGAAATAAGACCGGGTCGTCGCCGCGAATGGCCGTGCGTAACAGTCCACTCGCATCGAGCGCGCTGGACGGCATCACGACGCGAAGTCCAGGGATGTGTGTAAAGGCCACCTCACCGGACTGACTGTGGTAGATACCACCGCCGCGCAGGTAGCCACCGATCGGGGCTCGGATTACCAATGGACAAACAAACTGGCCGTTCGACCTCCACCGCATGTTCGCCAATTCGTTGCGAATCTGCATCATCGCCGGCCAGATATAGTCGAAGAATTGAATCTCGACAACCGGCTTTAGTCCGCGCAGCGCCATCCCTATTGCCCGACCGACAATCCCGGCCTCGGCGATCGGCGTATTCCACACGCGGTCGCTCCCGTACGCCCGTTGGAGTCCTGCAGTTGCCTTGAAGACACCTCCTTTGCCCTTTAGGTCATTCAGAAGGTCCTCTCTACTCACATCGGCAACGTCCTCGCCAAACACCACGACTCGATCGTCACGACTGAGTTCGTCACTCAAACAGCGATTGATTAATTCGATCATCGTCTGGGGCGAGCCGCCGCTCTCCGGGGCTCGAGAGAAGTCTGAGTTAGTTGGATCGGTATCTGAGTACACGAATGACAGCGTACTTGTTGGATCGGGTGGCGCCGCGGCCGCGGCCGCCGCAGCGGCGCTCGACACCTCATCCTCGACTTCCTGCTCAAGCTGACCAAGCGCGGCCTCGCTCACGAACTCCTCGTCAAGCAAGAATTCGCGGAACCTGGGCACAGGATCGCGCGCGAGGTCAGCCTCGCGCTCTGGATCTGGACGATACGCGCCGTCGTCGTCCGAGTCCGAATGCGAGTGAAGCCGCAGCACGTGCGCGTGTACTAAAGCTGGACCGTGGCCAGACCGACAGTGATCGGCGGCGGCCGCAAGGACCCGGTAACTGGCCACAGGGTCTGTGCCATCGCACGTTTGAACGAGTAGATGTGGAAAATTCTCAACCAGTCTCGAGATGTTCCCTCCCGGCGTCTGGATGTCGACCGGGACGCTGATCGCATACCCGTTGTCTTCGATCACAAACAACACCGGTAGCTCGCCTGCCGACGCCGCGCTGATCGCCTCCCAGAACTCACCTTCGCTTGTCGACCCTTCACCGGACAGTACACAGGTAATCTCCGACTGGTGGTACTCCAGATTGTGGTTGGCCGCCACTCCGGGGTGACCCACGAAATACGTCGTGGCCTCCGCACACCCGACCGCATGCAAGAAGTGCATACCGGTCGTTGACGACCGCGACGCGATGTGCAAGCGACGGCTGCCCCAGTGGTTTGGCATCTGACGTCCCCCGGAGAAAGGCGCGGCACCTGAGCCCGCGGCCTCGAGAAGGACATCCACTGTCGTCATGCCGAGGGTCAGACAAAGGGCCTGGTCTCGGTAGTACGGATAAACCCAGTCAATCCCTGGTTTAAGCACAAGGCCCGCCGCCGCGAGGACTGCCTCGTGACCCGCACAGCTCAGCTGAAAGAAAGTCTTCTGCTGGCGCTTCAGCGCCCGTTGTCGCTCATCGACCCGCCGCGAGAGAAACATCCCCCGGTAGAGCCGAGTAAGATCGGTGACGCTGATGTCTACGGGATGCTCGGTCTGCGACATCATCACACAGTTCCGCAAATGACCGCCGCACAACCGGGCCGACGTATCAAGTAACGTAGAGATGACGAGAAGGAGCGGGCGGTCTTGGCTAAACCAAGTGCTAGCATGCTCGACCGACTACAGAAGAAAGCCTCGCATCGATTCCTGATTAGGTTATCAGATGGCGGCATTGTCGCGTCACTCTCTTTAGAAGGACCGAGTCGATATCGCCCTGTCGCCGTTTTTTTTCAGCCGCCGTATGTATCACACCATTAATAATAGTATGGAGAGTAATTATCCTAATGGGTCTCAGCGACCGGCCAAGAACTCCTCTGTGAATTGAGCTATATATTTCACACTGAATCAGGACCAACAGATTCTCAAAGTCTTCATCCTAGGGTTCACGCAAGCAGAGATGCGGCCACATCGGTATCGGTGAAACGAGGCACAGTATTTACCCCTCAAGATCATTCCGGCTCTTGCTCTCTGGCACTGGTGGGCATTTAGGTTGCCGAGGAACCCGGCAGCGCGCCCATGAAGCCCTCGACTATCGAAAACGTCCGAGTTTGCTTCGCGCTTGCTCTTTCTGCCGCGGCTGGCTCGTGGTGAACAGATTGGATCCTGCGGACTGCAAGAAACTGCGTTCGGAAATGATGCGGCCGACACCCCCGCCACCGGGCATCGAGTGCTCAACGTATCTAAGGTCTTCGTCACTAACAACTTATATCGCGTCGTTTTAGGCCATTCAGCGGAAACCTGCTGATTCCTCAACTCAAATCGATACCACCTGCCTGCTGACCCGTCAAGCGGTTCAACTCAAGGACTGCAGGGAAACGCTCATGCTGTAGTCTTCGCTGACGAAGCCGGTCACCAGCGAGATGACTATTTTGACCGGAGACGAGCGCATTCGGATTTACGCAGTTTACACGTTCATCAAGAACTATCCGGCAGAGAAGTACTCCAGCGATGCTAAGCTCTTGACGATCAATAAAGGCACGCGCGAGATTCAGCGGGTCACCATCACGAATCGAATCCGCAGCCCGCCGGCTCCACCGCCAGACGATAGCGGCACGCGTTCCATCCATGGATATCATTCGGTCGACGATTCGAACCGACGACGCCAGCTTCCGAGCTAATCGTGAAGCGATGGAGCATCTGGTCAGGACGCTCGAAGAGCACCAAGCCGTCGCACGCGAGGGCGGGGGGCGTCGAGCCCAGGAGCGCCATGACCATCGCGGCAAACTTCGCGTCCGCGTGCGGGTCGACCAGCTACTCGATCCGGGGTCAGCTTTTCTGGAGCTGTCTCCCCTGGCCGCATTCGACATGTACGACGACCAGACCCCAGGCGCCGGCCTTGTCTCTGGTATCGGCCACGTCTCCGGACGGGAGACGGTCATCATCGCAAACGATGCGACAGTCAAGGGTGGAACGTATTTTCCGGTAACGGTTAAGAAACATCTCCGGGCCCAACAGATCGCACTCGAAAACCGTCTCCCCTGCATCTACCTGGTCGACTCGGGTGGTGCCTTCCTTCCGCATCAGGCCGAAGTGTTTCCCGATCGTGACCACTTTGGCCGTATCTTCTTCAACCAGGCTCGAATGTCGGCTCTCGGTCTTGCGCAGGTCGCTGTTGTCATGGGGTCCTGCACGGCAGGCGGCGCCTACGTGCCGGCCATGGCCGACGTGTCGATCATTGTCAAAGGCACCGGTACTATCTTTCTCGCCGGACCGCCACTGGTGAAGGCCGCGACCGGCGAAAACGTGACCGCAGAGGAGCTCGGAGGGGCTGATGTCCACACCCGACTCTCAGGGGTCGCCGACTACCTAGCCGAAGATGACCGTCACGCACTCACCATAGCCAGGACGGCGATGTTGTCGTTGCACGACAGACGAGCGCCCCGACCCGAGATCGCCACGCCAGAACCCCCACTGTACGATCCAACAGAGCTGCTGGGCGTGATACCGGTCGACCCTCGAAAACCATATGACGTTCGGGAGGTGATCGCTCGTCTAGTCGACGGTTCGCGGTTCGACGAGTTCAAGGCACGCTACGGAACCAGCCTCGTGACAGGATTCGCTCGGGTGTATGGCATTCTGATCGGCGTTGTCGCAAACAACGGCGTGTTGCTCTCGGAATCGGCCCTCAAGGCCACTCATTTCATACAACTCTGCTGTCAGCGTCGTGTGCCACTGCTGTTCTTGCAAAATGTAACCGGCTTCATGGTAGGACGCGATTACGAGCAAGGTGGCATCGCCAAGGACGGCGCCAAGATGGTTCATGCGGTCGCCAATGCCTCGGTCCCAAAGTTTACAGTTATCATCGGTGGCTCGTTCGGCGCGGGCAACTACGGGATGTGCGGGCGAGCCTACGATCCACGCATTCTATGGATCTGGCCAAACGCGAGAATCTCGGTGATGGGGGCCGAGCAGGCAGCCGATGTTCTGGCCACCATCCGACAAGATCAGGCTATTCGCGAGGAACGGGTGCTGGCTGAAGGCGAGCTCGACGATATTCGAGTGCCGATCCTCGAAAAGTACAAACGCGAAGGATCTCCCTACTACTCGACCGCCCGCCTCTGGGACGACGGCATCATTAATCCTGTCCGGACGAGAGATTCCCTCGGGCTGGCCCTGTCTGCAGCCTGTCACGCACCAATTCCGGACACGAAGTTTGGGGTATTCAGGATGTAACATGACCCTATTTCACTCCACCGTCTCGTCATTGCCAACCGCGGTGAAATCGTCCGTCGCGTGATCTACACATGCCGTGAGCCGGCCGTCGACAGAGTCGCCATCTGCTTAGATATCAACTCGACCTTGCTATCGGCCGGGTGGCGGACGTCCCGCGCCGATACGTCGCCCTCGGTATCACCGCCAATTTTCTGCTGTTGCGACGGAGCCTTGATCACCCCAGGTTCTGCCAAGCCCGGGGCCTCACCAGCCTACTGAATCGAGATATCTCCACAATACTTGGGTCCCTTCATGGGCACGCCTGTCGTCGCCACCGTGACTGCTACCGCAACCAGACTCGTGAGTCTGTTCACCCGTGCGGGACTTCTCGATGAGCAATCAGAAGACGATGTCTCGGACCCCTTACAAATTTTGAGAGGCTGGCGACGCAGAGGCAATGGTCCGGCGACGGGCAACCGAAAACACTGCGCGGACACTCTTTTACGACGGTTCAAGACTTATCGAAGCCAGCGTAACGAAAGCATCGCTCTCGGCCCAAAAGATCGGGTTGACAGGCTAGACCGTACCAGTGGTAGCATCGGCTGACGGTCGGGAGTTACAGATCAGCTGTGGGACGAATTCACACGTCGGTGACCGTGGCAGCTTTCCGTCCTAGGTAGACTGGGTCGGCGCAATGGTTTCAAAGTGATTCGAAAGGGGAACATTATGCGCGACCGGAATCCGCTCGGAGTGGGGATGCTACCGATCGTTGCGACACTGCTGCTTGGCCTCACTCTCTGGGGCGCGCGGGTCGGCGCACAAGAAGCCGAAAATCCGTTCAGTGGCCGGGTCGATGCCCGAATGGGTCAGCGGCACTACGAAGCCCAGTGTAGTAACTGCCATGGCCTCACCGCCACGGGTAACCCAGAGTCTGGCGGACCAGACCTCACGACCGGACGCTTTAGGACCGCCAGCAGCAACGCTGGTCTCTTTCGCGTCATCCGGGAGGGCATCCGGGGAACCGCCATGATTGGGATCAACCGCGATTCGCCAGATCAGGCCGTGTGGCAGGTCATCACGTACCTCAACTCACTCAGCCCGGCCAACATACGAGCCGAACTCCCCGGTTCGGCGACCGCCGGGCAACAGCTGTTTCAAGGCAAGGGTGACTGCGTCCGATGTCACATCGTGAGCGGCGAAGGCGGACGTCTCGGACCCGACCTGTCTGAGGTCGGAGAGCGACGCTTACTGACCGAACTCCGGTCAGACCTGAGCGCTCCCAACGCGGAAGTCGACCCGCGATGGTGGACTGTCGCGGTCACCCGCGAGGATGGCTCGGTCGTCCGGGGCCTTCGAATGCACGAAGATTCGTTCTCGTTCCGCCTCATGGATGAACAGGAGCGTCTGCGGTCATTTTCAAAATCTCAAATCCGATCATTCGAACGCGACAAGAGCTCGACCATGCCAGCGTACGCTTCACTCACTACCCAAGAAGAGAACGACCTGGTCTCCTATCTCTTGACGCTTCGCCGGAAGCCATGACACTGACTCGAGTCACCACTCTGCTTGCCGTGATCGCGTCTGTCCACTTGACTCTGGCACAGGAGCCAGCATCGGTCGCGGGGGCTGGGATGCCGCTGTTTTCGCCGGTTACCTGGGAGCGGCTTGTCAACGCGGCCGACGAGCCTCACAACTGGCTGATGTACTCCGGCACGTTTAACAGTCAGCGCTTCAGCCGACTCGACCAGATCGACACCAGCAACGTTGCCGGTCTCAAACTCGTGTGGGCTCACCATATACCACAGCTCGACCGCAACGAGACGACTCCTCTGGTCGTCGACGGTGTCATGTTCATCACGGAATCACCAAGCAACGTGACCGCAGTTGATGCTGCCAGTGGTCGTCCGTACTGGCGATACGAGCACGAATTACCAGATGACCTCCGTATCTGCTGCGGACGAAACAACCGCGGTGTCGCCATCCTTAACGAGACGCTTTACATGAGCACGCTCGATGCACAGATCGTAGGCGTCGACGCCCGATCAGGAAGTCTGCTCTGGAATACCGAAGTGGCCGACCACCGGGAGGGATATAGCAAGACCGCCGCGCCGCTGATAGTCAAGGACAAGGTCATTACCGGTATCGCAGGCGGCGAGTTCGGAATCCGTGGCTTCCTCGATGCGTATGACGCCAAGACCGGAACTCGTGAATGGAGAACCTACACGATTCCCGGTCCAGACCATCCAGACAATCGCTCGTGGGCCGGTGATTCCTGGCGGACGGGTGGATCCCCGACATGGATTACCGGGTCGTACGATCCAGAGCTCGACCTTATCTACTGGGGTACTGGCAACCCAGGGCCGGACTACAACGGCGATGTCCGAGGCGGTGACAATTTATATGCCGACTCCGTAATTGCGCTGGATGGCGACAGTGGTGAGATGTCCTGGTACTTCCAGTTCACGCCTCACGACGTCCACGACTGGGACGCTATTCAGATTCCGGTGTTGGCCGATATTGAAGTCGACGGCGCCTCGCGCAAGGCGATGCTGTGGGCCAATCGAAACGCCTTCTATTACACACTGGACCGGGAGACTGGTGAATTCCTCGTGGGGAAACCGTTCGCTCGGCAAACCTGGGCTGAAGGCTTAGACGAGAACGGCCGTCCAATTCGTCGACCCGATACATTCCCGAGCACCGAAGGCACCCTCGTAGCGCCAACCGCGGGTGGCGCCACCAACTGGTGGTCGCCGGCCTTTAGCCCGCACACCGGCCTACTCTATGTCAACGCGTTCGACGGCGAGGCGAAGTTCTTCATCCGAGACGAGGACTACACCGCGGGCGACCGATTCACTGGGGGCGGTACCGACGCGCCACTCCCGATCGACAACTACGTAAGCGCGATCCGTGCGATCGACCCCGCGACCGGTGACATCCGCTGGGAGTTTCCCATCAAGGCCCGCTCCCGAGCGGGTGTGCTTGCAACCGCCGGTGACCTTGTCTTCAGTGGCAGCGTCGACGGATATCTTTACGCCCTCGATGCTACCACCGGAGAAGAGCTCTGGCACATCGCGCTCGGCGGGCGCATGAACGCCTCGCCTATGACCTACGCGGTCGATGGCCGACAATACGTGACGATGCCATCCGGTAACGTCGTGTACACCTTTGCACTTGATAATTGACCCACCCACAAACGACCCGTCCCTAAGCGTTCAGAGTTGGAACCAAGTACTCGGCTGGCTGAAAAAACGGCGAAGCTAACGACTGCTGCAAATGTTCGAGGCATTCGTTGCGGTGGCAATTGTTACGACGACCGCGCCAACAAGTAGAGCTACCAGCACGAAGCTTCAATCCGTCGGATACCAGTTCACCTGCCGTGGAATATCGAAAAGGACTCTTACCGCCGATGCGGGCACAGTGATCATCGATCCCGCCAGGATAGAAAACAGTGCCCCGTTCGCCACGCTGTAAATCTGAATCGTTCCAGACCTGGCAATTTTCTCGAGATACGCATACAGGGTCAGACAAGCTTCGACGGCGATCTGAACTGTCACCAGACTCCAGGTCAACACCGCGAGCAACTTTCCGATCAGTAATCCGTACAAGATGTCGCGAGTTCACACACCCCACGCGACGAACAGAGCGCCAATAACAAACTCCGTACCAGCGACATGTTCCCCGGCATACCTCGTGGCGAAATTTCTTCCTGGCCGAAAACTTTCAGGCGACATCTGGTCCGCTTTGAATGCTTGAGCGACTGACATGGTAATGCGCTGTCAGGCATCGTTCCACATAAAGTGGCGTGCCAACTAACTTATTACCGTTTGCCGGATGGTCGCCGACCCCGTCTCTCTGTCAGAAACAACTCCAACCGTTCTCTTGTGTTCGATATATCCCAACGTTAGTGTTCGCTCGTTTCCGTCTCGACGCTCGTCTCCTGCGACAGTTTAGGACAACCGAGGAAGACGCATTCGTACTGCTAGAGTGAACACATATGACTTGGGAATCGTGGTTTACGCTCATCGTAATTGGGTGCATGGTGATCACCCTTGCTCGGGACGTCGCCCCTCCGGCCGTCGCCGTAATGGGTACGGTTGTGGTCCTTCTCGTCGCCGGGGTCGTCACACCGATCCAAGCCTTCGGTGGTTTTTCGAACCCTGCACCCATTACCGTCGCCGCCCTCTATGTCCTGTCCCGGGCGGTTCAGAAAACCCGAGCGCTGCAGCCGTTTGTGACGACGACCTTAGGCGCAGGTACGAGCCACCGCTGGGCGCTCGCCAGACTTCTGGCGCCCACGGCCGTCGCCTCAGCCTTTCTCAACAACACTCCTATCGTTGCGATGCTTTTACCTCAAGTGACGAATTGGGCCGAACGAAACGGCCACTCGCCGTCGAGATACCTGATGCCGTTATCGTTTGCGGCCATTTTCGGAGGAATGATCACCCTGATCGGATCATCAACAAATCTGGTGGTGTCCGGCCTGTTGACAGAGCATGGTGCAATGCCGCTGAGCATGTTTGAACTCGCGCCAATCGGACTCCCGGTCGCCCTACTGGGAATCGGTTCTTTGCTGGTGTTGGGCCCGCGGTTACCGGAACGCCGTCCTGCACGCGCCGACTTGAGTGATGGATATCGCGAATTTGTGGTCAGGATGATCGTGCTCAGAGGGGGGTCCCTAGATGGCCAAACGGTCAAAGACGCTCATCTTCGACACCTTCAGGGCGTGTTCCTCGTCGAGCTTGATCGCGCGAGAGACGTAATTGCACCGGTCGCTCCAGACACCATCCTGAGAGGAGACGACGTGCTCACGTTTGTCGGGCGAGCAGACATGGTTGTCGATATTCAGAACGCAGCGGGGTTAGTTTCTAGTGAACAGCAACACGTGGCGGAGTTCGATACAACTCGCCACACATTCTTTGAAGCTGTGCTCGGACCAACCTCACCGCTCGTGGGCCAAACGCTCAAGGAAGCAAGCTTTCGCAGCCGGTATCAAGCCGCTGTCGTCGCCATCCACCGTGCCGGACGCCGGGTGCATGCCAAAATTGGCGGCGTGCAACTCAAAGTCGGCGACACACTGCTTATTCTGTCCGACTCAGATTTTGGGGACCGCTGGCGTGAGAGCAGTGTATTCCTATTGGTGTCACGGATCGGCGGCGTGCCGCCCGCGGCAACCAAGAAGGCGCCTGTCGTCGGTATCGTCGTTGGGGGCGTCGTGCTCTGTGCCTCTGTTGGTGCACTACCCGTTCTCCAGGCCTCACTGCTTGGGGCCTTTGCTCTGGTCATCAGTGGGATTCTGACCCCGGCCGAAGCTAGAAACGCGGTCGATCTGGACGTGGTTCTCGTGATCGCCGGTGCGTTCGGTTTGGGTGCCGCCCTTCAGGCCTCTGGACTCGCAGAGCTGGCGGCGGCCTTTCTTGTCGCCGGGCTCGGGGGTTGGGGTGCGAAAGGCGCGCTGTTTGGAATTGTACTGACGACGGTTGCGCTGATCAGCATAATCACAAATAACGCCGCAGCGGTTCTCGTATTCCCTATCGCCATGTCGACGGCGGCGGATCTTGGACTTGACCCAAGGCCGTTCGCCATCGCGGTCGCCATTGCGGCGTCGGCGTCCTTCCTGACACCGATAGCCTATCAGACGAACATTATGGTCTATGGACCGGGTGGCTACCGATTCACCGACTACACCCGCCTGGGTTTCCCACTGACCATAATCGTCGTGGCGGTGACAGTCATGCTTGTACCGACTTTTTGGCCATTCCGCTAGCGACACCCTGCCAGAAATGTAGACGGGGTTGATACCACGGCTTCGCCACAAAGGCGTGGATACAAAAAAAGGGACCCTGGGCGCCTCCACTAAAGTGGCGACACAGGGTCCCTAGCATCTTGAACGCGAGAAAAACGCGCTGCCGTCTTTCCTACTGGCCAGGCTCAGTTGCGTCTGAGCCGTCCGTAGGAGCGCCCGTTCCTGACGAACCCAGAAATAGCTTACTACCGTCCGGGAAGGTAAGGTCGCGTCCGTTCATCTTGTCCGATCCGTCTTTCGCCTGGTAGCCGTCAACCACGATCTCCGTACCGGGCGCCAGCGAATCTTGAGTGAAGCCTCTGCGGAACAACGTGTTCGGCGTTCCACCCTCGACCATCCACACCGTTTTGCTACCGTCGTCGTTCATAACTTCGACGTGGACCCACGAATGCGGGTTGATCCACTCCATCTTTACCACGGTACCCGTCATGTGGAGCGGCCGGTTGGCATCGAACTCTGCCGAGAACGCATGATGGGCGATTGCCGGCGCTGCTAGCATCCCTCCCAGCACGAATCCAAGACCCACTACAACAATCGCTACCTTTGTCTTCATTCGCCTCGCCTCCTGCATCAGAACAAACACCACATATTTAGTATTTATCTTACACGAAATCGCCATAACAACAAACATCGCCAGCCGGCAGCGGGCCGCCCGCACGAACCTTGCGGTTATTGCGGTGGAACGGGTATTGAGTCCCGACTGGATCCAAATCCACTGGGCCGATAGGACGGTGTCAGATCCGGATCTTTTCGGAGGTGCCCATACATTTTCTCCTCTGCAAACTCGACACACTTGAACTCCAGTAGCTGCATATTTTCATCGATTCGCCGGTAGAGCGGTAACCGAATCGTCCACGGCTCGGTGTAGACCGCCGGGTCCTCGATCGTCGCCTCATACATGATGTGGTTTTCGCTGACCGCGGTATATCGCTCGACGACATGGAGCTGGTCGCTGTGATGATTGCCTGAGCTGTCGAGCCAGGTATCTGGGATTTGGTCTGTGACATCGATCTCAAGTGTCTCTCCGTCCCAGGAACCACGCGAGTGCCCCATCCAGGTATTGACCGGGCTCTCCATATCAGGCCGGTCCATGTAGACGATCCGACTCGAGCTGGCGAACTCATAAGCTATCAGAACGTATTCCGGAGTCTGGACGATCTGAAATGGGAAAGGCATGTAGGTCGCCCGTGGAATGCCGGGCATAAAGCATTTAACAACCGGGTCCCGATCGAGCCAAAATTCGAGGTTCTCCTGCTGCTGGGCTCTTGCTGCTGCCGTGTACGGAATCTCGCCTCCCACCACAATCCCCAGTCCGCCTGGAATCGCCCCAAGCGCGGCCATCTCGACAACCGGCCCTGGACGAGCGGCATGGCCCTCGATATCCCAGTGCGAGGCACCGATCGCCTGCCAAATTCCGTTCAGATCTGGCCGACCATCTGCCGTCCGCTCAGCCCGGTATGTAGTTTGGCCAGCCAGCGGCTGAACCGTCAAGGTCACAACGGTTGCGACCACAGCGGCCACCACCGCAAGCACTCCGTTTCGAAAAATACCACGTGTCCTGGTGCTCATCAAAAACATCCCCCTTCCGGACTAGTCAAGGGCGTCCGGGCGCGCCAGTATACCGCAATTTTGCGCTCTGTGGAGGCAAGATTTACACGTAGCTAAATCGCACCTTAAACCCCGGGCCTGACAGTAGTCATTTCTCAGCTTCTGGCGCCGTCCACGGTTCTCACCGCCAGAACCGTGACACCCGACGTCCGTGCCACGGCACCGAAGGGAAAGGCCAGCCCAAGGTCGCTCGAATCGTCCACCATTAAGCCGGCTATTCCTGGATAGAGTCATTAGAGTGGCCACGAAGGCCGCTCTACTAGCGGGAAGGCTACCCCGGCGGAGGCTAGGGATTCCCCTCCCGAACCTTACCGCGGTCCGCATCACCTATCCAATACAGAGTGTGACAACTGTCGCACGCATTGTAGACTGCCTCTCCAACCCCATAGATCGCCTCGACGTCTCGATTCTCGGCTGCCTCGATGGCAAGTTGTCCCGCGGCGACCATCGCTTGCGCCATCCGCATCCAGGTTTCCTGGTCTCTGGCGCGGTCTCCGATCATCAGCAGATTGGCAGATTCGGTGACGGTCATGGCCGCGCTCAGTACTGCGGCCCACTCTTGATCTGTTTCTGGCTCCCAGTGCTCAATGCCGTCGTCGCTGATGACGGTTCCGACGGCGTCCCACACCACGTCAGCTGCCGGGTCAATCATCGTCGACATCAGCTGGCTGACGCTGGCCACAGGGCGAAACGGCGACTCCTGAGACTCACCCGCGCACCCTCCGAGCGCGACACTCCCCATCAACAGCGCGCAGACGACGATTCGCATCTTTCCTCCCGTTCCGGCTAACAACCAACACGCTCTCGGCGGATGCGTGGATGCATGGTATTCTTTTCCCTGACAACTAATGACCCCAGCACCTTCACTCGAAGGTCCAGAGCTTCAGCGACGATACGTCCTTGATATACAGCCGATTACCACGAAGCGTCGGCTGAGCCCAGGTCGCACTGGTGGCCACCTCGTAACGCTCCAGAGGCTCGAACTCACTCCGACTGGCGCCGAGCACCAGGAGTTCCGCGTCATTTTCGAGTGAGAAAATCGTGTCGCCAACCCGGAGTACTGCAGCGTTCTCAGCCTGGCGAGGATCGCTGGTCCACAGTACCTGACCGGCATCGAGATCAAGACCGAAATACTGACCACTATTGAGATGCGACAGGCCATACAGCACACCATCGGCGACAACGCCGTTGGTCATATGCAACGACACCTCATCGGTGTGCCAGACATCTTCGGTCGTCCACGCCGTCCCCTCGTTCACAACACGAAAGAGCGTAATGCCGTTGCCGCGCCCCGCTTCGACGAGCTGGCCGTTGTAGAGAATCGGTGTCTGAGACGTCGTTGTCGATGGCGTCACAAAGGGCCGACTCCACAAAAGTACTCCGGTTTCGAGAGCCACACCCACCATGTGCTCCTGTGTAAATGTCACCACCTGGCGCGTCCCCTCCAGTTCAACCACAATCGGAGATCCGTACGCTGGTCCATCGCCATCCCAGTTCCAGCGAACCTCGCCGGTCGCGACGTCAAACGCGGTTAGTGCGCCGTCGTCCTGGCCCCCGATATGCACGACCATCCTGTCTCCGTCGACCACCGGTGACATAGCCGTGTGATACGTCGGCTGAACTGGCGGCGCCTCCATCTGCCACAGTTGCTGCCCCGTTTCGCTGTCCCATGCGGTGACGATTCCGCTCATCCCCAGCGTAAATAACCGGCCGTCTGCAAATGTCGGTGTCGACTTTGGCCCCGCACCGTGCCGCGCCGCCGCAGGCATCATCTCGAAGGGTGCAGGATAACTGGAACGCCATAAGACTTCGCCGGTGTCGACGTTCATGGCGAGCATCACTTCATCACCATCTTGACGCGTGAACATATAGATCCGGTCGCCGACAATAACTGGTGTTCCATAACCGAGTCCGACCTCAACCGTCCACTGCTCGGTCAACGCGTCAGGCCAGGAACTCGGTAGGTTGAAAGTCTGCACAGCGCCATCACGATTCGGTCCTCGCCACTGTGGCCAATCCTGGGCAATCGCCACGGGAACACCGACCGTCCACACCATGAGGACGAGAATCGAGACCGATCGAATGATTTTCAATGTCATTGTAGGAAAAAGTATACCGTGGCGAGTTAGCGGGTGACCGGCACAACCCGATAGGACTCTTAAAATTTCAGTAGTTGCCTCGCCTTTTCTCCGTCAGGCTGACTCCAAACAACACCGTTGCGCCGCTTTCGGCGAGCTCGGTATCGGAAGACAAAACGATACTGGTCAGGTCTTGCCATGTCGGTGACGTGATCCGTAAGCTAGGCGAGGAGCGTGGCCCGACCGTAATGTCGTTAACCCAAAAGGCGGGCATGCTACGCTCGGCGGTTGTGTCACTCGAGAGACACGGTCCAGAGATCGCAGACATCACGCCATCGCAATGGTGTGCACTCGACCGGGTCGCCGCCATCGTTGGTTTGTAAAGTGGTGCATCTCCCTATAAGTATGTTCCAGAAGCGGCAGGGCTCAACCAAGATACGAATCCAGACATTGGCAACCGCGCAACAGGTCAAGTGTCGAAGTTTACCCGGAAGTGAACCACCCAACGTTCGTCGTTTCATCGCAAGGCAGTCGCCCGACACGGCGACGCTAACCTCAGAACGAGTGTTGCAGTTTCCAGTCAGTCATGGCAATCTTGCACCTGTTCGCAAGAGGTTTTCCAGCATTGTGCTGGATTTCGATCGGGGAGGCGACGAGAATGGGAAAGCGCAAGCATGACCTGCTTATTGGCCTAGCGTTCGTTGCTCTGATTGCCGCGCTCGGTCTCGGCCAATCGGTCGTCGACCAGACAGCGGTTGCGCAAGCGCAGGGCGGTGTGGAAGCGCCGATGTTCGTCGTCGACCCGCTGTGGCCTAAGCCACTTCCCAACCACTGGGTGATGGGTATGACGATTGGCGTCGCGGTCGACGCACGGGACCACGTCTTCATTATTCACCGACCCGGCTCGGTCTCCGCAGGAGAGGCGCCGGCGGCCCGTGGTAACGCGCGAGAGTGTTGTGAGCCAGCTCCACCGGTTCTCGAATTCGATCCTGCCGGCAACCTCGTCGGCTCCTGGGGTGGTCCGGGGCAGGGGTACGAGTGGCCCGAGTCAAATCACGGTCTCGCGTTCGACCAGCACGGTAATATCTGGATCGGTGGCAACGGCGAGAACGACGCACATATCCTGAAGTTCACACGAGACGGGCGCTTTCTGCAGCAGGTCGGGCGGTCGGGAGCCAACGCCGGAAGCAACGACAATAATAATTTTGGCCGCGTGGCCAAGGTGTTCGTCGACCCGCTGGAGAACGAGGTGTACGTTTCAGACGGATACCTGAACAAGCGAGTCGTCGTCATCGACGCGGACAACGGAGAATTCAAGCGCTTTTGGGGCGCCTACGGCAATCAGCCCGATGACGCCGACCTGGGGCGCTATGACCCTAACGCTCCGCCGGCCCAGCAATTCCGCAACCCGGTGCACTGTGCCGAGCTGTCAGTCGACCGTCTCGTATATGTGTGCGACCGAGTAAACAACCGGATTCAGGTCTTTCAACCAGACGGAACGTTCGTTAAGGAACAATTCATCGAAAAAGAGACACTCGGCGCCGGTGCCGTCTGGGATCTCGCCTTCTCCCGTGACCAGTGGCAAACATACCTGTATCTGGCCGACGGCGTGAACGAGCGTATCCATATTCTGAATCGTGACACGCTGGAGGTGCTGACCAGCTTCGGCGATGGCGGGCGTCAGCCCGGTCAGTTCTACGGTGCGCACAGCATCGCCACCGACTCCCGGGGAAATATCTTCACCACCGAAACGTTCGAGGGGAGACGGGTGCAAAAATTCCATTACAAAGGAATCGGGTCGGTCACTAGAGGGAGCTACCAGGGCGTTGTTTGGCCGTCCAAATACAAATAGCCCGCTGAGTGTGGCAAATCTTCAGTCCCACCTTCTGTGAGCCAAGGGGCGGCTACGGAGCCGCCGGACTGCTCGTGGTCAAAGAGTTCCAGTGGCGTCGGCGTGGTGGACTGGTTCATCTGCATCCGTAAGCATGGATGCAGTCGTCGATGTTACACACCCCTCCGTTTAGGGCTTCATCTACAAGATCGGCTCCCAGTTGTGCTGGATTCAGCGTTGGATCCACTGTCGCCTACAGACGGCGCCCGCCGGTTCCGCGATAATGGTGGGATGTCTACCGTCGCAAATTCCCTTATACGCAATGTGGCCATCATTGCGCACGTCGACCACGGGAAGACCACGTTGGTCGATGCGTTGCTGCACCAAAGCGGTGTTTTTCGTGCGAACGAGCGTGTCGCCGAGCGGGCGCTCGACAATATTGAGCTCGAACGCGAGCGCGGCATCACAATCATGGCCAAGAACACAGCCGTGCAATACGGGAACCTGACGATCAATATCGTTGACACCCCAGGCCACGCTGATTTCGGTGGGGAGGTTGAACGCACCCTCACGATGGTCGACGGTGTGCTGCTGCTGGTCGATGCATCTGAAGGCCCCTTGCCTCAGACTCGCTTCGTCTTACGAAAAGCACTCGAACGCGGTCTACCTCCCATTGTCGTCGTCAACAAAATCGACCGTCAGGACGCCCGATCGGCGGAAGTGCTAAACGAGGTGTACGACCTTTTCATCGACCTGGACGCCAGAGACGACCAGATCGACTTTCCGGTGCTCTACACTAACGCCAAGGCCGGCACCGCGACCGTAAATGTGGCCCAACCTGGACACGATCTCAGACCACTCTTCGAGGCGATTGTCGCGCACGTGCGTCCGCCGAGCGGGGCGAGCGACGAACCACTCCAGCTGCTGGTCGCCAACCTTGACTCGAGCGACTATCTCGGTCGAATCGCAATCGGACGCATCTTCAACGGCACGGTGCGTGTCGGAGATTCGGTGGCAGTCGCCAAGCTTGACGGTAACGTCCAGCGCACGCGCGTCACGAAATTATTCAAGTTCGACGGGCTCAAGCGAGTCGTTGTTGACCATGCCACTGCGGGCGATATCGTCTGCCTTGCGGGTCTCAGTGACATTACAATCGGCGAGACGATCACCGACCCGGAACACCAAGCACCTATTCCGCCGGTTCACATTGACGAGCCGACGGTCTCGATGGTTTTTGGGGTCAACACCTCGCCGATGTCCGGAATCGACGGTCAGTACGTGACCTCGCGCAACCTGCGCGACCGGTTAGACCGAGAATTGATCGGCAACGTGTCAATCCGGGTGGAGGACACCGACTCTGCCGATCAGTTTAAGGTCATCGGACGCGGTGAGCTGCAACTATCGATCCTCATCGAAATGATGCGGCGGGAGGGGTATGAGCTGCAGGTCTCACGCCCTCAAATTGTGACTCGATCTGTCTCGGGAGGCACCGAAGAGCCAGTCGAGGAGTTAGTGATCGATGTCGCCGAGGAATTCCAAGGTGTCGTGATCGCGAGCCTAGGCACGCGGCGAGCCACGATGACCAAGATGGTCAACCACGGGAGTGGTCGCGTCCGGCTCGAATTCAGGATTCCGACCCGCGGCTTGATCGGGTTCCGATCGCAGTTTCTTACCGACACCCGTGGCACCGGAATTCTAAACCACCTCTTTAGCGGGTGGGAGCCGTGGCATGGTCCGATCGCCGGACGGCCAAGCGGTGTCCTGGTGGCGGACCGCACCGGCAGGGCGACCGCCTTTGCGCTGTACAACCTCCAGGAACGCGGGGAGATTTTCATCGAGCCCGGCATAGCGGCCTATGAAGGGATGATCATCGGAGAGAACGCGAGACCGGACGACATGGATGTCAATGTCGCCAAGGAAAAGAAGCTCAACAACATGCGCTCGTCGACCGCCGAGGAGGGAATCCGCCTGGTGCCGCCACGCGTGCTAAACCTTGAGCAGGCCATCGAGTTCATCAACGTTGACGAGTTAGTAGAGACCACGCCAAAGACGATACGCCTTCGAAAACGAACCTTGTCGGCCAACCAACGCCGCACAACGAAGAGGTGATCGCCCACGACTTTCGGATGAGTGCCGGCCTAGGAATCTACTAGGTTCCTAAAACGTGCATTTAGCAGATCTCGTATATCACCACCAGAGGGACCCTGATAGATACGCAGGTCGAAGGCGGGTGCTATCGCCAGTACGTGGTCGAAGATATCGGACTGAATCGCCTCGTAGTTACTCCACTCCTGATCGCGGCTAAACACGTAGATTTCGATAGGTAAGCCACGGTCGGTCGGCGCAAGCTGTCGCACGAGGAACGTCATATCCTGATTAATCATCGGGTGGCTGCGCAGATAGGCGACGACATAGGCTCTAAAGGTGCCCACGTTGGTCAGGCAACGACCGTTGATCAGGTCCGTCGAGTCGAGGTCGCGCGCAGTGTTCCAGTTCGTCGTCTCCTGTCGCTTCTGCTCCAGATAGGAAGCGAGGTGCCTGATCTTCGAGAAGCGCTCGAGCATTACCTGGTCGCAAAAGCGAATCGAACTGATATCAATGTGAATGGCGCGCTTGATCCGCCGCCCTTTGGACTCGGACATCCCGCGCCAATTCTTGAACGAATCCGTAATCAGCGCGTAGGTTGGGATCGTTGTGATCGTTTTGTCCCAATTCTGAACCTTGACGGTCGTCAGCGAAACTTCCAGCACGTCGCCGTCGGCGCCGTACTTCGGCATCTCGATCCAGTCGCCGCGCGCCAGCATACTGTTGGCCGAGAGCTGGATGCCCGCAACCAGCCCCAATATCGGATCCTTGAACACCAACATCAACACGGCCGTCATCGCGCCAAGACCGCCGAGCAGTAGGCCTGGTGACTGACCGACGACCAGTGAGATCACCGCAATGGTCGCGACGCCGTAAAGAACGAGTTTGGTCACCTGGATGATGCTCTTGACCGGAAGATCGCGTGCGAATGTGGACGGCCGTAAAATATCGACCATCGCGTTCAGCAAGCCGTCGAGCGCCAGTGATGCGACGATTACCATGTAGATGAGAACGACTCGCCTGACGATAAGTATGGAGAGGTCATACCCCTCAAGCAGCGGAACGGCGAGCAGGTAGATGATCAGTGCCGGCGCCAAACGCGAGAGACGGTGTGGCACCCGGCGCTTGATGATGATGTCATCCCATACCGAGACCGAACCTCTCGAGAGTGTCTCCAGGCCACGCACAACGACACGCTTGGCGATAAAATCGGCAATCGCGGCAAGCATCAGAACAAGGACGACCTGAACCACCGCACTCACGAGGATCACCGTGTTGTCGTCGAGACCCTGCCGCAACAGCCAGTCAACGAAAGGATTGAGCATAGTGATTGGATTCTATGTGCTAAGGTGATCGTCGAGAAAGGGAGGACACATGCAGGCTACAAGATTACTAACCATAGCTGCCGTTGTGGCAGCGCTCGCTGGAGGTTCCACCGTAATGTCAATCGAAGCCACCCAAACAAGCGACCTGACGGCCGTATTTAAAACCGACAAGGGTGATATCCGTGTCGCGCTCTTTCCGGTCGAAGCGCCGCTGACGGTTGCAAACTTCGTGAACTTGGCGCAGCGGGGCTACTACGACGGTCTAACATTTCACCGTGTCATCCCAAATTTCATGGTTCAAGGTGGCGATCCAACCGGTTCCGGACGCGGAGGCCCAGGCTACAACTTCGCGGACGAGTTCAGCCCTTCGCTTCGGCATACCTCGGCCGGCATTTTGTCGATGGCAAACGCAGGACCAGGTACAAATGGGAGCCAGTTCTTCATCACTCACGGACCCACCCCTCATCTCGACGACAAACACTCGATCTTCGGCAAGGTGTCGGACGGTCAGAGTATCGTCGATGCCATCGCCCAAGGCGATGTAATGACGACGATCGTCATCGAAGGTGACCCGTCTTCGCTTCTCACATCGCAGAAGCAGCAGATAGATGAGTGGAACGGTATCCTCGATAGATGACTGGAACGGTATCCTCGACCGACGGCAACCTCCATCTGTGACGAGCTGTCTAGGCTTCGGACCGTGCGACGTCTTCGAGAAGCGAAACATCAGACTGGTCCACGACTCCGGCCTTCTCCATTACAGCTTGCAGGTTATCTGATTAAAAGCACGGTGCGTTCTGGAGGTTCTCCCACTCCAGAAGTACTACGGCCGTCTGCTTCTCAGTCAGCATGGTTGCGTATGGTCACGTGCTCATCGCAGGTAGACCCCCACGTGACGAACGAGGATGAATGACATCTGCCGTTCTCCTTCTCACGGCAGAATATGGCGACGGTCATCCTACTTCGCCAACGGGTCAGGGCGTACCTGGAAGTGCACGACGAGCGGCCTATTTTCGGTGCCCCCTTCCATTAACCATGGCGTGCGGTCTCCTTCGGAGACCCACAGGCCGCGCCCCTTCCACCCGGCGTTCGGGTCGTCAATTCGACCGTCGAAGCCCTTACTATAAAAGCCGAGTGGGTACGGAATCCGAAGGGTCACGAAATCACCATCGACAAGGGCGTGGACACCATCGAACAGGTTGCCAGTCGCGATCGGCACGTTCGCGCCGAGCCCGGACGTATTGTGCTGGTCGACCCACGTGTAGTAGCTCGACTCGATGCTGAATTCTGGAAGATCGTCGAACCCGGGTCCAGGCAGTCGGTGCAACGTCCATCCTTCCGGACAGTGGTCGCCAGTCGCCTCCGGCCCATTCAGTGGTCCCTGACATCTTCGGCGGTCGAATTCGCCAAGGTGCCCACTCCCGAGCGACACCCAGACAACACCGTTGCGGTCGATGTCGGCGCCACGAATACCAAATCCAGGGAGTGGCGGATTGTAGATCTCGGCAAGGGCAGTTTCTGGTGGACTGGGACCGGGGTCCAGCCGAATGATCGAGCCCGGATACCGGAATGCAACGGATCCCCAGATGGACCCATCAACCGGGCTTGGCATCACTGCATAGAAGCCGGCGTTCAGGCGTGTATCGCGGGTCGAATCGATCGGCTCTCCGGGCTCCACCCACTCGTCTTGCTCGCCGTTTCCGTTGGTATCCAGTATCAAGGGGACCCAGCCTTGCGACGCAGCAGCGTCTGACGTCTCTTCATACATCTTGGTGTCTAACCACCCGACCACCTGACCTCCGCCACTGGTCCACAACGTGTTATTGGCGTCCTCCGCAAACTGGAGATGGTGAGTACTGAAACAGGTATCGATCACGCGGTAGTCACCGGTCTCTGGTTCGTAGCGTGCCAAGTGCCTCCGAGACTGTTCAAGCGGAAACAAACGGGCCGACGGATGACTCGACCCCTCGCGGCAGAAGTCGGGGTTACTGGGGCCACGGACCCTTGCCGTGTACCAGACCCGTCCCTCGTGGTCGAACATCGGGTTGTGGGCATTCGCCTGGCTGTCCCAGAGAACTTTGTCGCCCCAGTAGGGCGACGGTTGGAATACGGGAGTGCTGGCAGACGTCGGAGTCTCCGGGTCTTGAACCAGCGCTCTGAAGCTCGAGTCGGTGTTGGCCTGCGGGTCAAGAATGGGAAAATCATCGGTGCTCAGCTCCGGAGCTCCATAGATGCGACCGTACGCATTGACGGTTGGGTTGCGCCGATCGGTCGAGCTCAGGTCGTGCATATACACCGTCGGACTGGCCCAGTCTCTGATCGTGGCCACAACATTGCGCTCGGTACCCGTCGGACGTTCCGGTTGCGTGGACGGAAGCGCTCCTGCAGCAACCCGATCGGTCCAGTCAGCCAGATATTTCAGAGGTACGCCACCGAGTCGCCCGCTGACCTGAGCCGCCATCTGCTGTCCGGCCTGGCCAGACGAAATACGCCGTAGCCAGGCGTCTTCGGACGACTCGAAGTGTCCAAGGGACTCTGGAACAGTACGAGTCGACTGCTGACCAAGCTGATGGCAACCGATGCACCCCATGTTCTTCATCCCGGTGAGGTACTCGTTGAGACCGCCCTGAAGGTGAGTCAGTTCAGCCTCGGCCGGCAGGGCCATCATCGAATACCAGTAGGCTGCGGGATACACCTGAGCCGCCGATCCCGGATCTGGAGCCGAGACGGCGATAAGATCGACGGTGTCACCAGGCAACGCGTCGACATGGGCCGAGTCGACGAGTCCGTAGCCCCTCACCCACAACTGATAGCGAGCCTCTGGCAGATCCGGTACGACGTACCGTCCCTCTCCGTCAGTGACTACGATCCGAGCAAACCTTGTGTCCAGATCGCTAGTCTCGGCGATGACCCAAACACCGGCTTCCGGTCCGTTCCCGCTAACGACGACGCCACCAATGTCGTCGTTGTCGATTGGAACGGTCGGTGGTGACACCTGGCAAGCGGTGGTCAGCACCATCGCCATTCCAAACGCGAGCGAGGCCAGCCGGATCGGTAGCTTCATGTCAATCTCCGTCGGTGCGAGACGCACTGCGGGAACCACGACGCTCCAGGATTCCCACACTACCGGTTTCAGTAGCCTTCGAGAACCGGTAGCCGCTCGTCGTCTGGGAGTGGCTGCACACCCAACGCGTTAAGCGTCATCGACACTTTCCGATAGCGCGCGACGGTCGCCGCAATACTAATCATCTGGTGCGTGTCGTAACGTTCGGACAGATTCCGCCACGTCTCGTCAGAAATCGTCATGTCGCGATACATTTCGTTCGCCGCGTTGATGAGTGTTAACTCATTCGAGGTCCAACCCGTGGCATCGGCACCCTGAGCAATCCAGACCGGGTCGAGACCATGATCGCGCGCGCGACCGACGCTCCCGACGTGCTTCGCCCACTCGTAGACGGCCTGTGCGTTCCAACCTGTACGCAGGATCAGGAGCTCACGGTCGTGTGGAGTCAGTCGCGACTGCTCAGGATCGAGCACGTAACGGTCGTTTTCGTTCCATCGAGCATTCAGATCCGGATGGCGACCAAGCGTTCGTCTGATGCGGAGTCCATCACCATCCACCGGTTCGACGCGAGGTGACGTGAGTGGCGGTTCCCGGTCTGGCACAACCACGCGGTATCCGATCGACGTCGTCGGAAGGTCTGCGGTCCTATTGTCATCAGGCTGGATCCCCAGCGAGTTAAACAGGACGGCCTGCGCCGTGGTTTCGCTCACGGTGACGACCGCGTCCACTAGGTTGTAGACGTCATACTCGCCCGAGAGTCGATCCCACGTTGCGTCGGTGACCGACGAGTTCCGAAACAGCTCGTCAGCGAGATGGATGAGCGTGGACTCAAACTCGATCCACCCTTCATTAGGACCCTCCGCGACACGCCGCAGCTCGTCATCGGTGATCCCAGCCTCGCCTGCTCGGCTCGCGTGTGTCGCCCAGAGATTGGCACTCTGTGTGAGCCAGGCCGTGCGCAAGATCAGTATGGCTCGATGACGCGGCGACAGTGTCGAATCGTTTGCAACATAGGTCAGCAGCGGCAGCACTCGGTTAGCCAATGCCGGAACACGCAAAAGCGTTCTGAGTGCATTCCCCGGAATCCCGCCTGGTGCATACATCTGGACAAGGGCGCGCTGCTCTGCAGTCCACTCCGCTTCCGGGAGGGGTGGAACGCGTGGTTCAGACGAGCGGTCCATCGTTAAAATATTACCGGGCGGATCGGTGATCGCTCGGGCAGGCTCAATTCTGAGAAGGACTGCATCATCCTCGTCAGTCAGAACGTAAAGGTACCCATCAGGTCCTTGTCGAACATCACGAATCCTCTGTTTAAGTTCGGAAAGTAACCACTCGCGTGCAATCTCTTGGCCTTGACGGTTGAAAACAATACGTTCCAAGTGCCCAGTGTGCGGCATACGGCCGGTTCGCATCGCGCCGACGAATAGATCGCCCTGCCAGGCGGGAAACTGCTCACCCGTGTAGAACGTCAACCCAGACGGTGCGATCGACGGCCACCAGACGACCTCCGGCCGCGCAAAATCCTCTAGCCATGGAGTGTCTGAAACCCAAAGGCCTGAGTACTCACGGCCGTCGGACGCTAGCGGCCAACCGTAGTTGGCACCAGGCGTGATGATGTTCGCCTCGTCACCACCTTGCGGCGCGTTCTCGGTAGCCCAAAGATCACCAGTCTGGGGATTGAAGCCGAGGCCGATCTGATTCCGATGCCCCATCGAATAAATTTCAGGCTTGTAGTCGGCATTCCCGACGAAAGGATTGTCATCGGGCACGGTGCCGTCATCTCGCAGACGCAACACCTTCCCGTAGTGACTACCCGGATCTTGAGCGTATGGAGCGGTCGGAGTACCAACACCTGACGGTGTCCTGATCGCCCCGCCGATGCCAACGTATAGCAGCCCATCCGGGCCGAATGCGATTCTTGATGCCGAGACACCAAGGTCAATCTGGTCGGTGATGAAAATGTCACGAACCTCGGTCAGAGCGCCACCGTCGAGACGGCCCCTGGCCAACGCCACATGAGAACCACTCTGCCCCTCGTATGCCCATTCCGGGACCTCTTTCGACGGATCGAGCTGCGCCGCTTTGGAATAAGTCAGATAGACCAGGCTATCGTCTTCTGGGTGGATAGCGATGTCCATCAGTCCGGCACGCAGCACACCTGTATAGACCTCCGGCACACCTGGGACGGACCGCTCAAGGAGTTGTCCATCGCGGACCACGCGGAGGGTACCCTTATCGCGCTCCGTGACAAGAATGTCCCCATTTTTCCGGAAGGCCAACGCCCACGGGTGGGAGAGCCCTCGTGCGACCGGCACCGCTCGAATGCGAGGGTACTCAAAGGTAGAGAGCACAACCGGACCGTCCGGTGGTGGCACCGCTTCAACATCGGCGAAGTTCTGAGCAGATGCAGTCACGCCGGCGAGCAGCAGCGTGAAGAGGAGCAAGCAGAACGGTCGGCACGATCGGGACAGGTGTCTCATGGGTCCTCCAGCTGAGTTAACCGTCAATCTACCGTAAATTACGACGAAAACCTACTCGCTCGACGCCTTGGCACCGTCGAGAACTCGCAACCAGTTTTCACCAAGAATCTTGCGAACTCTCGAGGGACTATATCCTTTGGCCACGAGAGCCGCAGTGAGCCGTGGGTAACTGGTCGCATCGAAGTCGCGAATATTCGATCCCCCAGACATCATATCCATGCCGATACCAACGTGATCCTCTCCAACAAGGTTCACGCCGTGATCGACATGATCCACCCAATCTTTCTCAGTTGGAAGGGGCCCACCCGAGTCGATGGTCTGCTGCTGCCGTTCCCGCCACGGCACCCCGTAGCCGGTACCACCTTGGTCGCGAATCCAGTTTTTCCGCATCTCAGAATCGAGGGCAGCAATATATTGACCATAGTCTCCACTGGGCGAACGGCTCAATGCCTCAAGCCAGTTAACCCGAGGTTCTCTCGGCTGGGAACCGGACCAGTCCAAAAACTCCTGACTAAGAAAGCCGGCGGACGAGTGAATTCCAACAAGCCCACCCTTTGCCGCCATCGCTTTCAACACGTCGTCCGAAAGGGTTCTCGGTGATTCGGAGAAGCGTCGAAGTCCATGATGGCTCGCAACGACAGGCGCCGCACTCGCCTCGATGATTTGCAACTGGGCCGCATCAGACGCGTGAGAGATGTCGATAAGGATGCCCAGTCGGTTCATTTCTCTGATCACCGCCAGGCCGTGGTCGGTGATACCGCCCCAGGCCTGCTCGCCCAGTCCGGCATCGGCAAACGCGTTAGTCGTGTTGTGGTTCGAGAACTGGATCAGCCGCACGCCAAGACGGTAAAACAACCGCAAAACGTCGAGGTCGCCCTCCATATCGAAACCGCCTTCGAGGGCCAGGATGACACTGGTCTTACCGGTACCCACAATACGCTGGACATCCGCGGCGCTCAACGCCAACTCCATCCGCTCCGGGTTCGCTTCGAGCACACGATGAAACGTCTCAACCAATCGCACCTGCTGTTTCACCGCGTAGTTGTAGTTGTTGTACGGATCCTCCAGGTAGACCTGTGCTATGACGACATCCAGTCCCCCTTCTCTTGCCCGTGCATAGTCCCACAGTCCTGTCGTCTGTACCTCCCAGGGATCGATGCCCTCCCAGAACACTCGATTGGTAATGTGCACGTGCCCATCAACGACAATCGCATCGTTGTGTAGTGCGTCAATTGATTGACCGCCGAGGATATACCTGCCAGCTAACACAGCTCCAAGCATGACACCGAGAACCAACAACCAGCGCTTAACAGACGTTCTGGCCACGTTCCCTCCTCCTTACTCACGTTAATAAAGACGGTTAGGGCGACTCACAGAACATCGATGACGGTCTCCCCAGAACCGGCCTAGTTCCCTGTCGCGATGCCTGTACCGATCGAGACCCTCAACTCCTGACCGGTCACCAGAACACGCTAATCAAGTGTCGGTCTCCAGATGCTCGAATCGTATCGACAGAAGTAATGGTCCCGCAACGATGGGTTTTCTGTGACGCTGCAGTCCGTCACACATAGTCGGTATCCAAAATCAACGATGCCCAGGTTAGTATTCTGGCAATATGCTGCGTCCTACTTCCGTAACTCTGTAACTGCAGACGCGACCGTGTGAGCCGGCAGAGTGCCAATCGTACACGAGCACCATACCTCGTCCCAGCAAGCCACTTCACCATCGGCTAGCAGACCGGTACGCCTGTCGCCGATGCAAGGTTGCGGGCTGGTGTCGACCTTCGCCTTAGGTCTCATCACTTTCGGCTTTCTAGACGTGGTTCGACCCAATTCATCGTTCCAGTGGTCGTTTTTCGGCACAGGTGCTCTGCTGCTTGTTTGGAGCATGGCACTGTTCGGGCTATCCGAGCGCAAGAACCGAACACTGACGCTGGAGGTTGCGCTTCGGAAGCAGCACTACGTCCAAGCGAGCGCGCAAGCAGCGTTCCTCCTGTACTGGGGGTGGCACTGGCGCCCAGTCTACGACTCGGCCTTTCTTGTCGCGGCGCAGCTAATCTTCGCCTACGCGTTCGACATGCTGCTCTGCTGGTCACGGCGAGACTCCTACACCCTTGGGTTCGGTCCGTTCCCGGTCATCTTCAGTATCAACTTGTTTCTCTGGTTCATCGACGACTTGTTCTATATGCAGTTTCTCCTGGTGGCGCTCGGCTTCGCTGGTAAAGAGCTGCTCCAGTGGAGCAAGGAAGGGCGACGTGTCCATATCTTTAATCCGTCATCGTTTCCACTCGCCATCTTCTCGCTCGGCTTGATTCTCACCGGGACGAGCGACCTCACATGGGGTCAGGATATAGCGATCACGCAGTTCTACCCTCCTCATGTGTACCTGGTACTGTTTCTCGTCGCGCTACCAGGGCAGTACCTCTTCGGTGTGACGTCGATGACGGTATCCGCCGTCGTGGCGACCTACGCCTTCGGCCTCCTCTACTCGACTGCGACGGGGACCTATTTCTTCTACGACTCGTATGTCCCGATTGCCGTGTTCCTAGGTATGCATCTCTTGTTTACGGATCCGTCCACGGCTCCACGGACCGAGTTGGGGCGCATCATGTTCGGCGTGCTCTACGGCCTGAGCACTGTGGGACTCTATGTGCTCCTCGGTCGTGCCGGCGTGCCAACCTTTTACGACAAGCTGTTGCAGGTGCCAGTGCTGAACCTCTCGATTCAGCTACTGGACCGTATGGCGCGCTCACAGTGGCTTCGCGGCTTCGATCCGGTGATGCTCGGTAGATCGCTTCTCCCTCGCCAACGCAACTTTGCCTACATGACACTCTGGGCCATCGTGTTCACGGTTATGAGTGCGACCCAAGGTGTGGGTGATCGACACCCCGGCCAGTGGGTTCCGTTCTGGCAGGGAGCCTGCGATGACGAGAGACCGCACGCCTGTCCGTATCTCGCCGATATGCAGTTACGGTTTTGTAGGACTGGATCGGGGTGGGCCTGCAACGAAGCAGGTATTCTTCACGTTGCGTTGTCTCTCTCAGGGGAAGATCAACGTCGACTCGATCCGCTGGACGCCGCGGGGGCGCTCGAGCGAGGTTGTGACCTTGGTTTTGAACTTGCTTGCCAGAACCTCGCCAAGCTGACCTCAGATCCCAACGCACTCGAGCATGCACCGCCGACACTGGAGGACTATCCAATCATCCTGAGGGGAACCAAAGGGCCGATCACAGACCGGTCGCCGGCAGCCCTTTATTCCCGAGCCTGCAGCCAAGGCTGGACTAACGTCTGCGGACGGACCACTGACGGAGTCAGCAACTAAACTTCCCACCTTAAAGTCCACCACCTGCGAATCGAATCGATAGCAGGTATTTTTCGTATTTTGAGTTATGCCGTTGACTCAGTTGGTCATGCTAGTGTACCAAGGAATGTGAAATTCTCTTGATCAAGGCTTTGCCCTTTAAGGGAGGTATGAGAATGAGGTTACGACAATCGGAGTCAATTGGTTTATTAGCGACGCTTGCAGGAATCACCGCACTTCTAGGGCTTACCACAGTGCCAGTGGCAGGGCAGGTTCCGAGTGAGACCCCTTGGGGGCATCCCGACCTGCAAGGCGTGTGGGCGAGCGACTCGGCCACGCCGCTTGAACGCCTTAGCACGCTGGGCAACCGGGAGTTCCTGACCGACGAAGAGGTAGCGCTCCTGCAGCAGAAGGCCCTGGAGCTCTTCAACGGTGAAACCGACGCCGCGTTCGGGGACAGCGTGTACGAGGCCGTCCTGAATGAGGCCTCGGCTTTCACGTCCAACGATACGACAACTGGCAACTACAATCAGTTCTGGTTGATCGATCGCTGGTTTGAGAACCGTACGTCCTTGATCGTCGATCCGCCCGATGGGAGGATTCCCCAGCTGACACCCGAAGGTGAATTGAGACGACAGGCCAGCATCGGGCAGCGCGACGGCGATCGAGGCGACGGCACACTGCCCGTTGGGCCAGAAGACCTCGGCGCGGGGTTGCGTTGCACAGGCGGTCGTCTCCCCATGACGGGACGCGGCTACAACAGTAACTACCAGATTGTGCAATCGCCCGATTATGTCGTCATCAACATGGAGATGATGCACGACGCCCGTATCATCCGCCTAGACGGAGGCGCCGATCTGCACCCTGATATCCGGAGCCACCTGGGGAACTCGCGGGGGCACTGGGATGGTGACACCCTGGTGGTCGAGACCACGAACCTACGCTCAGGTGGACAGGTTCGCCCATCCACCGGCGAACACCTTCGCTTAACCGAACGCTTCTCGCGAATGGATGCCAACACGCTGCGATACGAGTTCACAGTCGAAGATTCGACGACGTGGACCAAGCCCTGGACCGCTGTGATTTTCATGCGCCCCGCGCCGGGCACCGGCCTAATGTACGAGTTTGCGTGTCATGAGGGAAACTACGCGATCCGCAATACGCTGGCCGGCGCACGCGCAGAGGAGCGAGCCGACAGCGACGGCTCGAGGTAATTCGGCGAGTACCCCTGGATCGCAACTCGACCACTACGGCGTCATTGGTCTCGTCGGTCAGAGAGGGAATGGGCCAAGAGAGGTTACGTGTGTGCCACTCTCTTGATATTGCCGCCTATTCTCGCCGTGTTGGCCAGAGTTCTGTCTCCGTATCAGGTCTCGACACCCTGACGAGGCTACACCAGGCGCACGCATCGAGCATTCCGTTCGAAAACCTGGAGATCCAGATGGGTTGTCCGGTCAGGCTCGACCTCGACAGCTTGCAGACCAAACTAATTCACAACCAGAGAGGTGGATACTGCTTCGAACAGAACACGCTCTTCCTGGCTGTCCTGGAACGTCTCGGTTTCAATGTAATTCCCCACTTGGCACGTGTTCGCCAGGGGGCATCGGGGTTGAGACCGCGAACTCACATGGTCCTGGTCACACGCATCTCAGGAGCCGACTACCTCTGTGATGTCGGCTTCGGCGGGGACGGCCCGCTCCAGCCGGTGCCGATGAGTAGCACCGAGTCATTGCAGGGCCGTGACACGTTTCGGGTCGTCGCAGAGGAAAGCATCGACGTGCTTCAACTGAAGCGAGGCAACGAATGGACCGACCTGTATGCGCTCGACCGAGAAGAGGCCTACCCGGTCGACTTCGAACTTGGTAACTGGTTCACCAGCACTCACCCACAAAGTCCGTTCGTCAGACACGTGATCGTTCAACAGAGAACAACCGAGGCCAGGTACATGCTTCGGGACCTCGTATACGTCGAGCACTCAGGTGGGGTCAACAAGAAGCGAACGATTGAGCGTAAGGAGCTGGTACCTCTTCTGCGGGAGGTGTTCGGAATTCACCTCGACCCCGACGTCACCCTACGCGCATTGGATACATCTGAAAAGGATAGCGCAGCGATGATCCCCAGAACCGCTTCAATTCGAAGGGATCGAAACTACAGAAAGTAGGTCGATCGCGACCAACCGATATACAACTGTGCACATCATTAGCAGCGGGCTTCTCGTGTTCGGCTTGGGTGCTGCCGCGCAGCAGGCGCCCGACCCGTCCCAGGCCAACGTGCCTGAACTGTTGCAACAGTTTGTCCCGGTCACAGACGAGATATTGTTGCGCCCGAAGCCCGAGAACTGGATCACGTTTCGCAACGGATACAACCTCTGGGGTTACAGCTCGCTGAGCCAGATCGATGTGGGGAACGTAAGCGAATTGCGTCTCGTCTGGTCACGAGCCATGCAGGACGGATATCAGGAAGTTGAATCGATCGTCTATAACGGCGTCATGTTTCTGGCCAACGTGGAGGACATTGTTCAGGCCCTTGACGCGACCACGGGAGACTTGTTGTGGCAGTACAGACGCGACCTACCCGAGAACATCGCCTCGGTGACGGGTACGCGATATCGGTACCGGAACGTTTCGATCTACGACGACAAGATTTTTCTGGCCACCAACGATGCCTACCTCGTCGCCCTCGATGCACAAACGGGTGAGGTCGTGTGGGAGACTCAGCGGGCGGACTACCGAGAACGCGTGGCCCAGACCGCCGGTCCCGTGATCGTGAAGGGCAAGGTCATCAGTGGCTCCCGCTGCAATCCTACAAGCCCCCGGCGCGGCGGGTGTTTCATCACGGCTCACGATGCCAACACCGGACAGGAATTGTGGCGAATCAACACGGCGGCCACACCCGATCAACCGGGTGGTGACACGTGGGGAGGGCTACCGGTGTCCGCCCGGCACCATGCCTCGGCGTGGATGGTCGGCAGCTACGACCCAGACCTCAACCTTGTTTACTGGGGAACGGGACCGCCATCCCCTCTACCTGAAAAACTCCGCGGTGCCGGGAAGGCCGACCTGCTCTACACGAATTCCACACTGCGCTGGATCCAGACACGGGCGAGATGGTCTGGTGCTTCCAGCATTTACCCCGTGACAACTGGGACTTCGACCACGTCTTCGAGAGAATGATCGTCGAGACCGACGTCTCGCCGAACCCCACCACCGTGCCCTGGATTAGCCCCAACCTACGCCCGGGCGAGACCCGCAAGGTCATCACAGGTATCCCGGGTAAGACTGGCCTTGTGTGGACGCTCGACGCAGCGACAGGAGAGTTCTTGTGGGCGCGACCGACGGTCTATCAAAGCATCATGACCGGGCTCGAGCTCGAGAGCGGTCGGCCGATCATCAATGAATCTACCACTCCCCAATCAATGGAGACCTCCGTCCTCGCATGCCCTCATTTGCTAGGTGGCAAGAATCAACCGTCCGGCGCTTATAGCCCAGAGACCCACGCGATCTACATGCCGATGAACAACACCTGTATGGACATCGCGATGTCAGTCGAGGTCGCCGGACCAAGCGACGGCTACGACGTTCGAACCAGCGTCCGCCACGTGCCTGGTGCGCACCCCGACACGGCTTCTGTGGGGCGTGTCGAAGCGATATCCGTGTCGACGGGGGAAACATTGTGGAGCTATCAACAGCGTGCACCCATCTATGGGTCGGTGCTGACTACGGGTGGAAACCTGGTTTTTTCGGGAGATGTCGCTCGCCGTTTCAGGGCACTGGATGCCACGACCGGCACGGTCAAGTGGCAGACCATTCTGAATGGGCCGGTGAGCGGTCGTCCGATGACGTATAGCATTGATGGACGCCAATACGTTGCCATCGGTTCGGGCGGGTTGACACAGGGCACCAGTTTCCTCAACCTCACGCCAGAGATCAGCACACCCAGTGGCAGCAACACGCTGTTTGTGTTTGCGTTGCCGGAACGCTAATTAGCTCCATAGTCTTGAATCCAGGAGCTCCTACCCAGAGGTTTACGACGCCTCCAAATCGGCGGACAAGGAGATTAAAAATGGAACGAATGAGATCGATTCTCGCCGGTCTCACTGTGGTACTCCTCACTGTAGGCGTCTCTACCGGCGCCCAGACGAACCAGCCCGGTATCCACTTAGATGTAGACCAGATCAAGAAGATAGCGAATCGCGTCCGGGCGGGACGCAGCTTGCAACCAGACACGTGGCCGAACGGCGCCCGAGTGGCCGTGCTTCTCTCATTCGACGTCGACAACGACACGGCCAGGATTGGCCGCGATGAGAACCCTTCGATCGGCGTCATGTCTCAGGGAGAATATGGCGCTCGGGTGGGACTGAGACGGGTGGTCGACCTGATAGATCGACGCGAGATTCCAGCATCTTTCTTTATTCCGGCCGTCAGCTTGGTCCTGCGACCCGACATGGTGGACATAATCCAAGAGTCCGGACGTCACGAATTCGGGGTCCACGGGTGGATTCACGAGCTCAATACCGCGCTGGATGCAGAAACCGAACGCGAGCTGGTAAGTCGGGCGACCAACTATCTCGAGGACGTAACGGGCACACGCCCGGTCGGCTATCGGGCCCCGTCTTGGAATTTCAGTCCGAACACCTTGAGCATTATCCGAGGGCTGGGATTCTTGCACGACAGCTCACTCATGGCCGACGACAGACCCTACGAGTTGATGCAGGCTGGCGAGCCCACGGGGATGGTGGAGTTGCCGGTCGAGTGGATTCTCGATGATGCTCCACTGATGAACCCTCGGGGCAATAGTTACACATCACCACGCGAGCTGCTCCAGGTCTACATCGACGAGTTTGACAAGGCTTACGAAGAAGGCACGATGTTTCTGCTGACGACTCATCCACACGTTATTGGTCACCGGTCGCGTATCGTCATTCTCGAAGAACTCATCGACCACATCCAGGGGTATGGCGACGTCTGGTTTGCGACGCACGAACAGGTCGCGAGGTATGTGAAAGAACGGACCGGGATGTAGGACACTGCCTGTCTAGTCAGTGCAGGGCCTCGTCCAGAACCCGCAGCCAGTTCTCCCTGAGAATTTTACAAACTCTCGAGGGGTTGTACCCCTTGGCTATGAGAGCCTCCGTGAGTCGAGGGTAGCTCGTCGCGTCGAAGTCGCGCATGTACACTTTTCCAGCCCTGAACACGACACCGAGAACGGGCACTAAACACTTGACGGATGTTCGAGATATCGTCTTTCCTTCTTTACCTCAAACCCAGACCACACGCGCCGGGGCAGCATCTTCAGTTTCAACGCCACGTACCAGTCAAACTTACCGTCTCTGACTCTATATATTTCGCCCACGACCCAACTGCTACACAGGCTCAATCTTTAGCAATGAGATAAATGGAGGCGCCGCCAGGATTTGAACCGAGGATGGAGGTTTTGCAGACCCGTCAAATGTCGCTAACATTTTGACTTGTCTTGCCTTGTGTTGAATCGTGCTCTCTCTGCGACCCAGTGTTCTGGCGTGCGAGGAGCCTTCACTCGCACGACGGCGACAAGTGTGTAATCGAAATAAGGTTCAGCAGGTCGTTCGGCTCACCAGGGTTCAGCAGACCTTTCGCCCAGACCTTATGTCCTTCGTGCGTGGCAACGCCGAACTCGTCGAGCGTGCCGACCATCTTGATCGCCAGTGAGCCGAGTGCCGCGTCGGCCGGCGGTTGTTCGGGCAGCTGAACCGCGAACGCCTCCGGGTCGGTCGCGCGCGTCAGCGTGAATCCGCCACGGCCATCACTCTCGACACATCCGACGGTCATCATGACCGAAATTGGCTGCGCCGTCGAAACGGCAGTCAGCCCGGTCAGGAATAGGCACACGCACATCGTCCACTGGATGACGCGCGCGGCCTGAATCAGGGACATGGGTAATGCCTATTGCGGTGTTGGAACACCCGACACGTTCTTCGTCCACCAGGCGTTGCCGAAATTCGTGAACGGCCCGCCGTCGATCGAGATGCGCGCCTCCATCTTGTAGTTCAACGCCGACACCACGCGGGTGGTCAACCGGAGCTGGACCTGCTGCCCATTCACCTCGAACGGCGGTGTCTCGTAGTGGATTGTGTAGAACCCGCCATGGTCGCCACCCACATGGCCCGTCCTGAAGATGTCGAATCCGCGGCTGTCGGTGTCGTAGCGGGCGAACACCTTCTGGTCGGCCAGATACACGATCCGGGCCTCCGTCGTAAACGGTCCGTCCGGGCCCTGGGCGTCGATCCTGCTGGTGTAGTAGCGACCGTCTTCGCTGGTCGAATAGACCTCGGTCCCCTCGATCATGCCGCCCGAGCCGAGCGGACTCTCCGGAACTCGCCACTCGAACTCCCAGGTGCCTGGGAAATACAAGTCGTAGTTGAAGATCTGGATCTCGTCGCTGCTCTCAGTCTGGCGTCCACGGTCCGGTATCTGCCCTTCAGGCCGCTGTTGCTGTGGCCCAGCCGGAACAGTCGTCGGCGCCAGCAGCCCCACCACCGTTACTAGGCCAAGCGATAGCACACACACCAATCCTCTCTGCATTTACACCACTCCCTACACGCGGCCCGACACGAAACGGCCGAAAGGGTAGGCTACTCGTCTATAGTACTTGGTTCCTTCGTCAGGTCCTGGCTCTCGACGGTGTACTCAACGAATGCCTGAAACATCTCGTCCCAGCTTTGCTGTCCCCAGTAGACCTCGAGCTGAGGGCCGGGATTCCACCGGTTGCCGAGAGAGTTGTCATAGACCCCGATCCCGGTAATCTTGCTGCCCGCCGGTAGATACAGCGGCTCCTCGAGCTCGAAATAAAGCTGCCAGTTGAAATCGTACTCAGGAACGTCGAGTACCGTCTCCTCACGGCCGTCGGGGTAGGTAACGACCCAGCGCAGGCTCTTGCCCCGCAGGTGCATGTGCGGCGACAGTCCGTAGAGCTTTATCGGCTCGTTGATCGGCGTGATCCCGGTGATCTTCCAGTCGTCGGCATACGGTGGGATGTTCGGGATCCGCGCACGACGCACCTGACCGGTCTCGGGATCACGCGTCGGTTTGATCTCTTCGCCCTGGACGATGTAGATGTCGTTGCCGAACGGATCGGTTGGGAACGCGTTTCCCGCCTGCCGTGTCAACATCTCGTGGGTGACCGGTTTGGTGTTGAACCAGATGCCAAGCTTGGTGCGGTCGGTCGCCTCGACACCCATTGGGTTGTAGTGCATCGTCCAACGAAGCCACTTGTCGGGGGAGATCCGCTTCCCAGTGCCGGGAGGATGCCGTTCGAAGGGGTGACCAGGAACGTAAGTCAGTAGCCTGTCCGAACCCGGCAGGTTTACCTCGTTGAATACGCTCTGGGCCACGCGCCCCACCGACGCCGGCTGGCCCTCCTCGTTCGGATCGGAGTCGGGACGCTGAGGCAGCGGCGCCCCCCGAATGGCCGTCAGGGAGTTGCCCTCGAGGTCGTGCAGCACGCCGTCGATCACCTGCGTACCCCAGGGGAGGTCAACCATATACGCATTCACGTGGTGTACCACCCGGCGATCGCCCGGGCGTATCTCAACCACCTCGGCGAACCGGTCCTCCTCCCAGGGAATCTCTGTGTAGAAATCAAGATAGGGCTCTTCTCCCTCAGCGGCGACCGTGTACTCGACGGGTAGCTCGAAAACGTAGTCGGGTTCGCCGCCGTCGTACGTCCAGCCGTCCGGAAAGTTCGGTTTCGGCGGCATGTCGGCATCGTTGCCCTTCGGCGCGCCGGCATCCACCCAGGCCGCGATGGTGTCGATCTCGTACTGCTCGAGATAACGCACGTTCCCGAACTTCATGCTGTTGTTGTGATCGGCCTGCCAGGGCGGCATCTCGCGCGCCACGACCAGGTCCTTGATCGACCGGGCCCACGGACGCGCGTCCGTGTACTCAAGCAGCGCCATCGGTGCGATGTTGTCGGGCCGATGACAAGTCACGCAATTGTCATAGAGGATCGGTGCAACATCCTTGGTGAACGTTGGACCCTCGTCCGCCTGGCCCGCGCTCAAGGTGGGGCCAAATAGCACGAGCGTCATTGCCGCCAACAGGAACGCAATTCGTCTCATCGCCGCTCCTTCGCCGTTTGAGTCATCGCCAGAAACCCATGCCTGGCGCCATTTCCAGATCGACAGTCGACCTTAACAACCCTGTCTACTAAGTGTCAATGCCTTCACTAGGCTCCTTGGGTTATCGTGACAATTGACTCAATTCTTGACCGTGATGTTTCTTTTCACCACGACAGCCTCCGTTCAAGGGGTCTAGTCCCCTCGAGAACGGGAACTGTTCCCAAGTTCGACCGCCCTCAGACCAGGACGATCAGCTACCCACTAATAAGAAACGAGAGATATGGAGGCGCCGCCCGGATTTGAACCGGGGATGGAGGTTTTGCAGACCTCTGCCTTACCACTTGGCGACGGCGCCGTCGGTAAAAGATACCGCGAGCGAGGAAAGAAATGATGGAGCGGGAAACGGGATTCGAACCCGCGACTTCGACCTTGGCAAGGTCGCACTCTACCACTGAGTTATTCCCGCTCGCCCCAGAATCATAAAAAACAGCGTACCACGCAGACAGAGTCCCATCAAGCATCAGCGCGGTCGATCGTATGCCACTGACTAGTTCAAAGCGCAACGAGTGAGGGAGCCGCGCACACGGAATAGACATTTCTCAGGCAAGCACCAAAACGCGTCGACCGCCACCTCGATCGTCGTCTCTTCTTCGCTGAGGAACACCCCAACGACACCGAAACAACACTCGACACGGGACAGTTAACTTCACCCTACATAGCCGGCAACCATTCGAGTCACATTCTTATTTTTTTCTGAGTGACTGCCTCCAATAAACTGCCCAAAACCTTCGCCGCGAGTGTCTTGCCTCAAGAACACCAGTACCTCCACGTCGTGGGCAATGATGTCGATTTCGACGTACGAGTCCAGTAACGTTGGTATCGGCTGATGCTGAGCGGGTAGCTATGGAAGCCGGGCAAGCAGCGGGTCGATCCTCGGATGTCTTTCGGACTTCGACTACTTCCTCTTCCAGCGGGTGCCAGCCACGGAGTCCTCTAGGACAATCCCCCGGGTCTCAAGATCGTCTCGAATCTGATCGGCGGCCGCGAAGTCACGACGTCGCCGAGCCGTACTACGGCTTTCAATCAGTTGTTCAATTTCTTCAACCGGCACCGGTGGTAGCGTCTCTTCGGCTCGTCTGAGACTGATCACGCCGAGCACCTGGTCGAACCAGTCGAACGCTGCGCGCACGGTCGCCGCGTCTTTACTCCCCACGGTCGCCGCGTCGATAGCAGCGTTTATATCACGTACAAGCTCGAAGACCACGCCCAATGCTCCAGGCGTATTGAGGTCGTCCATCATCCTCGCTGTAAACGCCGCTCGCGCCACTTCGACTCTCTCCTCCACATCGCAATGGGCGCCGGGTAATGCCTCAGGTGCGACCTCTAACCGGGCCAAACAGTCCATCAGTCGCGTCAGCGCTTCCTCCGCCTGCGACAGATTCTTCCAGGTGAAACGCAGTTGCTTGCGATAATGCGTCGCCATGAGCACATACCTGAGTGCCGACGCACGGTGTCCCCGGTCGAGAACATCCTTGACTGTAAGTACATTACCAACAGACTTGGACATCTTGCCAGCGCGATCGAGCAGAAGATGCTCGACGTGAAACCAGAATCGTGAAAAAGGCTTTCCCGTGGAACCCTCGGCCTGTGCGATCTCGTTTTCGTGATGAGGAAAGATGAGGTCGACGCCACCTGCATGAATATCGATCGGCGCCTCGCCAAGCAGTCGCAACGCCATCGCCGAACACTCGATGTGCCAGCCCGGACGCCCCGGACCAATGCCAAACTCCCAGGAGGGATCTTCCGGTCCAGACGACTTCCACAGCACGAAGTCACGGGCATCGTGTTTGGCATACTGGTCGCTATCGATACGGGCACCAGGCTTGATGCCCTCATGATCAAGACGGGCAAGCTTTCCATAGTCCGGCAACGTATCGATCTTGAAGTAAATTGACCCGCCGCTGCGATAGGTGTGCCCGCGTTCCTCCAGTGACTTCACGGTATCGACCATCGCCTTGAGATTCGCTTCGTCCGTCGCCCGGGGGTACTCCTCCACCGGTTCAAGACCAAGCGAAGCTGCATCTTCGCGAAACGCCTTGATGTAGCGATCGGTATAGCCACGGAGCGTGACGCCCGCGTCACGCGACGCCTTGATCGTCTTGTCGTCGACGTCGGTATAGTTGACGACCTGACGGATACGAAACCCAGCAACGTATTTGAGGGTTCGACGCAGGATGTCGAGACAGACAAATGTGCGGAAGTTACCGATGTGTCCGCGAGCATAGACGGTCAAGCCGCATGCGTACATACGAACGGTGTCGTCCCGCAACGGGGTAAAGGATTCCTCCTGGCGGGTGAGAGTGTTGTAGAGACGCATGTCGCGTCGGACCACGGACGTCAGCGTAACGCTGTCGCCTCAGGTTTAATCAGGCGGCGTCACTCTTGTTATGCAGGCGGAATTCGACCTTGGTCTCATTAGCAATAATCGTCGCGGCCAGACTGGTGTGCTCGGGTACCTCTTTACGCTCGAACACACCGTCCGTAGCATGCATGACCGAGGAAGCTGTGCCGCTTGCCTCCGAGCCGATTACCGGACTGGCAATTCGATCGGAAGGGCTCCTTAGCTCCCATGAAGCGTTCGTCGCAGGGACCGGTCATCTCGAGTCCGATTGACTCAGTGTCGCGCGGTTCGTCGTCACCCATTCGAACTTTGCATTTTATTTTACAGTGAAATCCGCTCAAACAGCGTGCGAGCGTCGGCACAATCAGTTTCAATCTGTCGCCGCAGCGCTACAGCATCTGGAAACGCCTGCTCCGCCCGAAGTCGCTGCACGAAGGCCAACCTAACGTGTATCCCATACAGATCGCCGTCGTAGTCGAACAAGTGCGTCTCAACGACGCGCTGTCCTGCGGCTTCGAACGTCGGGCGCACGCCCACGTTCGTCACCGAAGCATGGATCACGCCATCAACCGTGACCGTGGTGGCATAGACACCATCAGGCGGTAACACCTCATTCACCGTCCGCAGGTTGGCGGTCGGCACACCCTGTAGGCGCCCCCGCTGCGTCCCCAATACGACCTCTCCGTCAATCACGTAGTGATGCCCGAGTAGAGCACCCGCCTCGTCCACCTGGCCATCGGTGATCAGGCGTCTGATCCGCGTGCTACTGACAACGAACTCCTTGTAGCGGACGGGGTCAACCTTCTCAACTCGGAAACCCTGCCGCACTCCCAGCTTCCGGAGAAGCGTGAAGTTACCGCTCCGGTTGCGACCAAAAAGAAAGTTCATCCCCACCCAGATTTCGGAAATACGAAGCCAATCGACAAGTACAGCTTTGACAAACTCCGCTGGCTCCCAGCGCGACATCTCGGGTGTGAATCTGACTACCGCGACCACGTCAATCCCTTCTTCCGCCAGCCTCTCAAGCTTCTGTTGCTTGGTCATCAGCAAGAGTGGAGCTTTATCCGGTAGTACGATGCGCGACGGGTGTGGATCGAACGTCAGAATCGCCGACGCGACACCAACTTCAGCCGCGCGGCGCCGCACACGATCGATAATCTTCAGATGTCCACGGTGGAGGCCGTCGAAGTTTCCCAGCGCAAGCACTGGGTGCCTCCACTTGACCGGTGTCGGGTCGTCCGGGTAGTGAATAAGCTCCATCAGCGGTGATCTGATCGGTCGTTGCGTGTCCAGTTCCAGCCTCAGTGCATGCCTGCCAGGTGCCCAGCCGCAGCATCCAACACTGCCTCGGGAGTCTGTTCGTCCACGTCGAGTACTAGACCATCGTGCGCAAGCATCATCGCTGACGGTAGCTCGCCACAGGTAGCAGCGTGGGGCAGGTCATGCGTCATGTGGGTGAAGTACGTCCGCCGAGCACCGATTCGGTTCGCAGCCTCGACAGCCTGTCCGATGTTGAAGTGGGTCGAATGATGACGGTGACGCAACGCGTCGAGCACCAACACATCGAGCCGACCAAGCTGCGCAAAAGACGACTCTGGAATCTCGTTACAATCAGTCAAATACGCAAACTTTCCAATTCGATACCCAAGAATATGGAGAGTGCCGTGCCGTACCGGCACCGGGACAAACGTGCGGTGCTCAAAAGAGAACGGCCCGCCAACCTCGCACAGGCTCAACTGCGGCAAGCCACCGCCTTTCGGTGTTTGGGGATCGAACACGTAGGCGAACATCCGGCGTACGTCACGCAGTGTGCGCGCGTCACCCTGACACGGAATCGCGGCGCGCTGGCGAAAGTTAAAGATCCGAACATCATCAAGGCCGAGTACGTGGTCGGCGTGGCTGTGAGTCAACAGGATCAGATCCACGCGGTCAACCCCGTACTGAAGGGCCTGCGCACGCAGATCTGGTGACGCGTCGATCAGCACCGACGACCCACCGTCGAGCTGCAGGTAAATCGAGGGGCGCGTCCGCTTATCTTTCGGATCTGTCGACTGACACGTGGCACACGTGCAACCAATCACAGGCACACCCGTCGAGGTTCCGGTGCCAAGAAACGTTACCCGCACGATCCTCCTAGCGTCTGGGTACTCCGACGAGCAACGCCGCGAGGTGGGATAAAGCGGCAACGGAATGCCGTCGGACTCGCACCACGGGCTGCCAGACGTTCCACTACGCCTGAGACTCTTTCTCAAGCTCGACGTACCGCACTCGAAGCTCGTAGAGGACCTGGGTGAGAAACGAGTTCTCCTCTTCCGTAAGATTGCCGCGAGTCTTCTGCTCCAGTACCGTCAACATTTCAATCGCGTGCCCGGCGGCCTGCAGGTTGGCAGTCGGCCGCTCATTGGACGAAGTGTCAGTGACGTCGCCGAAGTGCACAGCCGCGGTGGTCGCGAGCGTTACCACAAATGCGTTGAAGGTAACTTTCGAAGGCATTTCCACTTCGATGCTAGCATACGGCAAAATGCCCAACGTTCCTGACGCCACCGACCCCTCATCGCCAGGCTCGCAGCTTGACCGTCTCGTCATTATCATGCGTATCCTGCGTTCATCCGACGGCTGCCCATGGGATCGCGAACAGACACTCAAGTCGCTTCGCCCGTTTCTTGTCGAAGAAACCTACGAAGTCATCGACGCCATCGATGCTGGTAACGCGGATGCTCTCCGCAACGAGCTGGGAGATCTCGTCTTCGAAGCGGTCTTTCTCGCCCAGCTGTGCACGGAAAATGGCCAATTCACGCTGGCAGAGGCTCTCGCCTCAGTGGCTGACAAACTCGTGCGGCGACACCCCCACGTTTTTGACGTCGATGCGGAAAGAAGCGCTGGCAGAGAGATCAGATCCTCGACCGACGTGAAACGACGGTGGGAGGAGATCAAGTCCGAAGAGCAGCAGACGTCGGGTCAGGAGCCCAGTCTGCTTGGCGGTCTACCAGGTGGGCTGCCAGCTTTGCTCCGGGCGTACCGAATGGGACGACGCGCGGCCACGGTCGGGTTCGACTGGGACCAGCCATCCGGAGCCCTTGACAAGGTCGACGAAGAGCTTGGTGAGCTTCGGGCGGCGATTTTAGAGGGGTATCCGGAAGCGATCGAGGAGGAACTCGGTGACCTTCTGTTCGCGGTCGCCAACGTGTCGCGCCAACTTGGCGTTGAGCCTGAAGGCGCGCTCCAGGGCGCCAACCGAAAGTTCGCGACTCGCTTCGGCGCGCTCGAACAACGGTTCGCCTTAGAGGGGCGCGCACTGCGAGACGCGACACTCGACGAAATGGAATCCGCGTGGCAGCGCCTCAAGCGTGAGACCTCACATTCCACTAAATAATGCAGGGCCGGCAATGACTACGGGCGTGGTAAACGTGGGCATTTTTAGAGGGAGACTCGAACCATCGGCACAAAAGGAGGCTACTTTCTCACCGGTGTGCAGCCCATCACGTTAGTGTTTTCGTAGCGACGCACAACGCCAGGAGCGGGGAACCTAAACCGGTTAGGTCGTCCGACTCTGACGTCGCGAGATAGAACCGCTACAACAAACTCGGCTGAGTACACTGTCCGGCTCTTGTGATGCGGCATCTTGAGCACCCAAAGCCGCGCCGGTCAAATTTTCGCTGAGAACTCAGATTCTCCCGCGGGTTCGATGTCCCCGGGAAGCACCAGCGAAACGCGTCCGTAGTGAAGCTCGATGACCATCGACTCTTGACTGTCTTACGGCTTCGCTGGCGTTCTGGCATGGTAGTCCTGCAGCGGTCGTACAGCCAGCTCCTCGTTACGGAGGGCCCGAATCGCACTCACCGTGGCGGCGGCTCCGGTGAGTGTCGTGACACATGGCACTGAAAGCATCATGGCGATTCGGCGGACGGTCATGTCGTCAAAGAACGACTCGCGACCGAGCGGAGTGTTAAGGACAAGATCGATCTCACGATTGAGGAGCTTATCGCCAACATGCGGTCGTCCCTCGTTGATTTTGAAGACCACTTCGACGTCAAGACCGTGGGCTCGAAAATACGCGGCGGTGCCCCGCGAGGCGAGCAAGACAAAACCTAGCTCCGCGAGGTCACGCGCGACGCGCACGGCATTAGCCTTGTCTTCGTCGTTCACGCTGATAAACGCCCGGCCGCAGTCGGGTAAACGTTGGCCGGCCGCGAGCTGTGCCTTGGCGTACGCTGTGCCGAAATTAGACGCCCCCCCCATAACTTCACCGGTCGATTTCATCTCCGGCCCGAGAATCGTGTCGACTCCCGGAAACCGCACGAACGGGAACACGGGCGCCTTGACGAACACGCCCACAACATCGAGATCTTCGACGAGTCCCAGGTCGACAAGCGACTTCCCTACCATGACCCGGGCGGCCACCTTTGCTAGAGGAACGCCCGTAGCCTTCGAAAGATACGGCACCGTTCGTGAAGCGCGCGGATTGACCTCGAGGATGTAGATCGTGTCGTCCTTGATAGCAAACTGAATGTTCAGTAAGCCAATAACCTTGAGGGCCCTCGCTACACGCCGCGTGTAGTCACGGATAACCGAGAGATGCTTCTCCGGGACGAGATATGGCGGGACCACGCAGGAGCTGTCGCCGGAGTGGATACCGGCCTCCTCGATATGCTCCATGATGCCGCCTATAACGACCGCCCCGGTCGTATCAACTACTGCGTCAACGTCTAACTCGAAGGCGTCTTCGAGAAACTTGTCGACTAGAATTGGATGCTCCGGGGACGCGTCGACCGCATCCGTCATGTACCGGTCGAGGCCTGCCCCGTCGTAGACAATCGCCATCGCTCGACCACCCAGTACATATGACGGTCGCACAACGAGCGGGTAGCCGATTGATTTCGCCACCCCGCGCGCTTCCTCACGTGAGGTTGCGAGTCCATTCGGAGCCTGGGGAATTCCGAGCTCCCACAGCAAGCGGGCAAAGCGCTTCCGATCTTCCGCAAGGTCGATCGAGTCGGGCGACGTCCCGATGATTCTCACGCCGGAAGATTGGAGAGTCAGCGCTAGTTTCAGCGGTGTCTGACCGCCAAACTGCACAATGCACGACACCTCGGCACCGGTCGATCGTTCACGTGCGATTATCGCGGAGATATCCTCGAAGGTAAGCGGCTCAAAGTACAACCGGTCGACGGAATCGTAGTCGGTCGACACCGTCTCGGGGTTGCAGTTGATCATCACCGTCTCATAACCTTCATCACGCAACGCGAACGCGGCGTGACAACAGCAGTAATCGAACTCGATACCCTGGCCGATTCTGTTCGGCCCGCTGCCAAGAATCACCACCTTTGGTTGATCTGTGGGGTCGGCTTCACACTCGTCTTCGTATGTGCTGTACAGATAGGGAGTGAACGACGCAAATTCGGCCGCACATGTGTCAATGCGTTTGTAGACCGGTCCAAGGCTTAAATCCTCGCGGCGCGCCGCCACCAACTCTGCTGACACATTCAGTGTCGACCCAAGCTCTTCGTCCCCGAATCCTGTGCGCTTGAGCGTCTTCAACAAGTCGCGGGACATTTCACGTAGCCCGACCAGACTCGCCTCGCGTTTCAGTTCCACCAACTCGGCAAACTGTGTCAGGAACCACCGGTCGATCTTCGTCGCATCGTAAACCTCCTCGATCGACCACCCCTGCTCGATAGCTCGGAACACCGACCAGATCCTCGTGTCGCTCGGTACAACAAGCCGTCGACGCAGCTCGCCCTCATCGCGATCCAACCATCGGGCCGTCTCTTCCGCGAAAACCCGGTCGCTCTTCCCGAGTTCGAGGGAACGCATCCCCTTCATGAAGGCTTCTTTGAACGTCCGCCCAATGGCCATCACCTCGCCAACTGACTTCATCTGGGTGGTGAGCGTTCGGTCGGCCTTGGGGAACTTCTCGAAGGCCCACCTGGGGATCTTTACGACGACGTAGTCAATGGTGGGTTCAAACGAGGCTGGCGTGAGCTTGGTAATGTCATTTGGAATTTCATCAAGGCGATACCCAAGAGCCAGTTTTGCCGCGATCTTGGCGATAGGAAAACCGGTCGCCTTAGAAGCCAGCGCCGACGACCGTGAAACGCGCGGGTTCATCTCGATGACGACCAGCCGGCCGTTTTCTGGATTTACGGCGAACTGGATGTTCGACCCGCCCGTTTCAACTCCCACCCGGCGGATAATCCGCCGCGCGGCGTCACGCATTCGCTGATACTCCTTGTCGGTCAAGGTAAGCGCTGGCGCGACCGTGATCGAGTCACCGGTATGGACGCCCATGGGGTCGACGTTCTCGATCGAGCAGATCACGACGAAGTTGTCAGCAACGTCACGCATCACCTCAAGCTCGAATTCTTTCCATCCGATCAGCGACTCCTCGATGAGAATCTCGTGAACCGGACTCACTTCGATTCCGCGCTCAACCAACTCGCGAAATTCTTCGATGTTGTAGGCGATCCCACCGCCGACGCCACCCAACGTGAACGACGGTCGAATGATGACCGGGAAGCCAAACTGCTCGCCCTGTGTCAGGGCCTCATCGAGTGACCTGGCGTACTCGCTGGCTGGATTCTCTAAGCCGATCGAGCTCATGGCCTCTTTAAATTTCAACCGGTCTTCAGCGACTTGAATGGCATCGATCGACGCACCAATCAGTTTGACGCCGAACTCCTCCAACACCCCATGCTGCTGCAGCTCGACGGTCAAGTTGAGCGCGGTCTGCCCGCCGACGGTCGGTAACAGAGCGTCGGGTTGCTCAGCCTCGATAACGGATCGGACGATTTCCCATGTCATCGGTTCGACGTAGGTACGGTCGGCAACCTCCGGATCCGTCATGATGGTCGCCGGGTTACTGTTAACCAGTACCACCTCCAAACCTTCGCTCCGCAGCGCCTTACAAGCCTGGGTACCCGAATAGTCGAACTCGCAAGCCTGACCGATGACGATCGGGCCAGACCCGATGACGAGAATCCGTCGCAGGTCGGTACGGCGTGGCATGCTAGGGATGGTCTGTGGCAGCAGGCGCCTGCTGCTCCATCTCGTCTAGAAACGACGAGAACAGATAGTCAGCATCGTGTGGCCCGGGGGAGGCTTCAGGATGATATTGCACGCAGAACACCGGATGCGTCCGGTGACGGAGCCCCTCAACTGTGCCATCGTACAAATTGATGTGGGTAATTTCGACGTCGTCGGGAACCGACTCTGGATCAATGGCAAAACCGTGATTCTGTGACGTGATCTCGACCCTGTCTGTGGCCAGGTGCTTCACCGGATGATTCCCACCCCGATGACCAAACTTGAGCTTGTAGGTTCGTCCGCCCATCGCAAGACCTAGCACTTGATGCCCGAGACAGATACCAAAAGTTGGGACACCGGCATCAATCACAGTTCGCGCGTTCGTGACGGCGTAGTCCAACGGAGACGGATCGCCAGGCCCGTTACTTAGAAACACGCCATCGGGTTTCGTGGCCAGTAACTCCTGCGCGGGCGTCTGCGCCGGGAACACCGACACGCGACAATCGTGGGCGGTGAAACGTCGAAGAATGTTCCGTTTCATGCCGAAATCGTAAGCCGCAATGTGTAGAGGCCGTGTGGCGCGGCGCACAGGCTGCACGGCGAATTCGTCTGGGTCGCCTGTACGATCGGTCCACTCGAACGGCTCGGCGCAGGTCACCTCCCGAACAAGGTCACTGCCCTCTATTGTGGGCGCCTGACGCGCGGCCTCGACTAACTCTTCAGGCTCGACAGCGCCGGTCCCGATGACGCCACGCATGACTCCTCTCGTCCGCAGCACTCGGGTTAGCGCTCGAGTGTCGATTCCGCTGATAGCTACGATACCGTTGGTCTCAAGGTAATCGCGTAAGGTGCCGCTGGCTCTCCAGTTGCTTGCTATCGACGACTCCTCGCGCACGACAAAGCCCGCGACCTGGGGCTTCTGCGACTCAGCGTCCTCGGCAACGACCCCGTAATTACCGATTTGCGGGCAGGTCATGGTGACAATCTGTCCAAAATACGAGGGGTCCGTCAGTACCTCCTGATAGCCAGTCAGATTGGTGTTAAACACGACCTCGCCCTGAGTTTGACCAGGCGCGCCGGCGGATTCACCCCGATAGCAGCGACCGTTTTCAAGTGCGAGAAGCGCCTTCATGGAGTGAGGCGCTCCAGCGAAGCATTGACCTGCGCCCGTTCAGACATAGCGACTTCTGCGCTCGTCACCCACGCCTGGTAACCGTCGCCCTGAATCAGAACCTGGTGTCGACCGACCGAAAGGGTGACAACGAGCGGCGTGACACCCGCCAATGTTCCATCGACAGTGACTTCCGCTCCGGCCGGCCGAGACTGTACGGCCAACGACCCTGTCTGAGAAGCATCGTTATCGGCAACGAACGACCGCCCCGCCAGCATCAACCTGACACCCACAGGAACAATCGTGTCCTGCTCACTGACGGTGACCTCACGCTGGACAGTACTAAACCCGGCGTGACTCATTTCCAGCCGATGCGTCCCAAACGACACATCGGCGAGCGACAACGGCGTCTGCCCGCGACCAACACCGTCGAGCGTGACCGTTGCACCAGGGGGATCCGTCCGGACCAACAACCACCCTGTTGGAGGGCTGACCTCGGGAGAGGAGGGTGCTACCACCGCGCCAAACGGTGGCACTCGAACTGTTTGAGTGCGAGATTCCTCTCTCTCTTGGGTGCCCGCGGACAGCGAACGTACAGGCTGGGCTTCTGGAGCCGGTATCTTAATTGAAACCGTGTCGGATTCAGATCCAGTCGTCTTGCTGGTATCCGGCGGAGCCTCGGCTGCCGGGTTAGGTGGCCTCGCCGACGTGCCAGTCGCAACGAGCTCCTCGCTCAACTCTCGATTTACAAGGCCTGCCTGACCCTCTTGGTCCCCTGTATCTACCGTATTAGACGATGTGCTCGGAGTCTTCGAGATCTGGTCAGTGGGACCGTTATTCGGTGCTAGCGCGACACCCAGGAAGTAAGCAACGCTCCCCACAGCCAGGGTAATCGCCATTACCGCTACGACACCTCGGCCCCAGACCGAGTGCCCAGTGTGAACCTTATCTGTCTGGTGCGGCGAAACCTGTATTGCATCGGAGTGATCGTAGCCAGGCTCGTCGTCACCCTGGTCGCCTGCAACGGATCGTTCGTCCGACTCCGTCAGGGGGTCTATAACTTTGAGGTCGGCGCGCTCGCCATCGGCGTTATCGCCATAACCTTCGGTTACATTATCAGCATCGGAATCATCGCGAAAACCGTCAGACTGAAACTCCAGCTCTTTTGCGTTGTCCCCCTCGTCCTCAGTGAGGGCTGCATCGTCGCTGGACTCGACAAGGCCTTCAACGCCACAGACCTTCTGGCTGTCGGCCTGACCACTCGGTTCGCTCTCGCCAAAGTCAAGCGTAGACACGTGTTGCTCGACGACCAGGTCAGCCGAAAGAGTCGTACCATTGTCGTCGTCGACGCTGTCGCCATTGACGACATCATCGTCGTCGCGAGCGGCGGCCTCAAACTTTTCCACCGAGTTCAAAATCTGGTCGCCAATCAAATCTTGCTGGTGTAGCTCAAGTCCGGCCAGGAGATCAGGTGGCCTGGTGTCGCGGTAAGACTCCTCCTTGAGGTCGACACCAACCACGTGGCCCGTCTCCTCGCCAAAACAGAACTCAAGCGCCGACACAAATCGGTTAACACTCGAATAACGGTCTTCGGGATCATCGGCGAGCGCAGTCGCGAACACTTCTTCGAGGCTCTCCGGATCGGACACGCCGTCAATAGACCGAATCCGCTCCGTCACCTGGTCGCCCGTGCCCGCGGCGCGGCGACCGGTAAGGAGCTCATATGCTATCGCGGCGAGGGTGAATCGGTCGGCGCCGGCACCCCATTCTCGGCCCGCAATTACCTCCGGCGCCGTGTAGGGACGCCGAATAGGCCCGGCTAAGCCAATCTTTTCAAGCGCCGTGAAAATCCCGAATCCAGTTACCCTGGCCTCATCTGGCGTCACAAAGATGTCCCGCAGGTGCAGGGTGCCGTGTAAAACCCCCACCGCGTGGGCCGCATTAACTGCAGCAGACATTTGGCGAATGAACGGCATGGCGGTTTTAATCGAGGCCGGCACGTAATGACGGATCGCCACATCGAGCGATTCGGCAGCGACGTACTCCTGTGCCAGATACGGCACGTCATCCTCTAGACCGACGGCGAGAGGCGCCACGATACCTGGATGGGCGAACTCTGTGGCAATCAACCCCTCAAGCGCCTCGATCAGTGTCCGAGCCTGCTCAGGCGTGACGTCGAGGTGAAACGCTTTGACCGCGACAAGACGATCTTGTGATGGTTCGTACGTGCGAAAGACCGGACCAAGAACACCCACTCCAATCTGGTGCATCACACGGAAAGAACCGAATGCGCTGGGTACAGCAAACGGACTAGCGTCGTCGCGGGTCAGGGGCAGAACTCCTGCAGAGGGGCTGGCCGATGGTAACACGTAAGACTGGGCGCAGCCAATGAAAGCCCGCCACACCTTGACAGCTCGGTCGCCCATTTGCAACAGTACGATGAGCGTGACGCTCGACCGGCCATCTTTAACCGCAATTCCATTGGGTCACTCGATAGATTATCGTCGGCTCCCTTGGACCAGCCGACTGGTCCGCGACTACTGCCACGAATTCGACCGCCTTGACCCATTCTTTATTGGATCGCCGTCAGATTCTGCGGCGTGGGCAGAAGCGATTCGGATCCGACAGGCAAGACCCACAGCCCACTCGGAAATCAGCGCGGTGGTGGGTGCACAGCTTACGTCCAGATGCGCCCCGTCCGCCGCCATTGCCTCGGCAGAGAAGCTGGCAAACCCCGAAACTGTGGCAATCGTGGCGGGGCAACAGCCCGGACTCTTCGGTGGTCCGTTGTTCACGCTGCTCAAGGCGCTCACCGCCGTCAGACTCGCACGAACCGTCAGCGCTGAACACAACGTGACCGCGGTTCCGGTGTTCTGGGTTCATGGCGAGGATCACGACCTTGACGAAATTAGCAGCTGCAGCGTCCTAACCTCAGACCTCGAGCTGCGCACGGTCACCGTTTCGCATGAGTCGGTGTCCCCCCAACCGGCATCCAAGATACTACTCCCTGACACCCTTACCAACGTCACTTCGGATCTCCGCGAGCTGCTACCAAACACGGAGTTTACGAACGCACTCTTCGAGGAGCTGACTGCCCTTTACCGACCTGGGGTGGGAATAGTCGAAGCATTCAGTCGTTGGATGGACACCTTGCTGGGACCGCACGGTTTGATCGTATTCGACGGATCGGACGCGAACGCCAAGCCGATGGTTAAGGCTCTTCTCGACCGCGAGCTCGACATGCCGGGGCAAACATCAAGGCTGGCACAAGCAGCCGGAGAGAATTTGACCACACTCGGATACCACGCCCAGGTTACTCCGGATGTAGACGCGGTTGCCCTCTTCTATCTGAGCGACGGCCGACAGAGGATTCGTCTTCAAGCGATAGATCCAACGGCGGGGACAGCGTTCGACATTGGTACCAAAGTCGTGCCCGGCGCTCAGCTACGTTCCGAGCTCGCCGAACGGCCGGAGGCATTCAGCCCCAACGTGCTGCTGAGACCCGTGATCCAGGATGCGATGTTTCCGACGGTGGCAACCGTGGCTGGACCGAGCGAGCTTGCTTATCTCGGCCAACTCCGCGACGTCTATCGTCACTTCGGCGTGCCGATGCCGATCGTTTATCCCCGTGTCAGTGGCACGCTCGTCGACCAGGCCACCCTTAAGTTCCTCGACCGATACAAAGTTGACTTTGAAATGCTACAAGCCCAGGACGATAAGGTGCTCAACCGGCTCCTGGCCGCCCTGCTTCCAGATGCCGTCGAACGAACTCTCGGAGACACGGAACGGGCGATCGGAGAGCGTCTGGCAGCGGTCACCGCTGAGGTGTCGGCCGTCGACCCCACTCTGACCGGCGTGGTGCAGACGACCCGGTCACGGATGGACCGCGACCTGCAAAACCTCCGAAACAAGATCGTAAAGGCCGCCAAACGGCGAGATGAGACGATCCGCCGGCAGTATCACCGAGCACGGTCGCAGGCCTTCCCGAATGGCGATCCGCAGGAACGGGCCGTCGGGCTCGTCTACTTTCTCAATCGACACGGCCCCCACCTAGTGGACCACCTACTGGACAACATGGCTCTCGACATCGGACAACACGGGCTACTAACGATATAATCAAAATTAACTCAGCCGGTCTCATCCAGGGGCGGTAGACGGTCCCGCGTTTAGGCTAACAACACCATGAACGAAGATGTTTTTAAGGCGGTTACTGACACCCTCAACCGCGGTGAATCGGCGGCACTGGTAACAATCGTCCGCACAGAGGGGTCAACGCCGCAGCGGGTCGGGGCGAAGATGCTGGTTTTTGCCGACGGCCGGACCCTGGGCACCATCGGTGGAGGGTGCTACGAAAACGACGCGTTTTGGAAAGCACGCAAGTCCCTTGAAACGCGTCGACCCCTGGTAGCCAGATACGAACTGGCCGACGACATCGCTGAGGAATCTGGCCTAATCTGCGGAGGGCAGATGGACGTATACATCGAGCCACTCGAATCCTCGTCCCACCTCTACTTGGTTGGCGCCGGGCACGTGGCGTATTACCTTGCCCGCGCGGCGGCGCCGGTCGGATTCAAGGTGCACGTGCTGGATGACCGTGAGAAATTCGCCAACGTGGAGCGGTTTCCGGATGCCACCACCATTAGCGTCGATGACGTTCCGAGCTGGATTAGCACCATGACATTCCCGTCCAATGCATCGGTGGTCATACTTACTCGCGGGCATCGGCACGATCTTGACGCACTGCGAGCCTTGGCACAGCGCAACCTACGCTATCTAGGACTCATCGGGAGTCGCGCAAAGGTTGCGCGTCTCTACGCCACTCTTCAGGAAGAGTCCGTTCCACTGGATACCCTTCGAAAAATTCACGCACCGGTCGGCCTGGACATCGGGGCGGTGTCCCCTCAGGAGATCGCGGTGAGTATTCTCGCAGAGTTAATCGCCGTAAAATACGACAAAATCGAAAACGTCGCACCGCTGCGTTGGGCACCCGAGACGGAGCGGCTCACGACGGTCAGCTCAGATAACTAACCTCACCCGGGCCAACCGCCCCACTAAGAGCGGCTGCTATAATTCTGGCGATGACGTCTCACGCCGATCATTCGTCACAACCCGACCTTTCTGACCGGTCCAAGCGGATCCTCTCGACTCTCGTCCAGCAGTACATCGAGCAAGGTGGGCCGGTCTCGTCACTCTGGCTGGCACAGCACGGTGGGTTCGGGTTGTCATCCGCCACGGTGCGACACATCTTGGCTGGTCTCGAAGACCTCGGGTACGTCCATCATCCACATCCCTCGTCCGGACGGGTCCCAACCGACCGAGGGTACCGGGCGTACGTTGACCTGCTGCTCGATTCGCGAGCCACGACGGATACTGCGCAGGAGGTCGAAGCGAGGTTACGGCAGGCCGGTACCGTCAGCGACGTCCTCTCGAACGTTTCCCACGAGCTCTCTTGCGCCTCACAAAATCTCGGCTTCGCGATGATTCCTCAGGTCGACGGGACGTTCCGGCGTATCGAGTTCGTCCCGCTCGACGGCACGAAAATCCTTGTCGTTGTCGAGGCCGACAGTGATCGGGATGAGCACAGAGTCGTTGACCTTGGCGAACATGTGCCGCCGTCTGAACTTGAGCAAGGCGCTCACTATCTGACGGTCGAGTTCGCTGGACAGCCGCTACGAAACGTGAGGGCGACGGTCAGTGAACAGCTGCGGCAGCAGCGCATGCTCTACAACCAGCTGCTCTCCCGCGCGCTGCGTCTTGCGAGCTCCACCCTTGAAGAAATGGTGCCGCAGGATAGGCTGTTCCTCGAAGGCACCGGCTTTCTGCTCGACGATGTCACCGACGACGCCGATGAAGACCGGGTACAATTTTCGACGCTCCGAGCGATGCTGAGCATGATCGAGCGCAAGGACAAGCTAGTCCGACTCCTGAGCGAATATGTCGAAGGCCGCGGCCTTACGGTCGTCATCGGCACCGAGCACACGTCGCCAGATATGCAGGGCTTCAGCCTAGTGATGTCTACATACATCAATGGTGACCGAACCGGAAGCGTCGGGGTTATCGGCCCCAGACGGATGCGATACCTCCGAGCCATTTCTGCCGTGGACAGCATGTCATTAGCGGTCAGCCGAGTGCTCATTACCCAGAGTGCACTGGCATCAGGTCGGCCGCATTTACCACGCCATGCAGGACGACAGTAAGACTGAACCGCTCGACCCGACCTCCTCGGAGACATCAGGCGATTGGGAGCAGCTCCGACAAGAGCGTGATGAGTACCAAGACTTGCTGCTTCGCAAAACCGCAGAGTTCGACAACTACAAGAAGCGGATTGAGCGAGAGCGAGCATCGGTCGCACAAACTGCGGCCATCGATCTCATTACAGACCTCCTTCCTCTCATCGATAACCTGGAGCGAGCGCTGGCAGCCGACCCAGAATCGTCAACGGCGTCGTCGTATCGGATCGGCGTTGAGCTGATCCATAAGGCACTACTCGAGGTCTTGGAGAGGCGCGGCGTGGAACCGGTGGAGTCCATTAACGCGGATTTCGATCCTCAGCACCACGAGGCAGTCGAGGTGGTCACATCCGATGACGCGCGCGACGGCAAAGTAATCGCCGAGCTCCGGCGAGGCTACACACTCCGAGGTCGGCTGCTGCGACCATCGATGGTCAGGGTGGCCAAAGCATGACCAAGCGAGACTACTACGACATCCTCGACGTCGCACGGACCGCCACCGATGCGGACATCAAGAGCGCGTATCGGAAGCTGGCCCTCAAGTATCACCCCGATCGGAATCCGGGTAATACCGAAGCTGAGGACAAATTTAAGGTTGCAGCCGAGGCCTACGCAATTTTGGCCGATCCTCAGAAACGTAGCCGTTACGATCAATTCGGTCACGCCGGAGTCACAGGTGCTACCGGAAGCCCTGACTTCGACTCGACGATCTTCGCCGACTTCGGAGACGTCTTTGGTGGCTTCGGCGATCTCTTCGGGTTCAGTGGAGGACGGCGCCGTGGCGGGCCAGCGCCCGGCGCGGACCTGCGCTACGACCTGTCGATCCCATTCGACGAGGCCGCAACCGGCACCGAGACGACCCTGCAGATTCCACGGATTGAGATATGTGAACGATGCGACGGGGCGAGAACCGAGCCTGGTGAACAACCGCAAACATGCCCTCAGTGCGCAGGTCGGGGACAAGTTCGACACCAGCAAGGCTTCTTGACGGTCGCCCGGACCTGTGGACAGTGCCAAGGCCAGGGAAAGGTCATAACGAATCCCTGCACGGCCTGCCGCGGCCAGGGCGGCATCGAGAAGTCTCGAAAATTGACCGTTAAGATTCCGGCGGGAATTGCAACCGGCCAGCGCCTCCGGCTACATAGTGAGGGCGAGCACGGTACAGCGGGAGGACCAACCGGCGACCTCTACGTGGTCATTCGTGTGGAAGACCACCCCTTCTTCCACCGCGAAGCCGATGACCTCTGGTGCGAGATCCCGGTGTCGTATCCAACCCTCGCACTCGGTGGCACCATCACCGTCCCGACCCTCGGCAACCAACGGGTGTCGCTGAGTATTCCGAAGGGCACACAGCCGGAGTCGAAGTTTCGCATCCGCGGCAGGGGGATGCCCCTTGTCTCAGGGCGTGGCCATGGCGACCTCTACGTCTCGGTGCAGACCGAGGTGCCGACAAACCTGTCTCGGGAGCAGAAGGAGCTACTGGAGAAGCTTGACGAAACGATACCAAATAAGTCCTCGGAGCCAAACACGCACGCCACATCTGACGACCGACCGTTCTTTGACCGAGTCAGAGATATTTTTGGCTGAAGGCCTCCCGCACTTGACGTCCAGATCCCACGAAACACGTCGACTCTTGTCGACCTTATCGACGCCATCGTCGATGACTGTCATCCTTACGCGATCGAAGAACTGAACATTGTCTCGGGTCACGACTGGGAGACGCACGACCGGGCGACTGCAGCCCGCGCGATCACGAATCAGCTCGGCCACGCAGGCGTCATCGTCACCGCCGTAGTGATCGTCAATGATGGAGCATCGTGGGCGTCCCGATCACAAGCCAACCTCCGAGCCATCCGTGTCGGCCGGGTAGTGGTGGCTCCGCCCTGGGATCTCCCACCTGACACGTCCGGAATAATCCCAGTGATCGTCCACCCGTCGACGGGATTCGGGACCGGGCACCACGCGACGACTCGCCTTTGCCTTCGCGCGCTGCAGATTCAACCCATCCAAGGACGTCACGTCACAGACGTGGGCACCGGATCGGCGGTTCTTGCTATCACCGCCGCGAAGCTCAATGCAGCATCTGTAATGGCTATCGAGAACGACCTTGACGCCGCTTCGGCCGGGCGGAGTAACATCGCCGTGAATGGGGTCGGCGCCGTCATGACCTTTCTTGTGGGCAACGTTCGTACGGTCGTCACGCGGCCAGCATCGTGCGTTCTCGCCAGCCTCTCAGGTGCTCTGCTTACGAATTCGGCCCGGTCAATTGCACGGTGTCCCGAACCAGGCGGAATATTGATAGTGAGCGGACTAACGATGCAGGAAGAAAGCAGAGTTGTTCACGCCCTCGAACCTATCGTATGGGTCGATGAGCGACTCTACGAGGGGAATTGGGTAGCATTGGTAGTGAAGACCAGATACCGGGAGAACCTCCCCCATTCGACATCGCGACCAGGCGACGTGACGTCACCATTTCTCGAACCATTCTGACACTCCTGTGACATACCGCTTCTACGCCCCTACCGCCTCACGCACAGGCGTGCGCGTGCGCCTGCCGGACAGCGAAGCCGCACATCTGACCCATGCGCTCCGGCTCAAAACGGGGGCAACGATCCAACTATTCGATGGACAGGGACATGAATTCAGTGGGTCAATCGTCACGACAGACCGCACCGGCACGGTAGTCGAGACCTTCGAACCCATCGACCCTGCACCCGAGCCGCTGGTCGCGATCACTCTCGCGCAAGCACTCCTCAAGGGTCGGAAGTTTGATGCAGTCGTTCGGGACGCCGTCATGTTGGGGGTCTCGGCAGTCAGGCCACTGATCACTGACCACACTGATGTGCCAGATGCGGCCTTGCACAGTGACATCGCTTGTCAGCGGTGGCGGAAAATCGCCATCGCCTCCGCAAAGCAATCGGGACGTGCCGTCGTGCCGGTAATTGAGTCGCCGATTTCGTTTAATCGGCACCTGACTGGTACTGGCGACGGCCTGCGCGTGATCCTTGTCGAGCCGTCCGCCGGACCGCTACCAGATCGGCTCGACCTGCTGATGTCACGACCCCGCCCGCAACATGCGATGTTGACCGTCGGGCCCGAGGGTGGGTGGTCCGAAAACGAACTCAACCGCGCCCGCGCTGAAGGATGGGAAATGCTTACTCTTGGCTCGCGCACGCTCCGTTCGGACGCCACACCTATCGTCTCGGTCGCAATCCTCCTGTATGTCTGGGGAGACCTGTAGAGGCTTGCCGTCTCTGAACCTCAAATAAGAAATCCTTCGAGTGACTGTCCTATACTGACAACAATCAATGCTGTTTCGAGGTCAGACGCTCGGCAAGTACAAGATCGTCGCGCCACTCGGCAACGGTGGCTTTGGTGCCGTTTATCTGGCCCGAGACACGTGGATCGATAAGGATGTCGCCGTCAAGGTCCCACACAAGCAGAATCTCAACTTCAGCGAGCTACTCAGAGAACCTCGCCTTCTGGCAGCACTTGACCACCCCAACATCGTCTCGATCACGACGGCCGAAAAGCAAGAGAACGTCTTCTTCATTGTGATGGAATATGTCGAGGGGCACACCCTCGACGATGTCATCACCGAACGTAATGGCCTCGAGCCAGAGGTGGCACTCGACTACGCCTTGCAAATCGGCCTTGCGGTGGACCACGCCCATCGACAGGGTGTAATCCACCGAGACCTCCGGCCACCCAACATCCTGGTTTCTGACACAGGTGTTCTGAAAGTGGCAGATTTCGGTACGTCCAGATTTCTCGAGATTGCCGCACACGGCACCACGGTGATCGGAAGCCCGGCTTACATGGCACCAGAACAGTTCGATGGAAAGGCGGTCTTTGCGTCTGACCTCTACTCGTTGGGCGTGATGATGTATCAGATGCTCACCGGCATGTTACCCTACGACGCTCCTGCACCCGGTGAGCTGGGCCGACTGCGGCGCGGTGAGCTCGTGAGTCCGCCACGCCTGAAAAAACCGTCAATCCCAAAAGCGTTTAACGATATCGTGATGAAAGCTATGGCTCCCGATCTTCAGAGCCGGTATCAGCGGGCCAGCGATCTGCTGAACGACCTCGAAACGTCGCAACCCACGACGGCGAGCAAAGCTCTTCCTTCTCAAACCGCGGGCCAGGCCGTCGCTAGCCAAGATGGGGATGGGAGCCGAGAAGCTCGTAACATCCAGAGTCGCCTCCGGGCGCAAGCGACGCCGGAAGCCAAGTTCTGTTGGCGCTGCCACAAACCGTTGCACGCTCGCACCGACCGTTGTCCCTTTTGCAGCGAAATCCAGTGAGGTAAACTCCGATAATGAGCTTTGGGTCCGGCAAGATCTGGATGAACGGCACATTCGTGGATTGGGCAGATGCGAAAATCCATGTTGGCGCGCACGTGATCCACTATGGGAGCGGCGTCTTCGAGGGCGCACGGTGCTATAACACCCCGAACGGTTCGGCCTGTTTTAGACTCGACACTCATATCCGGCGTCTTTACGACTCCGCCAAGATTTATCGGATGGCCTATAACATCGGTGCGGAGGATTTCGAGGCGGCCGTGTTGGACACCATCCGGAACAATCACTACAAAGAGTGCTACATCCGCCCACTGCTTTATCGTGGATATGAGACGTTGGGTGTGAACCCGTTTTCCTGCCCGGTCGATGCGGTCATCATGGTCTGGGAGTGGGGCGCGTATCTTGGAGAGGACTCCCTCGAAAATGGGGTCGATGTCCAGGTTAGCTCGTGGGGACGCGGAGCTCCAAACCGGTTCCCATCGAGTGCCAAATCGACCGCTAATTACGCCAACTCGCAGCTGATCAAGATGGAATCGGTCGTTAATGGCTACGCCGAAGGCATTGCCCTCGACCCAGCGGGGTACTTGAGTGAGGGGAGCGGGCAAAACCTCTTTCTAGTACGCGACGGGATGCTCACTACTCCGCCGCTGGCCAGCTCTGCGCTCGCCGGTATTACGCGCGACTGTGTAATCACACTCGCGAGCGACCTTGATATTCCTGTAAGGGAAGAGATGCAGCCCCGAGAATCCTTGTACATCTCAGATGAGGTGTTCTTCACCGGAACGGCGGCTGAGATCACTCCGATCCGATCGGTGGATAGAATCACGATCGGATCCGGGAAGCGGGGACCGATCACCGAGGCTATCCAGCGGCGCTTCTTCGACATAATTCACGGCCGAGAGCCCGACACGCACGGGTGGCTCACCTACGTCTATTCGAGTGCCGAATCCGAGAAGGCAGCCGAGGCTCCCGCACGCGGCTAGGGTGACGCCCCGTCCCCCGACCGATCCGTACGTGACCGGTCTTCGTATGCTAGCCGGGCGTGAACTGTTTTCCATTCAAATCCGAGAACGACTGGTTCGAAAGGGATTCACCAAGAACAGCGTTGATGATGCCATTTACCGACTGCGTCTAGAGAACGCCCTCGACGATCGAAGGGCCGCCGGCGCGTACGCGCGGTACGCCGCCGATATCAAGTCGCGGGGACGCCGGCGCACGCTACGGGAGCTTGGCGAGTTCGGAGTCAACACCAACGATGCGCAGGAAGCGGTCAACGAAGCCTATGCTGGCGTTAGCGAGGCGGTGCTTCTGTCCCGGATCCTCCACCGGCGACTTAGCGGACCAATCGAAACCCAAGCCCAGTTTCGTAGACTTTACGGCGCCCTGCTCCGCCAAGGATTCGAAGGCAGTGCGATCGTGACAGCACTAAAGTCCAAGACCGCGTTAACGCCCCAGTTCGACGACGAGTAATGACCGGACCCGCTCCCACCATCCTGCGAGTGTGAAAAGATAGACCGTAATGACATCGGCACAGATCCGACAAAGCTTTCTTCAGTACTTTGAGCGCCAGGACCACCGAGTCGTACCCAGCTCACCCCTAGTACCGGTCGACGACCCGAGCCTCCTGTTCACCAATGCCGGCATGAATCAGTTCAAGGACACTTTCCTCGGCAAGGAGCCACGCGCCTATAAGCGCGCGGCGACGTCTCAGAAGTGCATGCGGGTCAGCGGTAAGCACAATGATCTCAATAACGTCGGCCCGTCACAGCGACATCACACGTTCTTCGAGATGCTGGGAAACTTTTCGTTTGGCGATTACTTCAAGGCCGAGGCGATCCCGTTCGCCTGGGAGCTACTGACTGACGTCTGGAGCATCCCACCCGAGCGGCTCTACGCCACCGTCTTCAAGGGTGAGGGCGACATCCCTCGTGACGATGATGCGTACAAACTCTGGGTAGATTTAGTCCCTCACGATCGGATCGTCGAACTCGGTCTCGCCGAGAATTTCTGGACGATGGGTGACACGGGTCCGTGTGGACGCTGCTCCGAGATTCATTACCACCGTGGTGATCACCTGCCGTGTCCGGAGCCCCGCTGTCGTGGCCTCGACTGCAGCTGCGACCGCTACATCGAAATCTGGAATAACGTCTTCATGGAATTCGAGCGACTGACCGACGGCACACTTTCCCCCCTTCCGGCTCCATCCATCGACACCGGGATGGGTCTCGAACGGATCGTGGCGGTACTCCAGAACGCGCTGTCTAACTACGATACGGACCTATTCTCTCCACTCTTGAGAAAGACCGAGGAGCTGACGGGGACCACGTATGGCGGCCTGGGTAACTCCTCCACGACTGAGGCGAGCGACATTTCAATGCGGGTCATCGCCGACCACACGCGCGCAATCACCTTTCTACTGGCTGATGGCGTGTTGCCGTCGAACGAGTGGCGTGGATACGTGCTCCGGAAAATCATGCGGCGTGCCATGCGGCACGGCAAGAAGCTCGGGATGGTGGAACCATTCCTGCATCGTCTAGTTGACACCGTCGTCGATGAGATGCACGGGGCCTATGCAGAGCTTCGGAGTGCAAGAGATTCGGTTGTCCAGATTGTCCAGAACGAAGAGGAGCGCTTTGACTCAGTACTCAACGACGGACTACCTCGACTCGAAACCATGCTAGGTCGGGTGGCATCCGGAACCGGGGCGATCGATGGTACCGAGGTCTTTCGTCTGTACGATACCTATGGATTACCACTCGACTTCATTGAGGATCTGGCAACCGAACGGGGACTGGCGGTTGACCGACCGGCCTTCGAACGAGCGATGGAAGCACAGCGCCACAAGTCACGAGTGAACCAAAGCTTTGGGGCGGCCACCGTCCGTGAGTTCGTTTATCTCTCCGACGAGACCCAGCGGGTACTCGCTGACACCCCCGATCACTTCGAGGGATACGACTCACTGCACGTAACCAATACTCGTGTGCTGGCCCTCTTCGATGCCGAACGTCAACAGACCGATGAGTTGGACGAAGGTATCACCGGATATGTGCTGCTCGACCGCACACCTTTCTATGTCGAGGCCGGTGGTCAAGTTTCAGATACCGGCCGACTGGCCGGCAAAACGAGCTATGCCACGGTAGTCGCGATGGAACGTCTGCGATCGTCGGGACCACGAATGCATTCGGTGCGACTCGAATCTGGGCACCTTCGGACCGGCGATACGGTGACGGCCGCCGTTGACGGCCGATCCCGAACCGCCACCTGTCGGAACCATACGGCGACCCATCTCCTCCACGCGGCACTACGTGCCGTGCTCGGGACTCATGTCAAGCAGGCCGGATCACTTGTGGCCCCGGACCGGCTCCGCTTCGACTTTGTACACTCGCACCCAGTGACTCCAAACGAACTAGCAGACATCAAACAGCAGGTAAATCAGCAGGTGTATGCCAATCTGGCTGTCCGGACCGACGTCCGAGCAGCGGTCGACGCTGTCTCAGATGGCGCCATGGCGCTTTTTGGTGAGAAGTATGGTGACCTCGTCCGGGTCGTGTCTGTGTCGGGTGTCTCGATGGAATTATGCGGCGGGACACACTGTCTGGCGACCGGAAACATCGGACCATTTGTGATCACCCAAGAAGCCGGAGTAGCCGCGGGTGTACGCCGGATCGAAGCACTTACGGGTGACGAAGCGGTCGACTACCTCCACACCCGTGGTGCGACCTTGGATCGCTTGCTCGAGCAGTTGGCCGTGCCGGCCGACCACGCCGTTAATGCGGTACAGCGATTACAAACACAGACCAGACAGCTCGGCAGAGAAGTCGAACAGCTCAAAGTTCTCGTCGCCATGGGTAAGCACGATGATGGTGACACCAGTGAAATTCATGGAGTCAAGATCGTGACTCGACGGGTGAGCGGCCTGGGCAAGCCGGCGCTCAGAGCGCTGGCCGACTCGATCCGGAACAGGCTCGGCACCGGCGTGGTCGTGTTGGCCTCTGAGAGTGAGGGTAAAGTGGCCCTCCTCGTCTCGGTCACTAAAGACCTGGTAGGCCGCGTTCACGCAGGCCGGATGGTCAAGAAACTCGCACCGATCGTTGGCGGACAAGGCGGTGGGCGGCCCGATTTTGCAGAGGCCGGTGGCCGAATGCCCGAGAAGATAGACGCATTGTTTCCCGAGAGCCGAAACGTTATGGGAGAAATGCTGAACGAAAGCTCGTGATCGCTATGACGAAGTCATGCCGGACTAGGGCCCGGTGCTCATTAGGCTTGCGGTCACGCACATACCAATGGCCGTCACCAACATACAGGCCTACCGCTGGTCAGACGCCAATGGCGCTTTTGTTGAACCGCCCGCGGTCTCCGGAGACCGCGACCAGCAGTGTCGAAGGGACCGACTACATCCGCACAACCCAGGCGGTGACTCGAGATGAAGAGACAATACGAAACGACATTCTAATCAAACACCGCGCGACGCAACACGGTATTCGAGCTGACCTTGTGCGCGCGGTGATTCAGGCCGAGTCAGAATTCGGCCCGGACACAGGATACTAACGTGCTGTCCCAATGCATCGTGAAGTGAGGTCAGAGCCACGGAACCATCAGGCTCAGGAAGACCCTTCTCACCTGCTCCGTGTCGATGCCTGGCTTGATGTCGCATGCGTCTTCAAGACCCGATCAGAGGCCAAGAGAGCCTGTCAGGGCGGGAAAGTTTCTCTCAATGGACACCAAGGAAAACCCCATCAAAAGATCCACATTGGAGACACACTTGAAATCACGATCCCCGGTGGCCGAAGGAGGCTATTCGTCACGGGGCTAGCGAACACCCACCTCCCGAAGTCCCAGGCTCGAGAGCTCTACAATGACGTAACGCTTCCTCCGACTGCCGAGGAGCAGGAGCTTCGAGAGCAGCTCCGCCGAGCCGATCCTGTTCCTGGCTTAAAGAGGAGAGACCGGACAAAGTCTGACCTAAGAGACCGCCGCGCGCTTCGTAAGATCAAGAGAAGCTTCTAGTGTGACGCCACACCGGGACAGAATCTTCCTGTTTGTGTAAAATACGTTGATTGAGTAGGCTGCCAAGAAGTTAGCCGTCATTACAGTCAGGACAGGACAACGCGCTCGTGGCGAACCATAAATCTGCAGTCAAAGCCCACAAACAGAACGTAACCCGACGGACTCGCAATCGGGAACAGCGGAGCCGAACCCGTCGTGCCCTCCGGGCCGTGCGGTCGGCAATTGACAGCGGTGACACCTCCAGCGCAAAGGATGCTCTGCGGAATACAGTTCCGCTCCTCGACAAGCTCGTGAGCAAAGGGATCATCCACGCCAATACGGCCGCACGCTACAAGTCCAGACTGACCCGCCGTCTGCAGAAGGTTTCAGCGTCGGCGTGATCCGGTTCCGCACAGGTCCACGACCAGACGCTCGAGCAGTACCCTCGGGTCGCCTCCGGACTGTTTGAGCGCGCGATCGGTCCGGAACACCGCCTCAATAGCGGCCGCCGTTCTGGCGGCCGGCACACGACTGCGCGCCACCCACGCCAGTTGACCAAGAACCATGTAGGGCACTGCACCGCTCTCGAGCGTCAACCCAAGCTCCCGCAAAGCCACGTCGGCGGCCCCGTGCTCGATAGCCCTGGTCACCGCCCAGTCATCCTGTGAGACGGCCGGTCCGACAACCGCCGCCACATCGCTGGCTAAGATTTCTGGCTCGTCGCCGGTAAACAAGCTGAGTCGCTCGACGGCGTCACGTAGTCGCACGATGTCGGGACCGACCCGCCCAGCGAGTACAGCCACGGCGTCGGAGGAGATACGTAGACCCTGGGCCTTTATGCGAGACCGGATCCAGCGTTGCGCGTCGTGAACCGTCTCCAGGACCCCACACCGCACGACGGTCGCTTTGGCGAGCAACCGCTTCGTCACCCGCCGGCGTTCGTCAAGCCGTCCTGCCACGAGCACTAGAGTGGCATGCAATGGCGGCTGCTGGATGAAGGCCAGCAGAGCGTCGGCGTCACGGGTGGCCGCATCGCTCTCTCGTTTTGGCTCGAGTATCCGCTCCGCACGCAGCGCCACGACCAACCGGCGCGGCACCATCATCGGCAACGTTCGAGTTGCGTCAAGAATCGCACGCAGAGACACATCGCCCCCGTGGAAACGCTCGACGTTAAACGCTCTCAGCTCTGCATCAACGACCTCTTCAAACTCGGCGGCCAGCTCGGCCTTTTCGTACTCGTCTTCACCCAGAACGAGATAGAGTGGGTCGAGCCTCCCGGATGCGATTTGAGTGTGAACGTCGGCGGGCGTAACCACGGAGGGACCTGACGTCTGGAACCGAGTCGAGTTAGAAGGCCTCAAGTATCGAGCTGACCACCGTCTCGGCGAAATCGACTGCAATGCGTTCCATCGCGTTCGACCGCTGACCGAAGAACGCAGAGACACTCGGCGTGTCGCCGCCGCCGGACGCAACCTCGTATTCGTCACTAAACACGAGCTCGGGATTCTCCCACAGCACATCGTTAGTGGTCATATCTATAAATTCGATCCGAGCAGTTAACGTGAAAATGTACCGTGACGCCTGCTGGTCACCCGTGAAGCTCGCCGGTTGGATCCCAATACTTCGGATCGTTCCTTCGAGCACGGCGTCCACGTTGGTCGTCTCCGCGACCACACGGTACTGGCCCCTGCCGATAAACTCTTGACGTACCTGCTGTGTCAAAAGCTGCTCCACCTCGAATGCGGTCGTAGTGTTCTCGAACATCGGAATACCGATAGTCTCGATGTAGTCAGGAAGAAACGACCCAATACCGGCCAGCGTGTATCCGCACCCCGAGGTCAGCACGGAGGCACAGGCTAACACCATTCCGAGCATTATCGCGTGTGGTGTATCCCTTCGTCTACAGGTCATCGTCCCTATCGTGCCACGATGTTGACTAGCTTGCCAGCGACCACGACAATACGTTTGACCTGTTTACCACGGGTATGCGACTGAACCGCCTCGTCGTCGAGCGCTCGCGCCTCGAGTGCCGCGTTAGAAATGTCTGTTTCCACGGTCACTCGCCCGCGCACCCGCCCATTGACCTGAACCGGAATCACAACATGATCGGCCCGAGCGACTGCAGGATCGAATGTGGGCCAGCCCGCGGCCACTGTACCCTCGCAGTGCCCCAGCACCTCCCACAGCTCTTCCGAAAGGTGAGGAGTAAACGGTGACAGCATCAACACCAGCGCCTCGACCGCTTCTCGGAGAACCGCCACTCGCTCAGGGCGAGTGATGTCGCCAGGGTCGGACTGCTCGAGAAACAGATAGAGCTTGTTGACCAGCTCCATGAGCGCCGAAATCGCGGTATTTAAGTGCACGCGAGGGTCGATGTCCAACGATACCCGACGAATCGTGTCGTGCGTCTTTTGCCGAAGCCCACGTTCCGCTTCGTCCAATTCGTCGGAGAGATCCTCGATCGGCCGAATCGCGTCTACGTTTATGTGATCCGAGACAAGTATCACCAATCGCCACACCCGGCCTAAGAATCTTGCACTGCCTTCGAGACCGGCATCAGTCCACTCGATCTCCTTCTCGGGTGGTGCCACGAACATTTCATAGAGACGGAGGGCATCGGCGCCATACTTGGCCAGCATTTCATCTGGGTCCACAACGTTGCCCTTAGACTTTGACATCACTGTGCCGTGACGCAAGACCATCCCCTGGGTCAGCAGGCGAGTGAACGGCTCATCGTGGGAGACAAAGCCGAGGTCAGCGAACACGCGGCAGAAGAACCTGGAATAAATCAGGTGCAAGATCGCGTGCTCGACCCCACCGGTGTAGAAGTCGACCGGGGCCCAGTAATTCACCTTACCAATGTCGAACGGAACCGTGCTACTCTGCGGATCACAGTACCGATAGAAGTACCAGGACGAATCCACGAACGTATCCATCGTGTCTGTCTCGCGAGTCGCTGCACCGCCGCAGCTGGGACAAGTCGCGTTGACGAACTCAGGTATCTGCGCGAGCGGAGAATTACCTCGGCCTGAGAACTCCTTAATCGCCGGCAGCTCAACCGGAAGATCGTCGAATGGGACCGGCTGGGTTCCACACTCGTCGCAATAGATGATCGGAATCGGTGTACCCCAGTATCGTTGGCGCGAGATACCCCAGTCCTTCAGACGGAACTGTACCTCGCCACGACCCAGGCCGCGCTCCTCCGCAGAGCTCGTCATCAGACCGATGGCGTCGGGACTAGGCACTCCAGAAAACTCGCCAGAATCAGCGAGGATACCGGAGTCAGAAAAAGCCTCCTCGAGAGTGTCGCCGCTCAGCGGCGGCGCCCTATCAGGCTGAATAACGACCTTGACGTCGAGACCATACTTCCGTGCAAACTCAAAATCGCGCTGGTCGTGTGCTGGAACCGCCATGATGGCACCGGTCCCGTAATCCGCAAGAACAAAATTTGCAACCCAGATTGGAACTGTTTTGCCGGTAAACGGGTTAACCGCTCGACGACCGGTATCGAAACCCTCTTTCTCGATTTTGCCCTTGAGCCTGGCCTTGCGGTCGAGCGCTCGAAAGCGGTCGACCTTCGCCTGAAGCTCCTGCCCGTCGGTGCTAGTCTGAGTAATCTGATCCACAAAAGGATGCTCGGGTGCCAGCAGAACGAACGTGGCGCCGAAGATCGTATCTATCCGAGTGGTAAAGACATCCAGTCGGTCGATTTGCTCTCTGCTCGGATCGCCGTCACTGTTATCGCTGTGAGGAGAAGAAGCCGGTACGACCGGAAACTGAACGAGTGTTCCGTCGGAGCGCCCAATCCAGTTGCGCTGCATCGTAAGCACCTTCTCCGGCCACTCGGTCAACCTATCGATACCATCCAGCAACTTCTGTCCATACTGAGTTGTCCGCAAGAACCACTGTTCCAACTCGCGCTCCTGCACCGTCGTGCCGCACCGCCAACACTCGCCATCGATGACCTGCTCATTAGCGAGTACCGTGCCACAAGACGGACACCAGTTAACATTTGACCGTTGTCGAAAAGCCAAATCTCGCTCGTACATCTTGAGGAACAGCCACTGGTTCCACCGATAGTAGTCACGGTCACACGTGGCCAACTCGCGCTCCCAGGCATAGCTGATCCCGAGCCGCTGCAACTGCCCCTTCATATGGGCGATATTCTCGCGGGTCCAGCTCTCAGGGGGAATACCGTGTTGGATCGCGGCGTTCTCCGCCGGAAGGCCGAATGCGTCCCAACCGAACGGATGCAGTACATTAAACCCGCGCATCCGCTTTGTCCGCGCAACCACGTCACCGATCATGTAGTTCCGCACGTGCCCCACGTGGGCATGCCCGGACGGATAGGCGAACATGACCAAGCAGTAGAACTTCGGACGTTCGGAATCCTCTGTCACCTCGAACGCACGGGTCTCCCGCCAACGTTCCTGCCACTTTCGCTCGATGAATTGGGGATCGTAGTCGCGCACGGACAACCGGATCGATGTGTTGAGTCGCTGGATTATAGCCCAGGCCAAAACCGTCCCTGGGCGAGGCGAACGAGCCCGAGCGTTACCTCGGCACGTTCAGACGAACCAGACACTGTCGATGGCGGTGACGGTGTGGGCCCCGACATCACGCGAAGCGTTTCGGTCAGACACGTTTTAAGCGCAGTGAGGTCGTACCCACCCTCAGTCACTGCGACCAGACGTCCCCCACAGTGCGTATCCGCCACTGCTTGTAGCCGCACGGTCATGCTGGTGTACCCGGCAGTGGAGACAAGCATCCCGCCGAGCGGGTCGCGCGTATGAGCGTCGTACCCTGCGGAGAGCAGGATCAGTTCGGGACGAAACCGATTAAGCACCGGCTCCACCGCTTGTCGAAATACGAGATCGTAGTCGGCGTCGCCTGCGCCCGCTTCGAGAGGTACGTTCAAGGTAAAGCCAGCACCGTCATCCGTGCCCACGTCTGTCGCGGCTCCTGTGCCAGGGTAAAATGGATACTGATGCGTCGAGACGTACAGCACGCGCGGATCGTCGTAGAACATCCACTGGGTCCCGTTGCCATGGTGAACGTCGTAATCGACGATCGCAACACGATTCGTGCCACGCGAAAGGGCGTGTGCTGCACCTACCGCGACGTTATTAAAAAGACAAAAGCCCATGGCGCGCGCGCGCTCAGCGTGGTGCCCAGGGGGGCGGACAAATGCACAGGCCCGGCCGTGCCCGTCCAAGGCGTGGTCGACTGCGGCAACAGTCGCGCCTGCCGCCATCCGAGCGACAACCTCTGACTCGGGAGACGTGTGCGTATCGGCATCCAGCTGGACATGACGGCCACGCGTGGAGGCAATCAAATCGACGTAGTCCACAGCATGCACCCGTGTCAGAACTTCAGACGCTGCTGTCTCTGGCTCGACGACAGTGCCACCGGACGCACGATACTCCTCGGACGCCGACACCATCACTGCAGCACGCTCAGAACGCTCCGGGTGGCCAGACGGTGTTCGATGGTCAGCGAATCGTTCCGAGGTGACAAGCAGCATCGGTGGGGCGGCATCCCCTAGCTGTGGCGGCACGTGTATGACCCTCCTGCTCAGGAAACAGTATTACTCCGCTTGAGCATTGCCTCAGTGCGGACACTCAGTCGTGCGAGGGTTTCCTCTAGTGCGACGCGTGCCGCCTCACGCTCGGCCTCGGTCGGCTTCGCCTCTACGTCTATCGGTTCACCAATGGCCACGGCGACCGAGCTGAACGGCTTCGGCATCTGCGCGCAATCCCAGCTGTCGGCCACCCAACACCGCGCAGACTCAATATGGAACGGGAGGATCGGATTCCCTGTTAGCCCAGACAGCCACACAGCACCAGGCTGTGCCGTCTTTGCGGGTCCACGGGGACCATCGAGCGTAAACGCGGCTGACTTACCGGCGTGCATCTCTCGCCGAAGCTGCGCCAGGGCTCTCGCGCCACCCCGAGACGTCGACCCACGCGCAACGGTGTAGCCGAACCGACGAATGATCCTGGCGACCCACTCACCGTCAATGTTTTCAGACGTCATCACCACGATGCCTCGGTCGCGCCAGAACAGGGTCGCCGGTAAAATTCGCCCATGCCAGAAGGCAAAGATCGGCTGCTTGCCCCGGCGGCGGATCGCGTTGTAGTGTTCGTACCCATCCACCTGCCAGTTCAACGTGCGACCTAGGGCAGCGATCAGCGGAGACCCGACGGCCGCGAGGCACACCACTTGGGCCAGCTGGCCGCGAGTAAAAGAAGAGTTCATCACATGCCTTCGTACTTCGGACCGCCCCCACCCTCAGGCGGCACCCAATCGATGATTTGGTACGGATCCATAATGTCGCAGGCCTTGCAATGCAAGCAGTTCGACGCGTTGATCTTAAGTATCGTTTCTCCTGGCCCATCACCTGTGTCGATCATCTCGTAGACGTTTGCGGGGCAAAACCGCGTGCAGGGGTTTCGATACTCCTCCCGGCAACGCGTTCGACAGATGTCGGTGTCCTGCACCAGCAGGTGGGTCGGCTGGTTCTCGTCGTGCCGCGTGCCGGAGTAGTGCACGTTAGTCAGCTTGTCAAATGTCAGCACACGGTCAATGGCAACCGCCCCTACTCCCGATCCCAATCGACGCCCGCCAACCGTATCGACTCGCTCGATCCGCTCGTGACCCGCATGGGCGGGCATCGGGTCTCGGAACCACCATCCACCAGTCAGCAGCGAGAACCCAGAGTAGAAGAGACCGGCCCACAGGCCGTGGCTGAAACTTTGATGAACGTTCCGGACGGGATACAACTCCGCACGAATCTGGCCCGAATCGACGAGCGTCTGGAATCGAGTCAGGCTGGCCTGGCTGACATCTCCCGATCCGATCGCTTCGAATGCCGCCTCGGCGGCGTACATCCCGCTTCGCATGGCGAGGTGAATCCCTTTAAGCCGCATCGAGTTCAGAAACCCTGCTGCGTCGCCGATAATCAACCCGCCATTCACGTGGCATCGCGGCAGTGCGTACCAACCTCCCTCGGGGAGCGCCTTGGCACCATATCGCACCATCTGCCCTCCGGCCAAAAGCCTGGAAACGAAGGAATGCCGCTTGAACCGCTGAAACGCCTCGTGCAGGTCGAACATCGGGTCCCGGTAGTCGAGTCCGGCCACGAATCCAACTGACAGGCATCCCTTTGACAGAGCGTAGATGAACCCACCACCGAACTCGTCCGAACGCAATGGGTAACCCATTGTATGAATGACCGCACCTGGATTCACTCGGTCAATCGGAACTTCCCACAGTTCCTTGATCCCAACTGCATACGATTGTGGAAGGCGGTTGTCATCAAGAGAGTACCGCGAGATGAGCGTCTTGGTTAGATTGCCCCTGACGCCGTCGGCGAAGATCGTGACCAAAGCCTTAATGTCGACACCGGGTTCGAAGTTGGACTTCGGATTTCCTTCGCGGTCAACGCCGCGGTCGCCGGTGCGAACTCCGACCACTTGGTCACCCTCAAAGAGGACTTCGGACCCAGAAAATCCTGTAAACACGTCAACACCAGCCGATTCGACCTGCTCCGCCAGCCACTTAATAAAGCGATTCAGGGAAATAACGTAGTTGCCGTGGTTCCGCAGAGGTGGCGGAGTGATCGGAAAGCGAAGCTTACGTTTCTGGGTAAGGAAGTAAATCCGATCGTCGCTGACCGGCACATCAAGCGGCGCGCCTCTCTCCTTCCAGTCTGGGATAAGCTCGTCAAGGGCAGAGGGGTCCAACACGGCACCGGATAGTAAATGGGCACCGTGCTCTCGGGCCTTCTCCAGAACCGCGATCGACAGCGGCGCACGGTCACACTGCTGTTGAAGTGCAGTCAGCCGTAGCGCAGCAGAGAGACCAGCGGGGCCACCACCCACGATCAGGACGTCTACGTCGAGCGACTCGCGGTCCAGCTCAGTCCCCCAGGGCAGCCGTCAGCGCCGGGACTACCTCAAAGAGGTCACCGACAATGCCATAGTCTGCCACTTCAAAGATCGGCGCATCTGGGTCCTTGTTGACGGCGACGATCGTGCGAGCGCCTTTCATTCCAACAAGGTGTTGGATCGCACCAGAGATCCCGATAGCCAGATACAGCTTCGGGGCCACCGTCTGCCCTGAACTGCCAACCTGGCGATCCATCGGCAACCACCCCGTGTCGCAGATCGGTCGGGACGCCGCTACTTCGGCACCGAGTGCTTTCGCCAGCTGCTGAACGACGGGGAGATACTCCTGTCCCTTGATCCCACGACCAACGGCAACAATACGCTCGGCCTGCGTCAAATCAACCGCCTGTTTCGCCTCTTTAAACGGCGCCTCCGGGCGTTGGCGAATATCCGCTACGTCGAGCTCGATCTCGACGCGGCGCGTGGGGGCGGTGGCCACTCCACGGGCGACCGCGTCAGCCCGATATGCCGCGGTCTGAAAACTGACGAAGTGGGGCACCGGACCCCTAACTGCTATGTCGGCGACAAACTTCCCTTGGAACATCGGTCGAACAAAGAGCACACCATTCGGTCCGGATTTAATGCCAATGCAATCGGTCACCAGCGTGCGTTGGTGTCGCGTGGCCAGCGTGGCGGCGCAGTCTCGCGTCTGGTACGTGTAAGGAAACACAACCACATCAGGGCTTTCGGCATCAACGACCTGAGTTAGCGCACGCACGAAACCATCGGAGGTGTATGGCTCCAGAGCTGGGTGGTCAAGTACGAGTACCTCCGCAACCTCGGCTGCCGCCACTTCATCAGCAACGCCGGCGACAGTAGACCCGATCACGACCACCTTAATTGGCCCGAAGCCTTGCGCTGCCATCTCCTGAGCGGCTACCACGGCCTCCCAGCTGACCCGGTTCATCACGCCTTCACGCTGCTCAGCAACGACCAGTATCATTGACCCTCCGTCCCCGCCTACTCAAAAGACACGCACATCTTCCCGAAGCGCCCTTACCAGCTCCCGTGCCGCCTCGGTCGATGACCCTTCGATAAACCGCGTCTTTTTATCCTTCTCCGGAACATACAGATCAACGACCACCTGACTGGATTCGCCGGTCGTCACCTCAGGTTCCACCTTGCGAACCTCTTTCTTCTTGGCCGCCATAATGCCCTTCAGCGTCGCGTAGCGTAGCTGATTGATACCGCTCTGAATTGTGAGGAGCGATGGCGTCGGCATGACAACCCACTGGAACCATCCACCCTCGAGCTCTCGTTTGACCCGAATGTGGCCCTCGCCACTGATCTGGACCTCCATGATGATCGTCGAATGCGCGATTTTAAGTAACTCGGCCACGACGACCCCGGTCTGACCAAATCCCTGATCGTCCGACTGTAAACCGGTCAGCACTAAATCAGGTGCCTCGACACGCAGCGCGTCGGCGAGTGCCTTCCCCACCGTTAACGTGTCGGCCGTCGCCAAGACATCGCTCTCAACATGAATCGCCCGGTCCGCTCCTCGAGCCAGCGCTTCGCGAAGAACCTGCGACACCCGAGGCGGTCCAGCCGAGCAGACGACGACTTCGCCGCCGTGTTGCTCCTTCAGACGCAGCGCCTCCTCAAGCGCGTACGCGTCGGGCTCGTTCATTTCGAAGCTGGCATCCCGGTCTCGAACCCATTGTCCAGTCTCGTCGACCCGAAGGGGCCAGTCCCGCGTCACGACCTGTTTGACACAAACGGCTATCTTCATGATTCGGAGCGCTGACACCAAGCCGACCGACCAGACGTGGCTCAGACGGACGGAGTGTATCTCCTGAACAGCAGGCTTGCGTTCGTGCCCCCAAACCCAAACGAATTCGACAACGCGTAGGTTACCGGGGCGACTCGTGACTCGTTGGCCACGTAGTCAAGATCGCACTCGGGATCCGGATGCTCAAGGTTGATCGTCGGGGGAATAATCTGGTCGCGAATGACCAGCGCGGTGATACCTGCTTCCAGGCCACCGGCGGCGCCCAGCAAGTGTCCAGTCATAGACTTCGTGGACGAAATGGCTACCGCCCGAGCATGCTCACCAAAACACCTCTTGATTGCCAATGTCTCAAGCCTGTCGTTGTAGGGCGTCGACGTGCCGTGGGCGTTGATGTAGTCGACAGCGGACGGCTCGACTTCTGCCTGATTCAGCGCCGCCTGCATGACACGCACGGCCCCGTCGCCATCTTCCGCTGGCGCCGTCATGTGATGTGCGTCGGCTGACATACCGTAGCCCACGATCTCGGCATAAATGGATGCGCCTCGTTTCCTGGCGCGCTCCAGTTCTTCAAGAATCACCACACCGGCTCCTTCGCCGATGATGAATCCATCGCGGTCACGGTCGAACGGCCGACTCGCCCGTTCGGGCTCGCTGTTTCGGGTTGACAGGGCTCGCATTGCCGCGAACCCCCCCACCCCCATGGGTGTGATGGCAGCTTCTGATCCGCCCGCGATCATAACCTCGGCCGCACCCCGCTTCACTATCTCGAAGGCATCGCCAATCGCGTGGGCTGAAGCTGAACAGGCTGTGCATGTAGCCGCATTCGGGCCCTTCGCACCATACCGGATCGAGACCTGACCGGCGGCCAGATTGATGATCGCCGACGGAATAAAGAACGGCGAAATCTTCCGGGGGCCGCCCTTCAGTAGCGCGCGATGCTCGCGCTCGATAGTGCTGAAGCCACCAATTCCAGAGGCTATAAAGACGCCGACGTCCTGTCCGAGGGGAACGTCGCTCTTCAGACCAGAATCGCAGAGTGCGAGCTCAGACGCCGCCACTGCGTAATGGATGAAGATGTCCATCTTCTTGACGTCCTTCTTGCTGATGAAATCAAGGGGGTCAAACCCTTTAATCTCACCGGCAATCCGTGAAGAAAACTCGCTGGCGTCGAAGCGGGTAATCGGACCGATCCCGCTGTCTCCCCCACACAAGCCTTCCCAAGTCGCCTGGGTCCCAAGCCCTACGGCTGATACCAGACCGACGCCCGTTAAGACAACACGCCTTTGCGACATCCCCTGTGCTCCGTGCTCACAATCCGTTACTTCTTGCCCTCCGTGTGAGTATCGATGTACTCAATCGCTTCCTTGACGCGGGTGATCTTTTCCGCGTCTTCGTCTGGGATCTCAAGGCCAAACTCCTCTTCCAGCGCCATCACCAACTCGACAGTGTCAAGCGAGTCGGCACCAAGATCATCGACGAACGAGGCGTCAGAAGTGACTTCTTCTTCATCCACCCCGAGCTGTTCAACGATGATACCCCTGACTTTGTCCCCTACAGCCATTCACACCCCTCCTACATATACATCCCACCGTTAACGCTCATTACCTGCCCTGTAATATACGCTGCTTCGTCCGATGCTAGAAAGCACACGGCCGCAGCGACGTCTGCCGGTGTGCCGAACCGTCCGATCGGAATCTGTGTGGCTAACCTCTCTCGCACGGGCGTATCGAGCCCTCTGGTCATGTCCGTCTCGATCATCCCGGGCGACACAACGTTCACCGTGATGCCACGTAACGCTACCTCCCTGGCAAGCGTCTTAGTGAATCCGATCAGGCCGGCCTTTGATGCCGCATAGTTGGCCTGACCCGGATTTCCTGACTGACCAACGATGGAGGCGATACTGATGATCCTTCCGTACCGCCGCTTCAGCATCGATCGAAGCACCGCTTGCGTGACCCGGAACGTTCCAGTTAAGTTCGTTGCGAGCACGTCGTCCCAGTCTTCTCGTTTCATCCGCATCATCAGCTGGTCGCGCACGATGCCCGCATTGTTGACGACGATGTCAATTTGGCCGTACCGATCGACGATGGCACGCACCGCCTCCGTGACGCTGACTGCATCGGTTACCTCGAGGCTCTGGGCGATCGCCGTGCCGCCGGATGCGGCGATCTCATCGACGACCGGTTGCGCGTGGTCGTCTCTCGCGCATGCCACGACCGTCGCGCCGGCTGCCGCACAGCGCTGAGCGACCGCCTTTCCGATACCCCGTGACGCACCGGTCACAAACACGACCCGTTCGGATAAGTCCTTCACGAGCCAACCTCATCCAAGAGTTGCTCAACTCGTGTCAAACTCTCCGAATCCTCCACGTTGGCCATCCGCATCCCTTGGTCAATTTTCTTGATCAACCCGCTGAGAACCCTCCCCGGACCTACCTCAATACAGGTATCAACACCAGCCGTTATCAAACTCTGGACGACTGCCTCCCACTGCACCGGCGCGCTCACCTGTCGGACGAGGGCGTCAATGGACGAAACCGCATTCTCCTTTAACTTTCCGTCGACATTGGCCACTACTGGAACCGTCGGATCCGACACGACCAGTCTCCGTAACTCTGGTTCAAGACGCTGCTCGGCCGGCTTCATGAGTGCGCAATGAAACGGCGCGCTCACTGGAAGCGCCATACTCCGCCGCGCGCCAAGCTCCTTGGCTCGCACTTCAGCCCGCGCCACTGCATCACGCGCACCGGCTATGACGATCTGCCCGGGAGCGTTCAGGTTGGCCGGACTTACCACCTCATCGCCAGCAACTTCCTGACAGGCTCGCAGTACCAACTCGGCGTCGAGACCAAATATCGCGGCCATCGCGCCGGTGCCGACCGGTACCGCTTCCTGCATGAACTTTCCCCGACGACGAACCGTACGTAGCGCGTCGGCGAAGGATATCGTACCGGCCGCGACATGCGCGGAGTACTCGCCCAGGCTGTGACCGGCCACTAGCTTTGGTTTAACACCACGCGACAGTAGGAGTCGATGAACTGCGATGCTCACAGCCAGAATGGCCGGCTGAGTGTTCTCAGTCAACCTCAGCATGTCATCCGGACCCTCAAAGCAGAGCGTCGTGAGGGTGTCACCCAGAGCTGTATCCGCTTGCTTGAGCGTCTCGCGGCAAATCTCAAACTGCTCAACCAAACGCCGGCCCATCCCGACGTACTGGGACCCCTGCCCAGGGAACACAAACGCAATCATTCGACGTGACCTAGATTCAGGGTGACAGCCGCACAGCTGCAGATGGTCATCTCTGGTCGTCTCGTTCTCACGGGCGAGAGAAGCGTCCGGTCCGCGTGGGCAACAGCGCAATCTCCTGCCGTAGACGGTCAACGAAGTTTTCCTGTGCAAGCCGATAGGCCATGGCAACGGCGTTTCTAACCGCCTTGCCTGACGACCGGCCATGCCCGACGATGCACACACCCGCAACACCAAGGAGCGGCGCACCGCCATACTCAGAATAGTCGAGACGTTGCCGAAAGCGCCTAAACGCACGCCGTGACAATAGCCATCCGACACTCGACGTAAACGTCCGATTAAGTTCATCGCGAAGCAGTTGTTCGACGACGTCGACCAGTCCCTCGCTGATTTTTAGCGCGATGTTACCAGTGAAACCGTCGCAGGTAATGACGTCGGCCTGGCCCGTGTATACATCACGCGCCTCGATGTTCCCGATAAAGTTAAGCGGACTGTCCTGCAACAGTTGATGG
>Ga0310121_10000060_pt1 | contig 101436 bp, 68 predicted proteins | sample CB27_Tmax_986_MG_FD_203504 | JGI IMG/M metagenome (GOLD analysis project Ga0310121, IMG submission 203504) | Marine microbial communities from Western Arctic Ocean, Canada - CB27_Tmax_986 | ecosystem: Environmental > Aquatic > Marine > Oceanic | place: Canada: Western Arctic Ocean | collected... | reverse complement strand
AGACATTTGTGCTCCACCGTGGTCAGTACGACCAGCCTCGACAGCTTGTGACCTCAGGCGTGCCCGGGGTACTGCCGCCACTGGCCGAAGGTGTGCCGGCCAATCGCCTCTCGTTGGCTCGTTGGCTGGTTGATCCGGGTCATCCCCTTACGGCGCGCGTGATTATCAATCACTTGTGGAGAAAACACTTCGGGAAGGGCCTGGTCGACACTGCCGAGGACTTTGGTGTACGGGGAGAACGGCCCACCCACCCCGACCTGCTCGACTGGCTCGCCACCGAGTTGGTTCGTAACGGTTGGGATCTGAAGGCGATTCAAAAGCTGATTGTCAGTAGTGCGACCTATCGGCAAAGTTCGGCAAGCCGTGATGAATCGGCGAAGACTTCGGATGCCGAACGGGCTCATTCGCTGCCCGTCGATCCTGAAAATCTTCTGTTCTCACGGGCACCCCGATTGCGTTTGTCTGCTGAGATGATTCGTGATCAAGCACTGGCCGTCAGCGGTTTGTTGGTCAAGGAGATCGGAGGACCGTCGGTCAAACCTTACCAGCCAGAGGGTCTCTGGCTGCCGATTACCCATCAGATGGCCTACGTTCAGGACCACGGTTGGAAGCTTTATCGACGTAGCATGTATACGTTCTGGAAACGGACGATCCCACCGCCAGCCATGGCTAGTTTCGATGCTCCTACCCGTGAGATTTGCACCGTGAAGCGTTCGCAGTCGAATACTCCGCTGCAGGCGCTGGTGTTGCTGAACGACACAACCTTTGTCGAAGCTGCGCGTGCGTTGGCCCAGCGGATGGTCACAGAAGCTGGTCACACTGCCGAGGAGCGGATCCGTTACGGGTTCCGGTTGGCCACCGCCCGCTGGCCGTCGGCAACAGAACTGTCTATCCTGCGCAAGGGACTGGATGATTACCTGGAAAGTTATCAGCAGGACAAGCGTGCTGCTGAAATGCTACTTGCGATCGGGGAGTCGCCTTCCAATGGGAACGCCGGCGCCGAGGAACTGGCAGCCTATATGATGGTGGCCAGTATTATTTTAAACCTTGACGAGACGATCACGCGACAGTGATGCATCCTCTGCACCAACACCAATGGATTTCCAGCCGTCGCCAGTTTTTCGGGCGAGCGTCAGGCATCGGCGCAGCGGCACTGGCATCATTACTTGACAGTGGGGCACTGGCAGCCGGGACAAACGCGGGTTCCCGGCAGGTGAGGCCTCCGTTGTTTGCTCCCACGGCCAAACGGGTTATCTACCTGTTTCAATCGGGGGCGCCGTCCCAGATAGATCTGTTCGATTACAAGCCCCGCTTGCGCGAACTTCATTCGACCGAGTTGCCCGCTTCCATTCGTCGAGGTCAGCGGCTGACGGGATTCACGGCCAATAAATCATTGCCCGTCGCGGCGTCGAAGTACAAGTTTTCGCAGCATGGTCAGTCCGGGGCGTGGCTCAGTTCACTGTTGCCCCATATGAGACACGTGGCCGACGAGATCTGTTTTGTCAAATCGATGCATACCAATGCCATCAACCACGATCCGGCCATCACCTTCATGCAAACGGGAAGTGAGTCGGCTGGTCGGCCAAGTATCGGGGCCTGGGTCTCGTACGGCCTGGCCAGCGAGAACGCGGATCTGCCCGCTTTCGTGGCGATTTCGTCGGTGGGTACGGGCCGCCCCGAGGGTGAGCCGTTGTACCAGCGACTCTGGGGGAGCGGATTTTTGCCCAGCGAGTACCAGGGTGTTAAGCTGCGGTCGTCAGGCGATCCGGTATTATTTCTTTCCAATCCGGCTGGTGTAAACGATCGCCTCAGGCGACGCATGCTCGACGATGTTGCGGCCCTCAATCAATTGAACTTGGATCGATTTTTCGATCAGGAGATCACGGCCCGCATTGCCCAGTATGAATTGGCCTACCGGATGCAAACATCGGTTCCCGACTTACTGGATTTTTCCGATGAGCCGCAGCACACGTTCGACTTGTACGGACCGGAATCCCGCAAGCGAGGCACCTTTGCAGCGAACTGCCTGCTGGCCCGGCGTTTGGTGGAGAGTGGCGTGCGTTTTATTCAGTTGTATCACCGTGGCTGGGACCACCACAACGACTTGCCCCAACAGATTGAAGGCCAGTGTTATGACATCGATCAGGCCTCGACCGCCTTGATCCTTGACCTGAAGCAGCGAGGTCTGCTGGACGATACGCTTGTTGTCTGGGGCGGCGAATTCGGCCGTACGGTCTATTGCCAAGGTAAGTTGACCGTGGACAATTACGGTCGTGATCATCATCCGCGTTGTTTCACGGTATGGTTGGCAGGCGGTGGTATTCGGGGAGGGATGAGTTACGGTGCAACGGACGAATTCAGTTACAACGTTGCGGAGAATCCAGTGGAAGCCTTCGACCTGAATGCCACCATTTTGCATTGCCTGGGGATCGATCACACCCAGTTGACGTATCGTTATCAAGGTCGTGAGCATCGTTTGACCGATGTGGCAGGGCGGGTGGTACAGCCGATCCTGGCTTAGTTCAACGCCAATTCCCACAGAAACAAAAAACCAGCAGATTGGAAACCATGCAACTTCCACGGTCCACATTTCGCGCCGTATTTTTTCTGTCTCTATTACCACTCTCAGCGGATGCCGCCGACTGGACCTGCTTTCACGGCCCCAGGGGGACGGGGGTCGCTTCGGGCGCAAAATTGCCGGTCTCCTGGGACCAGCAAACGAATGTTGCCTGGAAGGTTCAACTTCCCGGGCAGGGGTGGTCCAGTCCCGTGGTCTGGGATGGCAACATCTACCTGACTGCCGCCGTTGAGGTGGGTGACGAAGAAGAAGGTTACTCTTTGCGGGCCCTCTGCCTGCGCGGAAAGGACGGTTCTGTCAGTTGGAGTCGCGAGATATTCAGCCAATCCAAAGATGCACCACCAATCCACAAGAAAAACAGCCATGCCAGTCCAACTCCGGTGATTAGGGATGGCCGCCTGTATGTCCATTTTGGACATCAGGGAACTGCCTGCCTGGATCTGGACGGTGAAGTGATCTGGAAAAATGCAGATCTCTTTTACGCTCCCGTTCATGGAAATGGCGGTTCTCCCGTGGTAAATGGAGATAAACTGTTTTTCAGCGTCGACGGTTCGACGGAAGCCTATGTGATTGCCCTGTCGACCGAAACAGGGGAGGTGGTTTGGAAATTTGAACGTGACGTGGAGGCCGGAGCGAAATTTTCCTTCAGTACACCCCTGGTGATCCGGGTGGACGGTGTTGAACAACTGATCAGCACGGGAAGTTCGGTCGTTCACTCGCTGAATGTTGAGACAGGCCAGGTGAACTGGCTGGTTCGACATGCGGGTTACTCGGTGATACCTAAGCCGGTCTTTGGGAACGGGTTGGTTTATGTCAGCACGGGTTATGACAGTTCAAGCCTGCTGGCGATCGATCCTTCCGGCGAGGGAGATGTAACCGACAGTCATGTCAAGTGGTCGGCCAGTCGGCAGATTCCTCACACACCGAGTGTCGCCTTGGTCGAAGACGCGATCTTTATGATTTCCGACAAAGGGATTGCAAGCTGTCTGAACGCTTTGACCGGCGAAGTACATTGGCAACAAAGAGTGGGAGGTAATTATTCCGCGTCCCCGATTGTCAATGATGGAAAGGTGTTCTTTCTGAGCGAAGAGGGAGAAGGAATTGTCGTTGCGGCGGAGAAGAATTTCAAAAAGATTGCCACCAACGCTTTGCAGGAGCGGACGCTTGCTTCTTACGGGGTGATCGATGATGCCTTGCTGATTCGTACGCAAACCCACCTCTATCGCATCGAGGATCGATCAACAGGCTCCCGGTGAATTGTTCCGTCAGCGGTAAGGCCATTCTTCAGCAAGTCGAACAGCCCCGACAAATTACCTTCGCCCCTCGTGAGTTTTCAGAAAGAGAACAGGTCCACGAGCCTCTTTTCTCCGCACCAAATTGGAATTTCCGCCGGTGGTGGTAGCAAAGCGGGGATTCTAACGTGACACCGAATTGCATAAAATGGCACGTTTCAAACGTGTGTTTGGCTAACTCGAACGGAGATTTCCGCATGCGACTTCATGTTCTATTTGCAGTATTGTTTTTTAACTTGGTGCCGGCACGAGCGGACTGGCCGCAGTTTCGTGGACCGGAGGGTCAAGGTCACGCTGTAGCGCAGGATCTTCCTGACGAGTGGAATGAAACGAAGAACGTGACCTGGAAGGTACCGGTGCCCGGTAGTGGCCACTCGTCACCGGTGATCCGTGATGACCAGGTCTGGTTGACGACGGCAGTGGAAGAAGGATGCTCTCTACACGCGGTTTGTATCGAGTGCGGTACGGGGCGAATGGTCCATGATGTCGAACTGTTTCGTGTTGAAGATCCAGGTCGTATCCATGCAAAAAACAGTTACGCGACTCCCACTCCCCTGATCGATGGTGACCGGGTTTATGTCCACTTCGGCGTGATTGGAACGGCCTGTCTTTCGACCAGCAGTGGTGAACTGGTTTGGAAGCAGACCGGACTTGCCTACACCCAACCGTATGCGGGGGCCAGTTCACCCGTGCTCTACGAAGATGTGATCATTCTCAATTGTGATGGAACTGATGAGCAATTTGTCGTGGCACTTAACAAATGGAACGGTCAGATTGTCTGGCAAACGCCTCGTGCTCACCTCGAGGAGCAAAAAAGAGATCTCGGCGAGTCGGGGGGATTCGCATTGATGGCTTATGCGACGCCTTTGGTTATCAACGTGGAAGGCGTACCACAAGTCGTGAGCCCTGCGGCGGATCATGTTGCGGCCTACGATGCGCGCACGGGTGAGGAGATCTGGTGGCTCGGATACAAGGGATTTTCCGAGGTTGCGAGGCCCATTTACTCCCAGGGAATTCTGGTGATTGCAGGCTTTGAGAACGTCAGCGAGCGGGTCCTGTATGCTGTTCGTCCGGACGGTCGTGGTGACATCCGGCAGACTCATCTGCTTTGGACGCTGGAAGAAGGCATCCCGCACGTACCGTCGCCGCTGGTGGTGGCGGACGAGCTCTATTTGCTGACAGACGATGGGATCGTGACGTGCCTGGATGTGGTTTCGGGCGAAGAACACTGGAAGGAACGCATCGGCGGCAAGTTTTCGGCTTCGCCCATTTATGCCGACGGAAAGATCTGTCTCTGTAGCGAAGCGGGTAAAACGACGCTGCTAACGCCGGGGAAAGAATTTCATCGCCTCGCCCAGAATCAACTCGACGGGAGTCTGCTGGCTTCACCAGCTGCGGTCGGCCGGGCCCTCTACTTGCGCAGCGACACGCATCTGTATCGCATCGAAAAGGCTGCCTTTCCGTAGTCGTTGATGTGCCATGGGCACTTTTTTCTGTTCACCAGTTGCATGCTTCAGGGGTCGATAACACAACACATAGATTTGTGGAAAGGAAAGTCAACGTGCCAGTACCACTCGTGTCTGATCCAGAGAGTCGACGACATTTTATCCATCAGTTGGCTGCCTCGGTGCCCCTGTTTGGCTCTCTCGCCTGGTCAAGTCCCGTGCAGGGGGCTCCTGATTTCAAGAGGAACAAACGTTGCCAATCGGTCTTGCGACGACTCAGGGGACCCATGGCGTCGATCACGATGCCCTACAACAAGGACTATTCCATCGATCATGGAAGCTTGCGCGCCTGGGTCGATTTTATGTGTGAGAATAAGGCCCCGATATTGTTCATGACCCACGGTGACAGCGAACTGGGTTTGCTCAGTGAACAGGAAATGGAGGCGGTGATTCGTACGGTGGCGGGGCAGGCGCGCGGCAGGACGCTGGTGCTTGGCGGTACCGGCGTCTGGTGGACAAAACGCACCATTGACTTCATTAACCGGGTGGAGGATTCCGGTGTGGACGCGATGAATGTTCACCTGGGGAGGCTGGTTCGAAACGAGGACGACATTTTTGATAATCTAGCGGAAATCGACCGGCGCACGGAACTTCCGTTTCTCATTTCGGACACGAGCTATTCCACGGAGTTAATGACGCGCATTGCGAAAATCCCCAAGCTGATCGGCGATAAATGCCACGAAGAACTCTATCAATACCACGCCTTCATCCGCGCCACCGAGCCATACGATTTTTCAATTCTCAGTGCGGGGCAGATGAAACATTTTCTTTTCGGTTACCTCATCGGTTCACCGGCTTACCTTTGTCCGATCACTCCTTTTGCACCCCAGATTGGCGTGGAGTTCTACGCCGCGCTTGAGAAAAATGATTTTTTGCGTGCACGCGAAATGACGTTTAAATATGAGGACGGTTTGCTCGCGATCACTGGACCTTTGGGTTACCCGCATTGTTACAAGTCGTTGCTTTACCTGGCGGGAGTCTACAAGACCAACTTGATGAGGCCACCTCGAAAGAGCAATGCTCTTGAGCAGTTGGGTCCACTCAAGGAATTTATCCAGAAGCACAACATGATCTAGCCACCGGATGGTCGCTCGTGTTGAGGTACGTCTACTACCACTTGCCTGTCCGTTGTGGCAACCAGCCCGGTGCTTCCAGACATGGTCGTCGCGAAAACCTGTTGAGCTGAACAACGGACAGTTTGTCCCGTGTTGGTTGCGTACGTAGCGCGGGCCGATTAGTGTGAGAGATTGTCCGTGTGCCCACCGATCGATTGATAGGGAAAATGTGATGTTCCCGGAGCCGACCATCAAACTGCAAAGCAGGGAAAGGTCCCTGGCTGATGCAGGGCGTGTTGTCCTGCTGCAGATTCTCATCGTGGCGAGTTGCTGCCGGGTCAGTGGAGCCGAACAGCCTGCACCAATCCCGGCGTCTGGTGGCGATGCAGTGACTGAGCGGGCGATGATGATGAACATCTTCCGGTCTTTTTGCACGGACTGCCACGGCAAATGGAAACAGGAAGCCGGCCTGGATTTACGCACGCGTGAGAGTATGCTTGCAGGAGGCAAATCGGGTCCTGCGTTAGTACCGGGTGATCCGCAAAAAAGCCTTGTTTATCAACGGGTTGCTGCCGACGAGATGCCACCTCGTAAGAACCTTTTTGGCGATGAAAATTACGCCTATCGACCGCGGGCGGACGACATTGAAAGGTTGCACGCGTGGATTGCGGCGGGGGCGGTCGCAGAATCCTCGACGGCTGGTAGGAGGCAGGCACCAGCGGTCCTTCCATTCATTGATGAGGAGGACCGGGATTTGTGGGCCTTTCAATTGCCCCGGCGACCGGTTGAACCCGCCGTACATTCACCGCATCAACTGCGAACTCCGATTGACGCTTTTGTACTTCGCCGACTGGAATCCCGGGACTTGAGTTACTCACCGGAAGCGGATCGGCTGGTCCTGATGCGTCGAGCGTATTTCGACTTGATCGGACTGCCCCCTTCGCCCCGGGAAGTGGATGCTTATCTGGCAGACGTACAGCCTGCCGCCTACGAGCGTATGATTCAGCGGTTGCTCGATTCCCGGCATTATGGCGAACGTTGGGGGAAATACTGGCTGGATGCTGCCGGCTACTGTGATACGCAGGGCGTGGGAGGCGGGCGGGATGAACACCGCAAGTACATGTGGCGTTACCGGGATTATGTCATCCGGTCGCTCAACGCTGACAAACCCTATGACCAGTTCCTGCTGGAACAAATTGCTGGCGACGAATGCGTCGATTACAAATCACTCGAGTCATTAACCCCCGACCAGATTGACAAGTTGATCGCGACTGGATTCCTTCGAACAGCCGCGGATGGAACTGACGAGCGCGCGAACAACAAGGTTCCCAACCGCATGAGGGTTCTCAACAGGCAGATTGAGATTTTCAGTACGGCGGTTTTGGGTCTTACATTCGAATGTGCTCGCTGTCACGATCACAAGTTCGATCCTATCACACAACGAGACTATTATTCTTTTGCCGCGATCTTTCGCACTGCCTATGATCCTTACGATTGGCGGATTCCCAACGTGGCGATTTTTCCGGGGGGTATCAGCATTGCCAAGCCGTATCAGCGCAGGTTGTACCACCCGTCCATCAAGCCGTCGGCCCAACTGGAGGAGTACAACGCGGCCCTGAGGAAAACTATCGAGGAACACCAGGCGGCGCTCGACGAAAAAACGGCTCTGTTCAGCAAGCAACTGCAGCGGGAACGCCTGGCCAGTTCCAAACCAACCAGCACCGACGATGAACAACCTCTGCCGTCACCACTGGAAAATCGACAGCTATTAGAAGCCATCGATTTGTCTGAAGAGCAGCGCAGCCCCGCATTACAGAAGCTGTGGAAAAAGTACGCAGAACTGCTGAAGGTGGAGACAAAGCAGTTGGAAGAGCGATATGAAGAATACAAAAAAGAGGCTCCGCCACTCCGTGAGAAGATCGACGAGGCAGAAAAAAAGTTGCTTGAGGAACCGGTGATTCACGCCTTGTTCGACATGGGGGGTGAACCGACGGCCGTGCACGTTCTGAAGCGGGGTGACCCGCGCGTTCATGGCGAGCAAGTGTTGGCCGGAGTGCCCGGGGCGCTGCAGCGGGGTTTGAAACCTTACCAGGTGATCAAGCCCACGGGAGGTACCGATACCAGCGGACAACGTCTGGCACTGGCTCGCTGGCTGGTGCAACCCGATCACCCGCTGACGGCACGCGTGATGGTGAATCGAATCTGGCAGCATCATTTTGGACGCGGCCTGGTAACTCCCGATAATTTGGGAAGCAGGAGCGAACCTCCTTCTCATCCTCTACTGCTGGATTGGCTGGCAAAGGAATTCGTTGACCAGGGGTGGAAACTGAAAGAGATGCACCGTTTGATCATGACGTCGGGAGTCTACCGGCAAAACTCAATGCCCAACGCCCGGACGCTTCAATCCGACCCGGGCAATGTTTTCCTGTCGAGATATCCGCTGCGCCGCCTGGATGCCGAAACGATACGGGATTCGTTATTGCATGTTTCCGGCCAACTTGACACGACGCCTTTTGGCCCCGCGGTTGAAGTGAAGGTTGCTTCCAGTGGAGAAGTGACCAGCCACGCGACTTCAAAGGGTTTCCGACGCAGCGTTTACATGGTGCAGCGGCATGCTCACCCCTTAACCATGCTCGAATTGTTTGATGCACCCGCGATGCTTCCCAATTGCCTGTACCGTACGGAGACAACGGTGCCGACGCAGGCATTGTACTTGTGGAATAGTGCGATGGTTCGCAATTGCAGTACGCGTTTTTCCGAAATCGTGTTGGCTGCGGAGCCTGGGGCCGTGGATCGGCAAATCGAGTCGATCTATCGTCGGGCATTAGGGCGTCTTCCCATGCCACACGAGCGACAAAGAGCCCAAGCGGTGATCGCCGACTTGGCTGCTGGCTGGCAGGAGTTTTCCGTGGATGACCCGACGATGGCACACCGGCAGGCACTGATGACATTTTGTCACACGGTTTTGAACAGTCCGGAGTTTATCTATGTCGATTAATCCCGACCAGGAACGGAAAGATAAACCCCGGGGGGAGCTTTCGCAGCCTCAGGCTGTGCGAACCGGTTTAGGACGTCGCGACTTTTTCGGTCATATGGGCGATGGTCTACTGGGCACCGCGCTGGCCGGTTTGCTCACGGATGACCTCATCTCCGGCCGCCCCGCCGATGCGGCTGTAGTAACTCGCCAGGGTCTGCAACCCCGATTGCCGCACGTCGAGCCAGGGGCCACTTCGGTGATTCAATTGTTCATGACAGGCGGGCCAAGCCAGGTGGACATGTTCGACCCCAAACCGGCCTTGGTGAAACACGAAGGCGAATTACCGCGCGCCTTTCTGGACAATGTCGAGTCGGTCGGTGTGGCCGGAGGTCTGCTGCCATCGCCGTTTAAGTTTGCCAGGCATGGGCAGTCGGGGATGCCCATGTCGGAAGTCATTCCGCACCTGGCCGAATGCGCTGACGATATTGCGTTGATTCGTTCCATGTGGACCGATTCATTCGATCACTTGGCCGCCATTTTTCTGATGCACAGCGGACGCACACGCAATTTGTCGCCCTCCCTGGGATCCTGGGTGGTGTACGGGCTGGGAAGTGACAATAAGAACCTGCCGGCCTACGTGGCCCTGGATGACCCCGATCGTCAGATTCTGGCAGGCAAGACTAATTGGCAAGCCGGCTTTCTACCGCCCATCTGCCAGGGTACACGGTTACGTAGCGTTGGGGCACCCATACTCCATTTGAACGCCGAGCAAGACTTCCCGGACCCGGTGTTGGAACTTTCTCGCGACCTGCTCGCGACCTTGGCCCGGGAACATCGTGATGCACGAGCCGGACAGGTGGAGTTGAACGCGCGAATTGCCAGCTACGAATTGGCGGCGCGGATGCAAATTTCCGCCACCCAAGCTTTGGACATTTCCCAGGAGACGCAACAGACTCACGACCTGTATGGACTGAACGACAAAGTAAGTGCCTCCTACGGCCGCCGCTGTTTAATGGCCCGTCGGCTCATCGAACGTGGTGTGCGAATTGTCCAGGTCTACATGAACTGCGACCCGAGCGACAACCCATGGGATCACCACGGCAACATCAAGGATGCGTTGCCGCATTCCTGCAGGCAAACGGACAAATCGGTGGCCGGATTGCTCAAGGATCTGAAACAACGAGGCTTGCTTGACCAGACACTGGTTGTTTGGGGTGGCGAATTCGGTCGGTTGCCGCTTTCGCAGGGCAAGGGCCGGGACCACGGGGCGAATGGATTTTCGGTATGGCTGGCGGGTGGGGGGGTGCAGGGAGGAACCATCTACGGTGCTACTGACGAATTCGGCTATCACGCCGTGGAAAACCGGGTCAGTGTTCACGACCTGCACGCGACCATTCTTCATTGCCTGGGGATCGATCACGAAAAGCTCATTTACAATCATCATGGTCTGGAAGAACAGTTGACAGGTGTCGATCCAGCACGCGTGGTGAAAGAAATTCTAAGTTAGTTGGAGAGCAGTGTGGGTACGGGCGTGTTGTCGTTCTGGCGGAGTCAACCTCAAGCGTGGTTGACTCGTTACAGATCCGCAGGGAGACGACACTGCCAGGGTCATTCGAGAAGCTGACTGATGGCTGCTTGATCCATTCCCTCCAGGCCGAGTTCTTTGACCGTTCTGCCGTGTTCCCGGCAGTCCGACTGGATCATGATGGAAACCAAATGAATGATGGAATCGATGACGGGTGTCGCCACGCGAAGTTGGGCCCCCAGCGAGGACCATGCGACCAGCCCGTAGGGCGTGTCTTCAGTCAGCCAACGGTTTTCGAGCACCAGAGGTGCTTTGAGTTGAGTGAGCATATGACTTCCGTTAATGGTTTCCCAGAGATTACCCCGGGGACCAAATCCTGCCTGGTGGAAGGCGTCTGCCACCGGCCGTAAACCGACACCTGCGGCTTGTCCGATTGCCTGCCGCTCGGCATCCACTTTTTCGATTACCCTGACCACTCCAGGCGTCACACCTTCGTCATAAAAGTAAAATTCTCCGCGGGAGCGTTCAATCCTGCCGGCGTTCATGAGAACTCCGGCCGGATGAACGGCTGGATTCAAACTACTCAGGCCGCATTCCAACACGTTGGCGAGCGGGGTGATTCCCGGAAAAACCCGCTCCAGAATCTGAGTCACCTCCGTTGTTCTCGAGGCGGGCAGGACTCCCAGGCCCAGGTTGACACTTCCCCAGATGTGGGCCTCAGCCGGGGCAGTTTTTCGGCAGACATACGGCGACGTGTCGGTTTCTGCCAGAATCACTCCCTCAGCAGCACCCCGATCTTTGAAAATCTTGGAAAACTCCAAAGATCCGAGAGTCCCGGGTAAAACGACGATGATCTGACCCTCTCGAACGTGCGGGGCGCACACCTCTGCAAACGGCCGGTGCGCGTAGGCAGGTATGGGAACCAGTACCAAGCGGGCCGCAGCGAGGGCCTCGGAAATGTCCGTCGTAGTTTTGGCGAGCTTTGCTGCCCCCACTTCAGCGGCACCATTCAAAGTGATGGTGTTGTTTCCCCGCAGCGGTTGCAATGTGTGGGCAAACTCCGGAATTTCGTAGAGGGTAATGTCATGTCCACGCAGAGAGAGATTCGCAGCAATGCTGAATGCCGTGTTACCGCCACCAAGTACTGTGATCGATTTGTCAGTCATCTAGTCGGATCCTGTTTCAACCAATGGAGGAACTGCGGAATCATTGTTCGTCTGTTCATGGGGACACGGCGGGGCACGGTGTCTCCAAACGATTTTGGCGACGTATCCGTTCGGTAGGGGATTTTATCATGGAGTCGGTTTTTCATGAAGAACCCCGTCGTGTCTGCAGTGCGTTGCAGCACGGTCCAAGTTGCTTTTGTTCCTGCAGCAGCAGAAGAAAAGTCACCCGCGAGGCCCGCCCGTCGCCGGGTGTTGTCGAAGGACAGGTGAAAGTGCCTTTTGGAAGTGGGTGCTTCCAAGTGACCCGAATTGAGCGAGTGGAGAATTTGGCACGACGAAAAGCAGGTTTCACGCGAACAGTTGCGTGATGGGTTGTCCGTCGGCGACTCTCCAGGGCTGTCCTGTGAAATCGTGAATTTCGGTTCCGGGGGCAATGCCAAACCGCCAGAAGATGGTGGCTGCCAAATCGGCGGGCGTGGCCGCATCCGTCGCCGGGAAGGCTCCCAGGCGGTCACTCGAACCGTAGACAAATCCCCCTTTCACTCCACCGCCAGCCAGCAACACTGTGTAACAATCGGGCCAGTGATCACGTCCGCCATGTTCATTGATTTTGGGGGTGCGGCCGAATTCCCCCATGGCTACGATCAGTGTCGTATCGAGCAGCCCCCGTTGATCGAGGTCTTCGATCAGTGCGGAAAGCGACTGGTCTGCCAGGGGTAACAAGTGGTTCTTATGTTGGTAGAAGTTGTTTACGTGGGCGTCCCAGTTGAGTCCCTGCTGCCTGTAGTCGTAAATGGAAACAAACGGGACTCCCGCTTCTACAAGGCGACGGGCCAGCAGTAAGTTTTGTCCCCGCATATTCCGGGCGAAACCGTCCTTGGGACCTCCGGGAGTGGTGTGGTTATCGATGTACGTTCCGCTGGGGTACAGTCCGTAACGTTCCCGCACCGCAGCCGGTTCTTGCGTCAAGTCAATCGCCTTTGGGAATTCTTTGGAAGACAGCAGCCGGTACGCCCGGTCACAAAACCGGCGCCACTCGTCCGTTGTTTTTGTCGTCCCGGCCGCAGCCGCCAAATCATCTAACAGCCGCCGCCGTTCAAGAATTCGATCGGGCGACAAACCATCCTGCCACTTTAACGCGCCGGCATGATAGGTTTGTTCGTCGGGATTGACCGAAATCTGAAGTGGATCAAACGCTCTACCCAGGAAGCCGCCTCCCTGGCAAGGGACGTTTACCACGTTGTGAAACACGTAGGGCAATGCCGCGTGGGAAACGTTAAGATTGTTTCCGCTTCGAAGATAGCTTAGTGTCGCACCGTGGCAGGGAAAAAACTGTTCGATCGGCACAGCTTCTTCGCGATCTCCGTTGGGTGATTGACGTCCGGTCAGGGCCTCGGTCGAGGCCGAGTCGTGCAGGCGGTTGGTGTGGTGCATGCTGCGAATGAGTGCCACTTTGTGCATCAGCTTGGACATGTGTGGCAAGTGTTCGCAGACCTGCATGCCCGGGACCGAGGTCGAGATAGGCTTGAATTCACCACGCACCTCGGCAGGCGCATTTGGCTTCAAGTCATAAGTATCAAGGTGGCTGGGTCCACCGTAGTAAAAGATAAGAATGCAGGACCGAATTTTTGCCGTGTTCGCTGGATGTTCAGCCGAGTCAGCGTGGGCAGATTGGGCACGCAACAGCCCGCCCAAACTCAGGCCGAGGCAACCGTTTGCGGACCACTGGAGCAACTGCCGCCGCGTGGCGGAATGGCCGAAATCACTGGCAGAGTCAAAATTTTTCATGCCAGACTCACCTCGACACTGCGAATCAATGTTCAAGAGACACCTTGGAACGCAATTCGATCCAAGTTCGTTTCATTCGATATCCAATGACGCGTTGCCTCAGAGAAATTTTAATCGCTCTGGTGCGAGTCGCAAAGAGTTCGAAGAATTTTTTGACCGCTTTTCCAAAGCGCTCGGAAACTATTTTACGACAGAACCACTGGATGACCACCTGGTTGCCCTCATCGCTGGGGACGAAGTGGGTTCTCCGCCAATTCGCCCGCCCACGAGTCATGTAGATATTTTTGGATGATACGCCGTTTGGCGCGCCGGAGATTTGGGGTTTTTATGCAAATGGTAACCGGTAAAATAACGCAGAAAAGTTGTGATTGAACTTTGTCTTTGGGGGAAACAATCGAGCTGGAACGTGCGACGCTGGTGTGTGGATACCAACACGCGGGTTCTGAAGGACTGAAGTTGGACTTGAGCGACTCAAATTCCGTTCACAGGAATCGACGATGAAAAAACGACCGACGCGCCGTTGTTTTTTGAAACGGGCTGCGCTGTTACCGACAACGGCTTCCATTCTCGCCAACGGGTCCTGGACCCAAGTTGCTCGTGCGGCGAAGTCCGGGATTGATCGAACGGATTTGAGTGGTGTCAGGCGTCCGTCGGGGGTACAGCAGACCGACATTCTTTTCGATCGTTCACGCTACACCGCATTTCCACACGTTGAGCGTCTGGAAGGCGACGAACTGTTGATCGCATTCCGGCAGGCACCAAGGCAGAAACGGCTGCGCCACACGCACCCCAGCTCGATCATTACTGTCATGCGTTCTTATGACCTGGGTGAAACGTGGGAAACGAAGGACGCGACGCAACTCGCTGCCGGGGGTGGCCAGGAGTTCGCCCCGATCTATCTGGGACAGGGGCATGTCGGTGGATTGCTGGCCATGCACGAGGTTGTTCCGGTTGTGGAAACAGGCCGGAGTGGGATACCACACCTCCATAAAAATGAGTATCCCTTCAGCGGCGTCGGTGGTTTCTGGTGCTGGAGCGACAACTATGGCCTGACCTGGAAGCTACATCACGCGGTTCTGTTTGCTCCCGGGCTGCACACGTGTGCGGCACCGATAAAACTGGAGTCCGGAAAGCTGCTTGCACCCTGTTACGGGAGGATGGCAGACGACGAGCCCGCTTCGAATGTGCTCTACCATTCAGATGACGACGGTAAAACGTGGTCAGGGCAGACGGTCATCACGCGAGGCAGTAAGAACACCCGCGGTTATTACGAGCCGTGCCTGCTGGAGTTACGGCGGGACCATCTGCTCGGAATGCATCGCATGGGGGTATCTCAAAACCAACGCAACGGACTTTTTTGGCGAAACGAATCGATCGATGGAGGCAAGACGTGGAGTGAACCGGTGGAAACGGACATTCTTTCCGGCGCCTGTCCCCGACTCCGGAAGCTTTCTGATGGGCGGGTGCTGCTTACCTACGGCCGACGATATCCCCCCTACGGAATCTATGCGCGGTTCAGTAGTGACGGCGGGACGACGTGGGGCAAGACATCATGGCTACTTCGTGAAGCTCCCAACGGCGACCAGGGCTACAGTTCGTCGCTGGAGATCAAACCAGGGCGTATTTTCACGACCTGCTACGCACAGAACGCCGAAGCGGTGACCGGCATCACCGGAACGTTCTGGGATCTACCGCAAGGCTGACCGGTGTTTACAAGAGAGGCTGGCTTTCAGAAGAGTCGCACCCAGTGACCAGTTCGCCCCAGGTCCACTGAACAGCCCTGTTGTACGGCATCGTTCAGGTTGGGAACTGTCGTACGGAGGTTTGACACTGACGATCCAGGCCGTCGAGTTGTTGCGGTCGATGTTTGATCAGTGTGCAAATGCGAGCGCTGCTAAGATCAAGACCACGATCAGTACTGCGATTGCGGCCAGAGACCACCAGGAGATTTCAGGGACAGGGGCCGGCTGTTGGAGTGCGTGCACACGCTGGCCCAGTCGCGCAATACCCTGGTCACGAATCGACGCGGCTGCTACATCGGCTGCGCTACCAGGATCTTCATACGGTTCTGCCGACAATTCTAACAAGACACCTTGCACGGCTCGAGCGTTGAAGGGTCTTGCTTCGGGATCTTTGGCTAACAGCTGGGGAATCAGATCGGAAAGTCTCGCCGGCAGGTTGGGCACCAGTTGATCGATTTCAGGTGGTGCGTGCCGTAAGTGTTGCTCGAACAACTGGGCAAAATTTGAACCTTGAAATGGCGGCTTGCCGACCAGTAATTCGAACAAGACGCAACCCAGCGAATACAGGTCCGATTTTCCGGAAACTACTTCACCGGTAATCTGTTCCGGAGACATGTAGGAGCGGGTGCCAACAGTCAGTCCCGAAACGGTGATATCACCCTCGTCCATATCACGGGCAATTCCGAAATCACCCAATTTTACCTGGCTCTCATGGCTCACGAACAAGTTGCCTGGCTTGAGGTCACGGTGGATGATGCCGTGGTTGTGAGAGTGTTGTAAAGCAGAACAGACTTGAATCCCAATCGTTACCACTTCAGGCCAGGTGAGGGGGCCTGACGACTGTACGACTTCCTTGAGGGATCCACCTTGAACTAGCTCCATAGCATAAAACAGTTGACCGTCGCTACGACCACCCCCATAGTATCGCACGATGTTAGGGTGGGTCAGCTTCTCAAGAATGAGCATCTCGCGTTCGAATCGAGCGATCACCAGGGAATCATTCGAAGCGATTGGCAGCAGAATTTTCAGAGCGACGCTCTGGCCACTGGCAGTTTCCGTGGCGGCATAGAGTGTTCCCACGGTGCCGACCCCAATGGATTCGCCCAGCTGAAACTCGTCCAACTGACGTTTTGCCATGATTTGCGTCTCCTACGCCTATGGCTGGCCGAACCTTCTCGGTTCGACGCGCGGTACCTTTTTTACAATCTTGTACAACAAGGAAGCTTGCGAGCCTGGGATTCGTTGGTACGAAATTTCCAGTATTCTATGATCCTCGAATGACTGTGGCTGCATCGGCCGTCAGAAAAATGAAAACGAAGTTGGCTCCGTACGTGGCGTAACAACAATCAGGCGGACAGAGACAAGTCAAACCACATTTGCTGTTATCAAGGTTCTCGATCAAGTTCCTATTTGGATCTCGCGGACCGGTTGATCTATGGGGGAAGAGCGAACGGATGCCTTGATCGGATCGCTGGATTCGCGGGTGTGATTATAAGAAACTTCGTGCTCAGTGTATAAGGCCAAAATGATGATTTTGATTCGGCTGGACAGCCAAACGGCTACGCCCAGGGTGGTATCGTTGGAAGGTCGAAAAGGTTTCGGTGCCGTCAAATCATCAAAGATGTTCTCCCAGCGACCGTGAGAGTCGAAAACATGGACCTGATTGGGGCGGCGGAAAATTGCAGGGCGAACCGTGCTGATCTCCTGACGGCCGTCAGGTATCCGTGGTTCAAAACGTTGCGGATGGATGGGCAACGGATTAAAATTCTTTAAAAGACCTGTGTATTTTGTCTGCGGACCAGACCGATGAACTTCATTTGCATTGGAGACTTGCCATGATTCGATTCGCGAGTATCGTTTTTCGTGGTTTGTTCCCGTTGTTGCTTGTCGCATCCAGCGGTCTTACGTTTGCACAAGAAAAGAATGACTCGCCAATGTTTGACGAAGTGGCGATCGAGTTCTTTGAGACGCAGGTCCGACCGGTGTTGGTTAAACGATGCTACGCTTGTCACAGCATTAATGCGCCGGAAATTAAGGGTGGCCTGCGTTTGGATTCGCGTGCTGCGGTCCTCCAGGGTGGTGAAACCGGACCCGCGATTGTTCCTGGAAACCCGAGCGAAAGCCTGTTGATCGACGCTATCAACTATGGCGCTACTTATCAAATGCCACCGAAGTCGAAGTTGCCGGCTGCAGAGATTGCGGCACTCACCAATTGGGTCAAGCGCGGGGCCCCGTGGCCCGCTGGGACGGTTGTAAGCCGAATCTCCCGGGAGAAATTCGATCTGAATGCCCGCAAGAAGGCGCATTGGTGCTGGCAGGATGTCCAATACCATGAGCCGCCCACCGTCGGAAGACCCGATTGGCCAAGTTGTGAACTGGACTATTTTGTCCTGGCCCGCTTGGAATCAAGCGGGTTGCCACCGGCGCCGCCGGCCGACAAACGAACGTTGATTCGCAGGGCTTTCTTTGACGTGATCGGATTACCTCCCTTGCCGGAGCAGGTGCATGCATTTGTCAATGACAACTCCTCTGAGGCGTTTCAAAAGGTGGTCGATGAATTGCTCGAGTCACCGCACTTTGGCGAACGTTGGGCGCGGCATTGGATGGACTCGTTTCGCTACGCGGAGGGCTACGGGCACGAATTCGACTACTCGATTCCACACACTTTCCGCTATCGGGACTACTTGATTCGCGCCCTGAATGAGGATGTGCCGTACGACCAGTTTGTCATCGAGCATGTCGCCGGAGATTTGCTGGAGGATTTCCGCCGTCATCCTGTCGAGGGTTATAACGAATCGGTGATCGGTACGGGTTTCTGGTGGCTTGGCGAGGCTACCCATGCTCCGGTTGACGTACGCGACGACGAAGGTCGGAGGATCGACAATCAGATCGATGTGATGACGAAAACGTTTCTCGGTCTGACCGTCGCTTGTGCCCGCTGTCATGACCACAAGTTTGACGCCATCACAACGGAGGACTACTACGCCTTGACCGGGTTTTTGCAGAGTTCACGACGTCATCAGGCAGCGTTGGATCCTGGCGGCAAGATCCGGTCTCGGAGTACACAACTGGTGGCGGTGAAACGGAAAATCGACAGCATGGTCCCGCAAGCGGTGCTGACGGCGAACGATCTGAGCGGAGATCTGTTTGCGCGCTATCTGTTGGCCTCCCGCGAGGTTAACGCCGGTACACCGGCAGAGGTTATTGCCGAGCACTTTGATCTCGAGACAGAACGGCTGAATCGGTGGGTCGATGCACTACAGCGAAGTGATGTGAATCCATCATCACATCCGATGCACGTCTGGGCAGCCTGGTCACCATCCGGTGAAGACATCGTTGCAGCGAACTTTGATTCCCACCGCGCACGGATGGCTGAGGATGAAAAAAACGTCAACGAATACAATGAAATGAATCCGTTGATTATTGATTTTGAAAATGGTTATGAAGGCTGGTTTACAACGGGCGAGGCCTTTGGGGCGAACCCCACCCGGAAACAACAGTGGGATCGTCGGGCAAGTGAGTTGACACTCGATGCGCCAGGAGTAGCCGATAGCGGGTCCGTTTCGAATCGTCTGCAAGGTGTGTTGCGGTCGCCGACGTTCACTTTGACACATCCGAACATCTTCTACCGAATTCGCGGCAAGGATGTCCAGGTGCAGTTGATCCTTGATGGTTACTTTATGAACGTGTTCAATGGCCTGCTGTTTGGGGGTTTCCGGTTCGATGTCAATGACGGAGAAGACTTTGCCTGGCACCGACAAGCGGGTGACATCGGGCGATATCTTGGACATCAGGCATACATTGAGATCATCGATCAGGGTGATGGCTTTGTGGCCATTGACGAAATCCGTCTTTCCAACGGGCCGGTACCGCCCACGCCGCCCAGCGAATTGGCAATGGAAGTGCTGAAAAACGGGGGCCTGGATTCATTGGAGGGTCTTGCCGCAGCTTATGGCCGGGTATGGAATCGGGTTGTGCAAGCGTGGCAGGTTGGAAGTGTGACTTTACCGGACCAGGAGTTGATCGACTGGGCCATGCGATGTGGACTGGTCAACGTCGCCAGCAGCGACCAGTCGATATTCGCCACTGCGCAGCGTCGCATGCAGGAGTTGGAAAAGGATATTCCGGCCCCCGTACGCATCTTGTCGATGGTTGACGGCACGGGAGAAAATGAACGAGTGTTTGTGCGCGGGAATCATAGGACGCTGGGTGAAGAGGCACCGCGCCAATTGCTTGCGGCATTGGTCGGCCGTAAACCGGGTGTGAAAAAGGGTAGCGGGCGTCTGGACTTGGCCAAAGATATTGTGGACCCAACCAATCCATTGACCGCACGTGTGATGGTTAATCGAATATGGCACCATCTGTTCGGTCGCGGCATCGTCGGTTCAGTTGATAATTTTGGAGTCCTCGGTCAACGTCCAACCCATCCCGAATTGCTCGATTTATTGGCGATCCAGTTTGTCAACAATGGCTGGTCCGTGAAGCAGATGATCCGCACGATCCTGTTGAGCAGCACGTATCAGATGTCGAGCGTTCCGAATCTCGCAGCTGAAAAGATCGACCCGGGCAACGTGCTCTTGCATCGTATGCGCATTCGTCGGCTGCAGGGCGAGGTGATTCGCGATTCGATCTTGCAGATTTCCGGGCGACTGGATCACACGCTGTTTGGACGTAGCGTGCCGATCCACATGACGGAGTTCATGCAGGGCCGTGGACGACCGGGCGGGAACGGGGCTTTGGACGGCGAGGGGCGCCGCAGTATCTATCTGGAAGTCCGCCGTAATTTTCTGTCTCCGATGATGTTGGCGTTTGACACGCCTATTCCGTTTAACTCCGTAGGTCGCCGCAACATATCCAACGTGCCTGCTCAGGCGCTGATTATGATGAACGATCCACTGGTCGTCGAACAGGCGCGCGTGTGGGCCCGACGGTTGCTGTCAGATAAGGACTTGTCAGTTGAACAGAGAATGGAGAACATGTACCTGGCTGCGTTTGCCTGTCCACCTCGAAAGGCCGAGCTTTCCGAAGGCAAGAATTTTTTAAGACAACAAGGAAAGGCGCTGGGTCTGGTACCGGAAGCATACAAGACGGATGAACGTGTGTGGGCCGACTTGTGCCACGTGATGATGAACGTCAAGAAATTCATCTTTATCCACTGAGAATCGCACGGATGCGCACGTGTTTTTTAAATGAGGTTGAAAATGTATCCCTGCCGTCGTGTTGCTGATCAGCCACTCACGCGCCGTGATATGCTTCAGCGCTCTGCCTGCGGTTTTGGTGCTGTCGCCTTGTCGGGATTGTTGACCGACCGCCACTACGCTGCGGGTGCCAGCGGCCCCTTTGCCCCGCTGAAACCTCATTTTGCACCCAAATGCAGCAGTGTGATCTATCTCTACATGGATGGTGGACCGTCTCAGGTCGACACATGGGATCCGAAGCCTCAACTGCAGAAGGACAATGGTAAGCCGTTTGCAATGAAGATTGAACCGACTCAGTTCAACCGCATTGGCACGACTCTAGGCAGTCCGTGGAAGTTTGCGCGACACGGAGCAAGCGGCATCGCGGTCAGCGAGTTGTTTCCCAATGTGGCACAACATGTTGATGACATGGCGGTGATCCGCTCCATGACGTCCAATTTTTCCGAGCACACCAATGGCAACTATTTTCTGCATACGGGCAACGGTCAGCAGGGGCGACCAAGCATGGGGTCCTGGTTTGCCTACGGGTTGGGTACCGAGTGCCAGGACCTGCCTGGATTTGTCGTACTGGATGGCGGGCTGATTCCACCCGGTGGGTTGGACAATTTTAACAGCGGTTTTCTGCCTGCGACTTACCAGGGATCTGTCTTTAATTCCAACGACCCGCCGCTGGCGAATATCAGGCGATCCGAGTCCAGCGATGTACTACAACGAAATAAACTGGACTTGCTGGACAAACTGGATGCCGGAGTGCTGGAGCGTATCGGGCACGTGGATCAACTTGAATCAGCGATTGCCAATTACGAATTGGCCTACCGTATGCAAACGGTTGTTCCGGAACTGACCGACCTGAGCGACGAGTCGTCTGCGACGGCCGAGATGTATGGTTTACACGCTAAGACCAAGGGAACGGCCACGTTTGGCCGGCAATGTCTGATCGCCCGCCGGTTGGTGGAACGTGGCGTTCGATTCATTGAACTCACTTGTCCCCAACTTGGCCACGACCGTTGGGACCAGCATGAGAATCTGGTAAGTGGACATGCCGACAATGCACGTGCGGTGGACCAGCCGATTGCGGCCCTGCTCACGGATTTGAAGCGGCGGGGATTGTTGCAGTCCACACTCGTGGTTTGGAGCGGCGAGTTTGGGCGCACGCCGTTCGCCCAGGGTAGCAATGGACGGGACCACAATCCTTTTGGTTTCAGTTTGTGGATGGCCGGTGGTGGTGTGAGGGGAGGGACCGTTCACGGGGCGACCGACGAATACGGATACAAAGCAGTTGAAAACGTCCAGGAGATTCACGACCTGCACGCGACGATGTTGCACTTGCTGGGCATGGATCACGAAAGGCTCACATTTCGTTTCAGCGGCCGTGACATGAGACTGACGGATGTTCACGGCCACGTCATGCACGAGATATTGTCCTGATGGTTCAAGTTGTCAGCGTACCAAGCCGGTTCGTTCCGCCGATTCTGACACCTCCCAACGACCTCAGCGGCCCCTGGATTTTTGACGACCTCTTTCGTAACCTTGGTCATGCAATGTCCTCCGCTGCGCCAGTGACTGAGTGAAATAAAACCAAGAATCCGGCCCGCAGGAGGTGCCGGCATTTCTTTGTCAGTGAAAAAAGTGTGATGACATCTTGTTGTGGGAAACAAAAAGTGCTGTGTGTCTTGGTTCAACGGTTTTTCATCTCAAACTCGTAGAGCATCAATTTGTTTGAGATCACGGATGCGTGAACTCAACGTTAACTCCGGAAAAGGCGATAGGTAAATAAGATGAGTTGGAACGCAGCAGAACTGGACCCGCAATACCCGTTTGACCTGTTCGCCATGAAATTCGATTTGGACAAAGCGCATACGGCGCTGGTAGTAATTGACATGCAGGTCGACTATCTCAAAATCGAAGAGAACTCTCCGATCGGAGAGAAGTACCCAGACATTCGGAATTATTTCAATACAAGAGTTGATGAAATTGTGATGCCGAATGCTGTGAATCTGATCAGGAATTTCCGCGAAAGAAATCTCAAAATTGCCTACACCCGAAATGGATGCATGACGTCACTGGGTGATGAAATGTCTGCTCGTCTCAGAGCACTGAACAATCCGCCAAAGCTGTGGAGAGGGACTCCACGGTACGAAATCGCAGAAGCAATTCGTCCCCGCTCAGAAGATCTGGTGATTGATAAACTGACCTCGGGTGGATTTACTTCATCCCAACTTGATCATGCGTTAAGAAATTATGGTGTGACGGATGTTGTAATCGTTGGAGTATTCACCGACATGTGCGTCTTAGGTTCAGCAAGAGTCGCGGCCGAACTGGGTTACAACACCATGATCTGTGCAGATTGCTCGGCAACAATGACCCAGAGAGCCCATGACGAGGCCTTGCTGGTACATGCGAGAAGATTTGGCAGGGTGGCGACAACAGATGACCTGCTCAAGGAATTATAGATGACAGGACAGCTGACGAGTGACGGCCCGGGATCCTGGAAGTGAGTCTGAAATAACTCCTTGTTTGATTTTCTGCGGATGACCGTGTTCGTGGGTGTCATCAAGTTGCCCGGCGCGAAAATCCCTGTCACTTCCCAAGATCAGATGCCCTGTGCAGGGAATACAGGATTTCACCGCGGATGACGTGCCCGCGCATTACTTTCGAAATGACCACGGGGGCGCTAGAATTACAGGGTGTCGCGTTGGTTCCCACTGGGACGTAGAAGTTCCCGGCTTGTGAGCTGTGCCGGCAAAGTGCTCATCAAGCGTTGTCCGTGGCGCGGGGTGTCAGGTTTATTAATCCCAGGAGGAAACATCATCATGAAACAGGCCAGCGGTACGCTTACCTTTCGAAGCCTGCTGACATTTTGTGTCTGCACAGGGGTTCTGGTAATGGTGGATGCCCGCGTGGGAGCCGTAGAACCACTTGTCGGAGAAACAGAAGTCGACAGGCAGCGCAATGCTGCTTTGCTCAGCGAATACGATTACCGTAAATACCCGGTAGCAATCACGGGCTACAACGGACAGGATCTGCAACGGGTCGGGTTTTTCCGATGGCAGCACGCGATACGAACCCGAGTTGGTTCCCGCGGCAGTTACAAAGCGGGTATGACGCAGCTTCCCGGCGGCAAACTGGTACTCGCTGCCTGTCGCGACAACCATGAGAAGGATTCTGCCAAGCGCGCCTTTCTGATCGACGTTTACGAGTCAGCGGATGAGGGGCTGACGTGGCAGAAGATCGGCAGAAGCCCCTTGTTTGGAAAAGAGCCCAGTCTGGCGAGCTTACCTGACGGATCGCTGGTGCTTTCAGTGCAAGAATTCGGCCCTGGAGCGACGCGCGAAACACTCCCGATCTCTCGGTCGACAGACGGTGGTCGAACTTGGGAAACATTCAATCTTGAGGGCGGTGCCTACCCACGCAATCTGATTGTCGAACCGGATGGGACCTTGTTGATGGTTCGAGGTGGGGATAGCGGGGCAGTGAGGGAGAGGTTGTATTCCCACCTTGAACTGGGCCGTTCGCAAGACGGAGGGAAAACGTGGCAGTTTTCAGAAGGGATCATTGATTGGAAGCCCCAGCATTACGGTGAAGTCGGTTCCATCCGACTCCGTGACGGCCGACTTCTTGCGGTCTTGCGTACGCGGATTCCAGGGGCTCCCGTTCAAGATTCACATGGCTTTGGTGTCATGATGATCACGCAGTCCACGGATGATGGCAGGCACTGGTCGAAACCCGAGATCATGACCAGCGCCGCCGAAGTACATGTCTACTTGACAGAACTTACCGATGGTAGAATCCTGGCCACGTACTCAAGCTACCATCTTCCGTTTGGTGTGTTTGCGATCGTTAGCAGCGACGGTGGCAAGACTTGGGACCGTGAAAATCCAATTCAGTTGGCATTGTCGGCCAGGAACCATGTAGGCTGGCCCGTTACCTTGGAACTTGCGGGCGGGGATTTAATCACAGCCTACGCCCTGACCGCGTACTTGCAACAACCTCCCGATTTAACGGTTACGGAAGTGGTGCGTTGGCAGTTACCTTGAGAGAGGCCAGAGGGGCAGTGAACCGCGAAATGGTTGCTGGCTACGCTCTCCAGTCCTACTTCGACGACCTGGCGGACTGCCCCGGAGTGATGAGATGTCTGGCTGGCAGGCGGATTTCCACAGGTCATCGACGGCGTTGGTGAGTCACGGACCGGGGTGAAAGGTGAAGAAGTTCCCGAAACGGGCTAATGACATTGTGTTTCCAACTGGTCACAATGGGACTAGAAATTTGAAACCTGTGTGGAGGAATCGGCGAAGAATGAATGCACAACAAGGAATCCGTTTAGCTCTCATGATGTTGCTTTTCATCCCCTCAGCCTGGGCGAGTGACGGTGATGGTACGTTCGAGCCTATTTTCAACGGACGGGATTTAACAGGTTGGCAGGGAGATCCAGAAATTTGGACGGTGCAAGAGGGTGCGATCACGGCACGTACAACGGCTGACAACCCTCTCAAGTCAAATACATTTCTTGTCTGGCAAGGCGGAGATGTTGGCGATTTTGAACTGGAATTAGAGTACCGGATCGTTGGTGGTAACAGTGGCATCCAATACCGTAGTCGACTGATTGACTCCGCGGCATGGGTTGTCGGAGGTTACCAGGCTGACATCGAGGATGGAGACACTTACTCGGGCATCCTGTTCGAAGAACGCGGGCGTGGAATTCTGGCCCGGCGCGGGCAATTAGTCGAGTTCAATCCCCGGGGGAAAAAGTGCGAGATCACGGTTGCTAGTAGCGCTGACCTGCAGGCCAAGATTCTCAAACAGGATTGGAACCGTTTCAAGGTTCAAGCCCAGGGTGATATGCTGCACCATTACATCAATGGAAATCTGATGTGCAGGACTCGCGACGCTGAAACCGGGCATTGCGCTGGGGCGGGCATTTTGGCACTCCAGGCCCACGTCGGGCCTCCGATGACCGTGCAGTTTCGAGACATCCGCCTGAAACGTCTGGCCAGTTCCGAAGTGGCGGAAACGGCTGTCGAAATTGACGAGACGACTTCCGTTTCCACGCCGCTGGACGCGATCACCGTTCTACCAGGTTTTCAAGTCGAGATGGTTCACTCGGTATCATCGGACACGCAGGGGTCATGGGTTTCCATGACAGCGGGTCCCGGCGGTAGCCTGATTACCGCGGATCAATATGGGGATCTTTACCGCGTCCTGCCATCGGCCGCGGGTGCTGATCCTGCCAGCACGATTGTGGAGCGACTGAACGTACCCATCGGGCGGGCGCATGGAATGCTGTGGAACGAGGACAGCCTGTACGTCATGGCCAACGGGGAACTTCAGCCGGAGGGAATGAGATTGTCCGGGTTGTTCCGGATTCGTGATACGGATGGCGACGGCCATTTGGACACGGGACGTTTGTTGAAGAAAATCAACGGTAGCGGCGAGCACGGTCCGCATGCCGTTGTGTTGGGGCCAGGTGGAAACGACATCTACGTCGTTGCCGGAAACCACACGCGACCGATTGAATTTGACGCCTCCCTGGTGCCTCGGGTCTGGGACGAAGACCAGTTGTTGCCAAGAATGTGGGACGCCGGCGGTCATGCCGTGGGGATCATGGCTCCGGGTGGATGGATTGCTCGGACAGATTTTGAGGGCAAGTCCTGGGAACTTGTCAGCATCGGGTTCCGCAATCCCTACGATATTGCTTTCGACAAGCACGGTGAATTATTTACCTATGATTCCGATATGGAATGGGATATTGGTACCCCGTGGTATCGTCCCACGCGCTTATGTCACGTGACAGGAGGCAGCGATTTCGGGTGGCGAAGTGGTACGGGAAAATGGCCTAGCGATTACGCGGATTCGCTCCCAGCGGTTGTGGACATCGGGCCGGGGTGTCCGACAGGGATCACCTTCGGCTATGGCGCCCGTTTTCCAGTCAAGTACCAGAACGCTTTGTTTTTATGTGATTGGAGCTTTGGCAAACTTTATGCGGTGCATCTGTCGCCCAGTGGAGCCAGCTATGCTGGTGAAGTTGAAGATTTTATCACGGGAGTTCCGTTACCTCTGACGGACGTTCTGATTCATCCGGACGATGGTGCAATGTACTTTACGATCGGAGGTCGCGAGACGCAGTCAGGATTGTACCGGGTTCGGGTTGAGGGACAGGAATCGGTTGTCAATCACTCCGGAAATGACGGATCGGTTTCCAAAACAGAGCGGGCACGACAAAAGATAGTAGAACTCAGGCGGCGTTTCGATCAGGGAACGGGTTCGCAAGGGCCCGTCAGCCTTGACGAAGCCTGGTCGTACCTTGGTCACACGGACCGTCATATACGGTATGCGGCGCGAATGGCGGTTGAGTCAAAGCCGGTATCTACCTGGCAGGCTCGCGCATTGGCCGAGTCGAATCCAGTGGCTGCAGTGGAAGCGAGCATCGCACTGGCTCGCCACGGTGACCGTGAAGATTCGAAACTTTCCCGTGATCTGTACAGGAATTTGGCGGCGGTCGAATGGAACAAACTGTCCAAGGTCCGGCAGATCGGATTGCTACGTGCCTACGGTTTGGCAGCGATCCGTTTAGCTCCCGTGGACGACGTGACGCGACTCGCCGTTGCCCAACGATTTGATGTCCAGTTTCCCAACCCGGAGACTGAATTGAATCAGGAGCTTTGTCGCCTGCTGGCCTACCTGGAATCCCCCCAGGTGGTTGAAAAGACACTTCTGTTGTTGCGAAATGCTTTGTCGCAGGAAGAGCAAATCCATTACGCGTTCTGTTTACGAAATATTATTGCCGGCGCTACGCCTGATCAGCAACGGGAATACTTCCGTTGGTTTCGAAACACCGGCGACATCCGGGGAGGGTACAGTCTGAAAAAATTCATTGACAACATCAAGCAGGAGGCTGCTGACCAGTTGGATGACGAGCAAAAAAACTTACTGGCTGAAGTGCTTGAGCCGGTGGTTGAACAGGACGCAATTGAGGAGACGCCGCGTGAAGTTGTGAAAGATTACTCGGTCAGCGACGTGGTCGGTCTGGTGAACAACGGACTGCATGGCAGGAACTTCGAGCGTGGGCGTCAATTGTTTGCAACGGCACAGTGCGTCAAATGCCACCGGGTGGGGACCGAAGGGGGAGCGACCGGACCTGACTTGACGACCGTGTCTCGACGATTCAGTGCCCGTGACCTGGCCGAGGCGATGGTGAATCCAAGCAAAGTTATTTCCGATCGATATCGCGCGACGATCTTTCAGCTGGACGATGGTCGAACGGTGACGGGCCGCGTCGCAAATTTGAACCTCGACAGGATCATGGTGGTGACCGATATGGCGGCGCCCGGGGACATGACAGTTGTCAAACGATCTGAAATTGAATTCATGCAGACTTCGAAGGTTTCTGTCATGCCGGAAGGGCTGCTCGATTTTCTAAAGGAAGGCGAATTGGCGGATTTACTGGCATTTCTTCAAGCAGGAGGAGATCCACAGAACAAAGTGTTTGCCTCCAATTAACTTTCTGTCGATGAATAGGATGGTTGGTGACCTTGCCTTTGGTGCCGAACCAGGGGTCAGGAGATGGTGACGGGACTCCATGATGCAGCGATCACGGTGACCCTTCTGATACGATAGTGAATCGTTGCATGTAATCCCGGGAACGAAGTCCGAATGACAGACCCATCCTCCGCCCGAGTTGCAACCAATGACGTCGACGAGCAGATCATCCTTGCAGAGCTTGCCGATTCCAGAAGGCTGTACGTTGCCACCAGGCGGCGTCGAGTGTTGCTGCCGGTCATTTTGTTTGTAGCAACTTGTTGCAGTACTTGGATAACCGGTGGTTGGCAGTTTTCCCTGGCGCTGATGGCGATCTTGACGGCCCATGAACTGGGGCATTTTTTTCAGTGCTTACGTTACCGTGTGCCTGCTAGTCTGCCGTTTTTCATTCCCATGCCCTTCAGCCCTATTGGTACCATGGGTGCCGTGATTGGCATGCACGCCAGCCTGGCGAATCGACGTTCCTTGTTTGATATTGCCATTACCGGTCCTCTGGCTGGACTGGTACCAGCAATTGTTTTCAGTGTGATTGGATTGTCACTCTCAGAAGTTGGTCCGATCAGTGACGACTCACTTATGTTGGGTGAACCATTGATCTTCAAGCTGCTGGCCTACTGGATCGTGGGACCCTTGCCGGAGGGGAGTGACATCCAGTTACACCCCCTCGGTTTTGCGGGTTGGGTCGGAATTTTTATTACCGCTTTAAATCTGTTTCCCATCAGCCAGTTGGATGGCGGCCACGTTTTGTATGCACTCTTGCGAGAAAAGTCTCATGTGGTGGCGATGGCGGTATTCTCATTCCTATTGATGGGTACCATGGTGTGGGGGTACACCGGTTGGACATTGATGATATTTATGCTGTTGATGATGGGGATCAGGCACCCACCGACGTCATATGACGAGATGCCCTTAGGTCCCAAGCGTACGACGATTGGATGGTTGTCCTTACCTTTCGTGATTGTAGGTTTCACACCTACACCTTTTGTCTTTTAAGCATGTGCTCTCCCGGGAACGGGGTGCCCATTCCAAGTTCGAAGGGACGTCCGCCAACAAAATGAAACCGGTTTTCTTGCGCGCCGGTGAACACATCCGCTTCCCTTGTCGATCCGTTGAAGCGAATCCGGTGGACGTGGATCAGCGTTCGGGAAGTAGTTGAAACGCGGATTGGCTCTGGCGTACCTGTTGGTCAACCTACCGATAGCGGCAAAAAAAGTAGCACAGGATGACACCAATGTCCACCGTTGCAAGATGACAGACACTTGGAGTGGAAGGCCCCGCTTTTTCTCCGGCGGAAGTCCTTGACGTAAAATGGGGCTGACAGGACTCGAACCTGCACTCCGGTAAAGGAACTAGATCCTAAATCTAGCGCGTCTGCCAGTTTCGCCACAGCCCCATGGCATTAGATACCATCAGCTTGTGGAAAATTGGGGCAGTTGTCAATTGCAGGAGAAGAGAAGAAAAGGGAACACTCCGCTACTGGCAGGAGTTTTTCTATTACGTCGCAAGATGTGTTTCTATACTGAATTTCAGGACACGTTGACCCCGCGTCTGGCTTGCCGGTACAGTGTCCCAGGCGTCCAACCGAGTTGTGCTGCGATTTCCCTTGGTTGCAAAAATGATGCTCTGTTGGGTGCGATGAAGTGGACCATTTCGTAGGCTACCTGCTTCAGACTGGCACCAGCATGGGGTTCAAAATCCGACTCCTGAAGACTGCTGCTGGAAAAATTCTTCCGCGAGTTGCGTCACCTTTTTGTTAGTTGTGTTATGAACGGATCAAGATGGTCGGAAGAAATTTTTGAAGACGATGATCTGTACAATTCGGACGAAGAGGTTGAGGATGACAGTTCGATAGAACTTCTCCCGTGTCCGGAATGTGGCGAGATGATCTACGAAGAGGCTGAACAGTGTCCGGCCTGCGGTCGTTACGTGCTGCGGCAGTCACACCTGTGGCTCGGACGGCCCTGGTGGTGGCTGGTCCTGGGAATCCTTGGAATGGTGGCGACGATTCTAGCACTTTCCTTGTAAGCATCGGATCCTCAGCCATGTTCGGAAGCAGACGCTATCCTGACGGTTCCATTGACTTTTCGACGCGACGGTCCATCGTGATTGAATCGAGTCACCGTGATGAGCCGGCTATCAGACCGGACGACCGGGACGTCGTCGTCAAATACTTCTTTCACGAAGGCGAATTCTGGAAGGCAGTAATTCCCCTTGATGGAATTGACGAAGTACGAGGGCAAGCATTTAATTTTTCGAAAGTCAAAACCAAGGTTGGAGAAAAGGGACCGGAAATTATCTTCGGGGATGATGGCTTGCCCAAGCGGACGATTCCGATGCTGAATCATTTGCAAAGTCGATTTATTCTGAAAGGTGGTAATTCCGTCCGCTTGTACCGGCTGGAAAGCGATGCCAGGGGCGATCCAGTTCACGAGGTGAACGATTTTGTCTACTCGGTCGAAGCGGTGGGCCCTGTGGGCATCCGCTTTAATCTTCGAGATGCCTGCGCTGGTAGTTTGTTCAGCGCCCATCGTTTCTATTCAACCCGGCAGATGGTCTTCGAGCGAATTGTTGTCGAAGGTCAGCACGTGATGGAATCACCATCGCTGCCGATTCAGGGGGCAGAAAAAAGAGGATTGCTTATAGGGTCGCTTCTGCGCAGCCACCGAGCGGGAAACCAAGAGCGTTACTATCTATACAGGTGTTGCCGGACCAACAATTGCACCTCCAATCCATTTGAGATTCTGGACAACGTGGTAGGCTACCGGCTGCCGCAGCGCATCGGTTCATTCCTGTATCGATTACCACTCAATCCCAGATTCTATCTTCGTGTGCGGGGACTTGATGTGAATCCTGGTGTGCGCAAACAGGTACGCAGCGATTTTGAAGAGTACATTGGCGCTCCGGAAACCAAGCGGCAGAAACGGGAATATGTTCGCAAACAATTGCGCGCAGTGCGTGCGGCTCGCGCGGGTGATTTGCAAGAGTCCTGAGCAGACATGTACAAGAGAAAACGCTTCACACGGATTTCCGCGTCAGGGGACACCTCGAAACGGCCGCATCGAGTTGTCATACGATCCAGACGGTGAAAAATAGTGATGGGAAAAGTTCGTATGTCGACGGGAATTGAAATCTACTACGAGCGGACCGGTCGTGGACCCACCTTGCTTCTGATCGTGGGTACCGGATTGGATCATTCCTGCTGAAATGCACAGCTCGAAGCCTATCAGGACGAGTTTGATTGTATTGCCTTTGGCAACCGCGGGACGGGGAAAAACAGTGCTTCCAGTGGGTTGTTGACCACCGGTTCCATGGCCGAAGATACGGCGGCGCTGTTGGACACCCTCGGCCGGGAAACTGTCCGTGTTGGAAAAATCCGGATGATCGCTGCCAGGATCAACTCTCCCGAATCTGTGGGCTGTTGACCGGATGCTCCGGGGGATGGCCCTGTAAAACCTGGACGATTTCCTGGGCCGCCCGGCGGTGCATGTCACTGACGGCCTTATCGGTGTAGAACGCCGACCAGGCAGTTGCCAGTACGTTGTCTAACTGCAGTAAGGGGTCATCTGCCGGACAAGGAATGGTTTCCCAGACGTCGATGGCTGCGCCCGCAAGATTACCGGCCTTGAGGCAGTTGACCAGGGCTTGCTTATCGATAATTTGAGGCCGTGCCGTGTTCACCAGGTAAGCGGTGGGTTGCATGAGCTGAAGTTCCGCTTCTCCTATCATTCCTCGTGTGCTTTCGTCCAGGCCACAATGAATGGTGACAATATCCGACTGTTGGAGAAGTTGTTTGAGTGAAACGTATTCAACCTGGTGTGCTTGTGCAAAGTCGGGGTCTGGATGGATGTCGTAGCCGAGGACTTGCGTGCCAAAAGCTCGAGCCAGGCGACTCACTTCCTGGCCGATGCCCCCTGTTCCGATGACGCCCAGGGTGAGGCCAGCCAGTTCCCTGCCCCCGGTGCGGACAAATTTACCGGTCTTCATTTGCGCTGCCAGTGTGGTGATGTGCCTCAGGAGACTCAGCATGAGTCCAATCGAGAACTCGGCAACGGACGTGTTGGTTGCCCCCGGTGTATTGGTCACCCAGACACCGTGCTCAGCTGCTGCTTTCAGGTCGACGTGGTCCACACCGACACCGCTGCGAGCCACGATTTTGAGTTGATCAGCAGCTTCGAAGACTTGTGGAGTGTAGTGTTCTCCTCCTGCCAGAACTCCTTCCACTCCAACGATCGTTTGGCAGAATTCACTTTCAGTGAGTCCTTCCAACGTGATGAACCGTACCTGGCAATCGTTTTCCGCAAAGATCTTCTGCGCCCCATCCGTCAAGTTTGGCTCCGCGTTAACGATTTGATGCATTAACAGTCACTCACTTTCTAATGATTGTTGCGGTAATTTCGTAGCTGGGAAAGAGTTGCGATCATGGTCTGGACCGGCGACCAGTTTGCACCAGGGTTCCTTCGCCCGTTTTTTATTCGAGTACACCAATCATCGGTCCAAAACTGTCCTGGTAAGCCTGCGGATCGACTCTTGCATCGATGAGAGTTGTGCGATCGGCAGACATGGCCTCGTCGAACGCTTGTTCAAATTGTTCGGGGGCCTCGACCGTCACTCCTCGTAAACCGCAGGCCCGGGCCACACTGGCGAAATCGACGGTTTGCAGGTCCAATGCATAGTCAGGCATCGCCCGCGATTTTTGGCGGGCTTTCATGGTTCCCAGCGCCTGGTCATTGATGATCACTAAAGGCACGGACACACCGGTTCGTGCAAACACTTCGAGTTCACCCAGTCGCATCAGCGTGCTCCCGTCGGCACCAATGCCTGCCATCGGCACTTCCGGGCGGGCCAGTTTAGCACCCAGGATCGCCGGCAACATGAGTCCCATGGTGCGTCCACCTGCCGTTGGGTAGTGTGCTCCCGCCCGGTTGACGGGCCACAGGTGGTGCAGGATCAGAATGAAGGCTCCGGTTTCGGAGATAAGAACCCCGTCCCCGGGCAGTTTGTCGCGCATCGTGGCGACTACATCCTGTGCTGTGAAGCGGGCAGCGGGTGGGCGCTCAAAATTGCGTAAGATCTGTCGTTTGACCCGAGCGATTTCCTCCGTCGGAAAACCTTCGTGGGGTGGCAAGGCAGACAGTTGACCCAGCGAGGAGAGGAGATTTCCATCCACTCGAACAGCTGGACTAGCGACCAGGGACTCATATTCGGCACGTGCTGACAATTCACAGGTCGGGATGTCCAGTTCCCAAGGCTTGTCGGATGACAGGGAGTCACTACCTGCGAGCAGGGCAAAATCGGCTTGCTCGAGAAGTTCTCCTTCGAGCGTGTTCGGATGAAAATGTCCGATGAAGGTACCGGCCCAACGCGGGTGTGATTCTGGAAACACACCATGTGCGTCCATGTTCACCATCACGGCTGCCCCAGAGTTTTCCGCCAGGGTTAGCAGTTCATGAGTTGCCCCGTCACGCAGCACATCTGCACCTGCCAGGATCACCGGGCGTCGACTGGCCTGTAACCGCTCGCCGATGGTCGCCACGAGCGTCTTGTCCGGTGGTCGCTGCGCGGGACGCGAAATGGGTGTGAAGACCTGGTTGCAGTCTGCCGCGCCCAGGTCGGCCGGCAAATCCAGCAGTACGGGACCGGGTCGGCCGTCAGTTGCCTGGAAGAATGCTTCGTCGATCATCTGACCGGCTTGCTCCACGGTCAAGGTAGCGTGGTACTTCGTCACACCTTGAAAGAGTTGGTCGTGTGGACAAAGCGCCACCAGGTGTTGTTGACGAACGTGTGTCGGCGCGCTTTCGCAACAGCACACCACTGGCAACCGTTCGAAGTGGGCATTTACCGCGCCACCTGCCAGATTGCCGGCTCCGACACCTTTAATAGCAAGTGCCAGACCGGCTGTATCTTTCATGAGTCCGTAATAGGCTGCCGTGATGGCAGCGGAAGATTCGTGGGCCACGCTCACAAAATCAACACCCAGTGTTCGACCCCATTCCATTAAATCCAGGGGCGCCCCACCGCCAGGCAGTCCAAAGAAGTGCCGCAGGCCACGCTCGCGCGCCTGGCTGATGATCAATTCGGTGATTTTCATGACCGTAGTTTCAAGGGTCGTCGTTGGACTGTCAAGAGATTGATTGTGTGGAGAAAAAATGTACGACGCGGTCTGTCCCAAAATTTCCAGTTACTGATTTCTTTGACTCCCTGTGCGGATGGGTAGTGTTTCGGAACACCAGGTTCGGTCCAATATCTTCTGCTGTTTCCCTTGTTTGAGGTTGGTCCGGTCGTTGATTGCAGCCCGCGTGGGACGTTATACTCGGGTTCATGAAGAGCCATGAGAAATTCGCAAGTGCGGGGGTGACGGTCAGGGTGAGGTGGTCGTCTTTTCTAACTCAAGGAGCGGCTGATGCCACTGCAAAATGAACTGTTGGTGTTTATTGCTGCATGTGCACCTGGAGACGAGGGGGCCATTTGCGCCTACCAATTGGATGTGAAGGGTGCTCAGCTGAAACCGGTTCACCGCACGACCGATGTGGAAAACCCGTTTTTTTTCGCAATTTCATCGGACAACAAGAATTTGTATGCGATTCACTCGGAAAGTTCTGGAGGAACGGCGCACGATCAGCTTGCGGCTTACCAGGTTGTTGGAAGCAGCGGCCATTTGAAGCTGTTGAACCGTCAGTCAGCTCTCGGCAAGGCGGCCTGTTATGTCGATATCGACAAGACTGGAAAGATGGTGGTGCTGTCCAATTATGCTACGGGTAATGTGGCATCGTACCCCGTGGCGGAGGACGGATCATTAGGTGAGTCCACCTCGGCCATTCAGCATGAAGGTTCGAGTGTTGACGCCTCTCGACAGGAAGGCCCGCATGCCCATTGTTTCGTGATCAGTCCGGACAACCGGTTTGTCTATGCGGCTGACCTGGGACTCGACAAGGTCTTGGGATACAGACTCGATTCTGCCAGTGCCACCATGACACCGAATCGCCAGGCATTTGTGCGAACGCAGCCTGGGGCAGGACCTCGACATCTTACATTCCACCCCAACGGCAGGTACATGTACGTGATCCACGAACTGAAGAATGCGGTCACGCTGTTTGACTACGATGCTGATACGGGTGTGCTGATGGAGCGACAGACAATTTCCACGTTACCGGATGATTTTGATGGAACAAGTCATTGTGCGGACCTGAAGATCACACCCGACGGGCGTTTTCTATATGGTACGAACCGGGGCCATGACAGCATTGCCGCGTATGAAATTGACGAGTCTGGCCGATTAACCCTGTTAGGGATCGAAGCCAGTCTGGGTCAGGGACCGCAGAATCTGGCAATCGATCCAGGCGGCGAATTGTTGTTGTGTGCCAACATGGCTGGCAACAATGTGGCGATCTTCCGGATTGACCGCCAAACCGGTGGTCTGAGTCCGGTCGGTGAGCCAGTTTCCCTGCCCAGTCCGTCCTGCATCCTGTTCCTCTAAAATCTGTTTACCTTGAGCCGGCGGCGGCTGATTCGTCTGCAGCATGGCAAGAGTCAGCCAGACGTCCTGCGGCAATGTCGGGTGATCGTGAGCAGGCAGATCCGAGAGACGGAACGTTTTTTTTGCAGAGTGGTCGGACCTGCCCGTTGCAGCCAGGTCCGCTCGTCATCAAAGTAGGCAAGCCGATTTCCATTGGGCGGCCGGGAAGTTGTTGGCCTCTTGTGTCTTCGTGAACGGCAGATTACAAAGTCTGAAGGATTTGAAATTGAACGACACCTTGATGTTGGAAGTAAAAAAGAAAGGAACATGCCATGAGCGCTGAACAAACAGCCCTGGAACTCGGAGTCTCCCTGGACCCCATCGAACCAGGTTATTTGAACCTTTGTATTCGCAGTGGAAATCTTTTGATTACGTCGGGGCACACGAGTGATTTGAAAGGTGTTTTGGGGAAAGATTTGACCGTTGAACAGGGTTATGAAGCAGCTGCGGACTGCGCCAGGAAGATTTTACGTTCGGTGCACGCCGCGCACGGGACGTTGGATGATTTGCGAGTGATTAAGGTTTTGGGTTGCGTCTACTCGGCTCCCGACTTTACGGACCAGCACCTGGTGATCAACGGTACGTCGGACTTGTTGCACAAGATCTACGGCAAAGATGGTGATGGATATCATACCCGCAGCGCCCTGGGTTTTGCAGCACTGCCAACCGGGGCGGCCGTCGAAGTGGAAGCCATTTTTGAGATCAAGAGCTAGTCTCTGCCTCCGGACTCCGGTTCTTGTTTGGCAGGTGGGAGTTGGCGTTCGTTGGGCGAATCCAACCAAAATGCGGTTCCCGGGCCCATGGACTTGTGCGATGGAGATCGACGGTGACAGAAAAACTAACAAAGATCTCTGAACACTTGTATCGACTGACTGATACCTGCAATGTGTATTTGATTACGGATGACGATCATGGTCTGTTGATCGACACAGGGTCGGGTGCCATTCTGGACCATTTGGACGGTACCGGGGTGCGCCAGGTTGAATGGGTGCTTCACACGCACCACCATCGGGATCAGTGCACTGGCACCCCACGCCTGCAGGAACACGGAGCGCGGGTGGCGGTTCCGGAATACGAGCGGCATTTGTTTGACCAGGCCGAGTTGTTTTGGCAAACTCGCCGGACTTATGACAATTACAATGATCGCAATACGTTTTTTGCAGTGGGCGAGGACATCCCTGTGGATGAGATCCTCGAAGACTATGAAGTCTTCACCTGGCGCGGATATGAGTTTTACATTCTACCGGCAAAGGGGCACACGCTTGGTTCCAGCGCCCTGATTGTCACCATTGATGGAAGGCGTGTTGCTTTCACGGGTGATTTAATGGCTACCGGTGGAAAGCTATACCAATTGCATGCCATGGAGTACCACTACGGAGGCATGGAAGGTGTTCTGTTCACGTTGCAGTCAATTCAAGCCCTGGCCAAGCAGCGGATCGAAGCGGGTTACCCCTCCCATGGCGAGTCGATCACTGCAGTCGCCGCTGATATTGACAAGCTGCAACGCCGGCTGATGGACTGTGTCAAGTTGGGACGCGGCATGCGGGTTGCCGGTGTTAACAGCATTCCGGAACCGCTGTTTCTACCGGAATCAAAATTCGTTCCGATCTCGCGTCACTTGTTGTGGGGGGGTGATTGGACATGTTCTAATTTCTACGTCATCCTGAGCGACAGTGGCAAAGCCATGTTTGTAGATTACGGGCATGCCTTTTTGCCACACATGCACATCAGTGCCGATCACGATGGCTTGGAGACCATGCGGTTTGTCGAGCATCACCTGGACGAATTGCGGGAAGATTATGGCGTGACCGAATTTGATTTGGTGGTGCCGACCCACATTCATGATGACCACACTTGCGGCATTCCATTCCTTCAGAGGCACCATGACACCAAGTGCTGGGCGTTGGAGCAGGTCGGACAGGTTCTCGCGGACCCGATGGCCTGGGCGAGCACGCCCTGTACGTTTAACAAACCCATCCGCATTGATCGTTGGCTTGGTGATGGTGAACGTTTCCAGTGGGAGGAATATGAGTTTGAGATTTATTTTGCCCCGGGTCAGACAGAATTTCATAGCGTGTATGCGGGCACGATTGACGGCCGCAGGGTGGCGTTTACCGGCGACAATTATTTTCTGGCCGATGTCCTGGAGGGCGGCAAACTCCATCAGCGACCTTACCAGACCACGGTACTTCGCAACAGTTTTCAACTGCCCATGCATCAGCGCTGTGTGGAGGTGATGCGTAAAATCGATCCGGAACTGATCTGTCCCGGCCATCGTGATGTACTCAGTTGCAGCAAAGAGGACCTGGATTACTATTGCGACTTCATTCAGCGCAAAGAACGTTCGTTTCAGGAATTGGTCGCAGAGCCGGCGGATCACTTCATTGACCTGTTCTGGTCGAGACTCGTGCCGTATTTGGCGGTGGTGTCAGCAGGTGAAACTTTGGAGTACCGCCTGTTATTGCGCAACAATCTTTCCCAGGCCGCCACCTACGAGGCGCGACTGGTGGCACCACGAGGCTGGGAGACTTCAAGCGAAATGGCCCGTCTAGAACTAGAACCGGGCGGGCGTGGAGAGTTGAGGCTGGTGGCAACTGCCCCCCAGCAAGCGGACAATGGTCGCCGCTTGATGACGGCTGAAATTTCCATTGACGGGAAGTCACAGGGCCAAATCAGCGAAGCTCTGGTCACGGTAAAAAATTAAAAGACAGTCGTGACCCTGTTGAACGCGGCCGCTCGTGGAGGTTGCTATCGCCGGAATTGCGGGCCGTCGCGCGTTGTGCCTGACCCTAATTTTTGCTCAACGTTTCATCGAGGTTCAATAACACGCGCGCCGTGATGGTCCACGCAGCAGCATCTTGAGGCGTTGCATCAGATGGGACGGAGGGGATTTGTTCAGGCTCTCCCGTGGCGACTTCGTTGATCGAGAGCCAGCCGTCCGCCAGTCGTTGGCGTTGGAGTTTCAGCAGAGTCAGGATTTCAGAACGTTCAGCCGACTTTGGTCTCCGGCCGGTGCAAAGTCGAAAAGCGTAATCGGTTCGCTGCTCGTCGTTCGGACCGCCTTCGCGCAGAATGCGCAGTGCCATGGCCCTGGCCGCTTCCACGAAGACGGGTTCATTCAACGATACCAATGCGGAGAGTGGTGTGTTGGATCGAGTACGGCGGGCACACGCCAAGTCGGCATTGGGCGCATCAAAACTTGTAAGTGTTGGATCGGGCATCGAGCGTTTGCGGAAAATGTAGATCGCGCGGCGATATCGTTGAGGTCCTTCAGCGGGCGACCAGTAGGCGGGCCGGCGGAAACTACTGTTCAGTACACTTTCGGGCATGGGGGGAAAGGTACTTGGGCCGCCGACCTGATGGTGTAACAGGTCCGCCACGCTCAGTGCGATGTCCCGGACCATTTCAGCCTCAACCCGGAATCGGGGACCACGAGCGAGCAGGCGATTCTGAGGGTCAAGCTCTAACAATGCGGCTGTCAGATGCGAAGTCTGCTGATAGGTGGCACTGTTGAGAATATTGCGAATCAGAACTTTGTTGCTCCAACCATGATCCATGAATTCGACAGCCAGCCAATCAAGTAGTTGAAGGTGTTCCGGTGGAGGTGCGCGCGTACCGAAGTCCTCGGGTGTTTGAACCAGGCCGGTACCGAAAATCGCCTGCCAGACGCGGTTGACTTGGACGCGGGCCGTGAGGGGTGAACGACGGTCGGCCAGCCAACGTGCGAAGTCCAGTCGCGTGGGGCGGTGTGTGCGAACTCCGGAACTTTCCAACACACTGGCTGGTTGGGAGCTGGACGCTTGTTCAACCGCCAGCGAATGCAGGAAGGCCGGGACATGTGGAGTCACTTCGTGTTTGGGTTTGTCCCACGCACCGCGGTCAAGCAGATGCGTTCTGCGTTGATGTGCCGGTTCCCGCGCGAGAAGTGTCAGGACGCTGGTTGTTGCCTCGGGATACTGCCCCTGGAGAGAGCGAATCTTCTCCTGGATCGAGGCCAGTTCTGGCACCGTTTGCCACCAGGCAGCGAGCACGGCCGTCTGCTCGGCAATGCTTCGTTGGGCAGCAGGCTTTTGCATGGCGAGTGTCGCCGCGTGATGGTAGTGAGTGGCGACTGGACTGGGTGCGTTGGTCAGCGCAAATCGCATGCGGCCCAACATGGTGTTAAAACGTCCATCGCCGGGAGGGCTGTGATTAAATTCCAGTGACACCTTCAGCTGGGTTCCTTGTGGCAAACGTACGGGTTCCGCAAATTGCACGACCGCCACGGAATCTGTATGGCGCAGGCCGGGTCCCCGGTCGGAACGCCACCCAGTCTTCGCCTTGCCATCGATCAGGAATGCAACCGGTCCCAGGCGACGTCGTTCCTCTTCCTCTTCATTTTCTTCCTTCTCAGTGTCTTCCTCTTCCAGGAATTGTTCGGATTCCGAAAAGTCTGATGAGGCATTCATCAAGGGTAAAGTGACCCAGCTCTCACTGCCCGGCTGCCTGGATTCGACACGCAACTCTGTCACGGCAAAAGTACCGCGTTCGCTGCGCCCCGGGCCACCAAAGGGCAAGTCGTGGTGGGTCAAAGCCTCAAGCCGAAGGCCGGTCACACCGTCCAGCAGGGGCTGGCCACGTACGTACATCTCACCGTTGACCGTTGGGTGACCGAGCACCATGATGCTGTGGTCAGGTAATTCATCAGGGTGGTTCACTCCCCCCACCCAGACCTGGTCCAGGGTGTCGATAATCTTCCACTCCGCCGCAGTCGCCCGTTGTTCTCGTTCCCATTCAGCGAATTTCGGCTGATAGAAAGGATCTTGCGAGGCGTCCTGAAGGGTGAGAGTGTCAGCAACCTTTTCTTGCTCCAATTTCCTGACGGCCGCCTGGATCTCTGTGATTTGCTGTAGTTGTCGAGGCGAGTAGACCCACGAACGGGATTCGTAGGTGTCGTTCAAAAAAGAGAACATTCCATAATATTCATCCTGAGAAAGGGGATCGAATTTGTGGTGGTGGCATTGTCCGCATTGAATCGAAAGCCCCAGGACGGCCTTGCCGATGCAATCCATGTGATCGAACACTCCCTCCATGCGAAACTGCTCAGGCAGGATAGCCCCTTCTTCGTTAATCATGCCGTTACGGAGAAATCCGGTGGCGACGAGTTGACTTTGAGTACGATCGGGTAACAGGTCGCCGGCGATCTGTTCAACAAGGAATTCGTTGTAGGGCATGTCGGCGTTGATCGCATGAATGACCCAGTCTCGCCACGCCCACTGGTCACGCCTCAGATCTTTTTCATAGCCATTGGTGTCGGCGTAGCGCGCCACGTCCAGCCAGTGCCGAGCCCATTTTTCACCAAACTGTTCGCTGCGGAGAAGTTCTTTAATCAGTGTTTCAACCGCTGTGGAAAAATCTTCTTTTGCTGCTGTCAGAAATTTGTCCATTTGCAGCGGTGTTGGAGGCAAACCGATCGCATCAAGATAAAGACGGCGACAAAGCACGTCGTGGGCGGCCGGTGGCGAAAGGTTCAGTCCCTCCTGGCGGAGTCGGTCGACGACGAACGCGTCGATGGGGTTGCGAATCGTGCGGGTCGCTTGCGACTTGTGATCGTTACTCGTCTTCGGAACAGCGGGTCGCTGAGGAGTCACAAACGCCCAATGCTTTGTATACGGGGCTCCCTCGCTGATCCATTGTTCTAACATCCCGATTTGTTCCGGGTTGAGCGGATTCTTTTGAGCGAGTGGCGGCATGACTTGTTCCGGGTCGTTGGTTGCTACCCGTCGTAGAAGCTGGCTGGCCTCGGCATTTCCAGGGACAAGGGCGGACTCACCGGAACTCCGTTCGGACATCGCGGCGTCGCGCAGGTCCAGACGTAACTCCCCTTGTCGCGCTCCCTCGTCAGGACCATGACACTGGAAACAGTGTTCACTGAGGATGGGGCGGATGTCTTGCTGAAAATCAAGCGGCTCGTTAGCGCGAACCGCGTCCGTTGAACCGGCCAGGGCCCAGATCAACAAGGCGACCGCAGGCCCGAAGTTCTGGAAACACGCTGCTGCACGGTTTGGTATTTTCCGCCAGTCTTGTTGCTGCAGATTTCGCATAGCTTTCCCGGCAGAAATAAAGAAACACTGGGGGAAATTCCGTAAGCCGTTTGTCGGAAAACATTCCCCTGCGTTTATTCTAGCAAAGCGGATGGCCAGATTCCATGCAGCAGCGGGTTTCCCCGGGACCGGAGTGGAGGGCAACGCGAGTAAATCATATAAAAGCGGCGTGTGTTATGCTGGATGCCTGGACACGCTTGCGGTTTCCCCGGAGCCAGGCAGGTGGCTTGTTGTTCTCAACCGCCTGGGTGTCGCGGATATCAAACAGGTCGTCCGCCAGGGTCGGGTTTTGATATACAATGAAAACGCGAGAGAACAAATCATGATCCATAGACTTGGACCCAGGAAACCGGGCGGGAAATTGCTGCCGACGTGTCGAGCGGGCGTGCTGATTGCTTGCGCTGTCGGTTGCTGGCTGGCTGACGATGTTTCCTTGTCGGCCGGGACCGTCGACTTTGCGCATGACGTGGTCCCGCTTCTCAAGAAGCACTGTGTGGAATGTCATGGCGGCCGCGAATCGAAAGGAGGGTTTTCATTCAATACACGCGAGTTGGTCATGGGATCCGAGGTGATATCAGCGGACCAGACCAACGAGTCTCGGATGATTGAACTTGTTCTTTCGGAAGATCCTGAAGCGCAGATGCCACCGCGAGATCGACCACGGCTGGCAGCGGGGGAAGTGCAGCTGTTGCGCGCGTGGGTTGACCAGGGACTTGCCTGGGAGCCGGGATTCAGCTTTGCCCCGCAGCACTATGAACCCCCGCTACTGCCTCGCCGTCCTGAATTACCTCCTGCGATCGACGGCCGGGACCATCCTGTGGATCGTATTGTCGACCGTTATCTTACCCTGCACAAAGTACCTCGTCCGGCCCCGGTGAACGACGGGCAATTCATGCGACGACTCTACTTGGACCTGATTGGTCTGCCACCTTCCACGGCCGCGTTGATTGCGTTTGTCGCGGATTCCTCGTATGACAAACGGGAAGCATTGGTCGAACGTGTATTGGAAATGCGCGAGCCTTACGCGACTCACTGGTTGTCTTTCTGGAATGACCTGTTGCGGAACGATTATTCCGGCCCCGGGTTCATCGATGCGGGGCGGAAGCAGATTACGAGTTGGCTTTATGAGTCACTCCTGCATAACATGCCGTACGACCAGTTTGTGCGCGAATTGATTTCGACTTCCCCTCGCTCAGAAGGTTTCATCCGGGGTATCAAGTGGCGCGGAAACGTAAACGCCAGCCAGAAACGCGACCTGCAGTTTTCCCAGAACATCACCCAGGTGTTTCTGGGTATCAACATGAAGTGCGCCTCCTGCCACGACAGTTTCATTGATCGCTGGACGTTGGAAGAAACCTATTCATTGGCGGCTGTTTATGCGACGGAAGATCTGGAATTGCATCGCTGTGACAAACCCCTCGGGCGAATGGCCGCAGCCGCCTGGATTTTTCCCGAACTGGGGGAGATCGATCCGTCCGCGCCACAGTCCGAGCGACTGGAACAACTGGCGGCGCTAATGATCCATCCCGACAACGGACGGCTGCAACGCACGATCGTTAACCGTTTGTGGCACCGCCTGATGGGCCATGGTATTGTGCATCCGATTGACACCATGCATACGCCTCCCTGGAGCGCTGACCTGCTCGATTTCCTCGGAGTGCATCTGACCGAAAACAACTACGATCTGAAACGGGTTATTCATTTGATCGTGACTTCCAGTGCCTATCAGTCGGAAACTCAGAGACTGGATCAGCAACCCGGTGCGAATGAATATCTTTATGGGGGTCCGCTGGCACGGAGAATGACGGCCGAGCAATTTTTGGATACGTTATGGTCGATTACCGGGACATGGCCGGAGCCGGACAAACTCGCGTTCATGGCGGATTCACGTCAACAAGGCGGCCAGTTGAAAGAGATCCTGCTGCTGTTGCGCCCGGGAGCGTTTGACCCGGATGCGGACAAGCTATCCGCCGACGGGACTGCGCAAAAGATTTCCAGGCCGGAAGTCTATGAGCGGTGGAGAGTTCGCTGGCACGATCGACCGGTCAGGGCGGCCTTTCGTCCGTTGGACCCCTTCCAGGCGAGTTTGGGACGGCCGTCTCGAGACCAGGTTGTCAGCAGCCGACCTTCTCAAGTGACCACCCTGGAAGCGATCGCGTTGTCGAACGATCCGTACCTGGCGGAGCTTTTTGTTCGTGGTGCCGCCAACGTCCTGGACCGGCATCAGGGACTGTCGGAAGCTTTGATCGAACGGATTTTTATGGCCGCCCTGTCCAGGCAGCCGACGCCGGTGGAAAAGGACTTGGCGGTCGACTTGATCGGCCCCGAACCCAGTACCCAAGCCGTTGAGGATCTGCTGTGGAGCATTGTGATGCTCCCCGAATTCCAATGGATCCGTTGAAAATACCTGTTTCTGATTTAGCATCTACCGAGTTTGCCATGCACAATGACCCGCAGTACGACACCGAATGTTCTCGACGTGACGAAATGGAACGTCGGAAGTTTCTCAAAAAGATGGCGCTTGCCTCTTCGGCTTCGCTGATGATGTCCGAGCCCCGGCGGTTATTCGCCAGCACCAACAACGAACAAAACACGCCACCCGCGGCCACCGCCGACAGTTGCATTTTGTTGTGGATGGGGGGTGGAATGGCTGCTCCCGACACGTTCGATCCGAAGCGGTACCTGCCGTTTGAAAAAGGTTTGGCTGTCGAGAAAATTTTAAGCACCTTTCCAGCCATCGACACGGTCGTCGATAATATCAAGTTAACGGCTGGGTTGGAGAACATTGCGCGAATCATGGACCGGGCAACGTTGGTGCGCTCGCACGTGCAACCCGACCTGGGACACATTTTGCACTCGCGCCATCAGTACCATTGGCATACGGGTTATGTGCCGCCGCAAACCGTCGCCGCACCACACATTGGCGCCTGGATGTCGAAGGTCTTGGGACCGAATAATCCCGTGATTCCTCCCTTCATCAACATTGGCCAACAGATCGAAGGGAACGGCGAATCCGAGGAACTCAAGGCGTTCACCACGGCAGGATTTTTCGGCAGTGAGTTTGGCCCGTTCAACTTGTCCCGCCCCATGGAGGCCGCCCGGGCTGTCCGGCCGCCGGAAGGGATGCAGACGGACCGGTTCAATCGACGCTATCGCTTCTACAAAAAACTGTTGGGCGAAAGTCCGCAATCAGAGTTTGCCAGCGAATTTCAGCAGCAATCAATGTTGCGTGCGATTGACAACGCGCATCGGCTGCTGGGCTCGAAAGACAAGCAGGCTTTTGACCTGACCTTGGAGCCGAAAAAGAGTTTCGAAGCGTACAATACGGGACATTTCGGGCAGGGTTGTCTGTTGGCGCGGCGCCTGGTGGAAGCGGGAGCCAGGTTCATTGAAGTGACCACGGAATACGTACCGTTTCTTCATTGGGACACTCACGAAAACGGGCACACGACGGCGGCCAGAATGAAACAGACGATTGACCGCCCCGTGGCTCAATTGATCCTGGACCTGGAAAGACTCGGGCGATTGGATCGGACTTTAGTTGTACTGGCCAGTGAATTCAGCCGTGACATGATCATCGAGGGAGTACCGGGCAGTACGGCGAAGGATCAGTCACGAGCAAATGTTGATCAGTTGCAAGAGATCAGGCATTATGGATTGCACCGCCATTTTACCGGCGGGACATCGGTGCTGTTCTTTGGTGGCGGTATGCAACGGGGTAGGTTGTATGGCGAAACGGCTCCGGAACGGCCCTGCGTGGCGACCGTGAATCCCCTGACGATCACCGACCTGCACGCCACGATCTTCACTGCCATGGGCATCAGTCCGCAGACGGCGTTTGAAGTCGAACGGCGGCCGTTCTATGCCACGCCGGATGGCGTGGGCAAGCCCGTCATGGAACTGTTTGCTTAAATGGCGGCCATCGAATCCCACTCCGACGCCTATCCACGGTGTTTTCCCGGTAGAACTGGCTCCATGGGTGGACCGCTAACCAGCCGACAGGTTTAGATAAAGTTTCCATGCTGTTCTGGCTGCCAGGATGATGGTCACGACCGTCCCGATGGCACACATGCCGTACATCCAGTGCGGAATCTTCACGGCTTGCCGGATGTCCCGGCAGGATGCCAGATACATCAGCGACCATGTAGGTTGAACTTCGAACACTGAATTCCACTCACTTCCGGATCAAACTGAAGGCCGCTCACCAGATCCGGATTTTAGAATTTGCCATCGGTGACTTCGTAATGCGTTGGTTTATTCAGGTTGGGGCCCCCGTTTGCGACCCAGTTGGCTGTCCAGTCGATGAGTTGATCCAGCGACACCTGCGGGGGTCCGTAGAGCTGATGCGCCTTGCTCGAATCATTCAGCAGAGCCTTGGGACCTTCGGAGCCAACCAGTTCCACCTTTTTGTCGAATTTCTTCCCAAAACGAGTGCACAGATCGCGGCAGCGAATTCGATCCTGACCCGTCATATTAAGTACAAAAGGAGGACTGGCGGTATGTTCGAGTGAACAAAGTGCGTAAGCATTTGCGTCGCCTTGCCAGATCACATTCACGTACGCCGTTTCCAGATTGATCGGCTGTTGCTTCCAGACCTGCGTTGCAATATCCACGAGCACGCCGTAACGCATTTCGGTGGCGTAATTGAGGCGCAGGATAGAAGTGAGTGTTCCATTGGTTTGGCTGAAGTACTCGAAGATCCGTTCTCGTCCCAGGGCGCTCATACTGTATTCGCCGACAGGGTGAAGTGTGTCGGGCTCCACCGATCCGTCGCCAGGTTTGACGGGGACCGGACCGTAGACATTGCCGCTGGAAAACGCGACGATGCGACTTGCCCGGAAATGTCGACATACCAGGGCGGGGATATAAACGTTGGTAGCCCAGGTCATGGCCGGATTGTGAGAGGTTCCAAACTTGAACCCGAGCATGAAGATGACGTAGGGACAAGCAGGTAACGATTCGACAAACGTCGGGTCGAACAAGTCTCCCTGGATCGTTTCGACACCCCAGGCGTTTAGTTTTTCGGCAGTTTGAGGATCGGAAAATCGGCTGACGGCGATGACCCGACGCTGCTCACCCGCGTCGGTGCTGGCCCGCTGCGCCATGCGAGCCAGAGACGGTCCCATTTTCCCCCCGGCACCAAGCACCAGGATGTCGCCCGATAAACGACTCAGTGCATCAACGACTTGCTGGGTCGGGCGACTGAGCCGGTCTTCCAGTTCCTGCAGGTTGCCAAGGGTGGTTCCGCTCAACGGTTTGTTTCCCACTCGCAAAGGTGTAAGCATGATAGATTGGACGGGAACTTCATTCTGACAATCGTACCGGAACACACCACATCGACAAGCGGCAGAGTGCGGAGAAAGGTTGAGTTCCCGTTGCCTGGTTTGGAAAATCGGCAGCTCCTCGGGTACCTAATCGGTTTAGCAGTCCGGAGGCTCACGCGAGGGCAGTTGTGCTTGGCTATCTCCGGTCTTCAATCTGTCATACAATCCGTTGACTCGAGAAAAAATTATTTTATCAGGTCGGTTTCGGTCGTCGTTAGGGTGTGATTGAGAAGTGCTATTGTTTGCTTGTAGTTTGGGAAAAGAGTCCTAATAATTTTTGTGGAAACACAAGGGAAAATGACCATGGTACGGGTGCGTCTTAGTGTGATGATGTTCCTCCAATTCTTTATTTGGGGAGCATGGTATGTGACCGCCCCGAATTATTTGGGAACGATTGGATTTGCCGGTGGCGATTTTGCCTGGACATATTCGGTGGGACCCATTGCCGGAATGATTACGCCGTTGTTCGTCGGTATGATCGCAGATCGCTTTTTCGCAGCTCAACGGGTGTTGGCTCTTTTACACATCGGCGGGGCCGCCATCATGTATGGGGCTTCGCAGGTGATGGTCGGAGCCAATCCAGCGCCCTCCACGATCAATTGGGTGTTTTTAGGGTACATGTTGACGTATTTTCCGACGTTGGCTCTCACCAACACGGTTGCCCTGCGAAACATGAATGATCCGGAAAAACAATTTCCCATGATTCGCGTCTGGGGTACGATCGGATGGATTGCGGCAAACGTAGTGCTCAGTTGGCGGGGTTGGGACACCTCGATTGATATGTTTTATCTCACGAGTGGTTCGGCTTTGGTTCTGGGGCTGTTAAGTTTTGCTCTACCCCATACGCCACCGAACAAAGAGACCCAGGTGAGCGCGGGCGACGTACTAGGTCTCAAGGCTCTCGTGCTGCTCAAGGACCCGTCGTATTTGATCTTTATCTTGTGCTCGATGTTGGTCTGTATTCCGCTGGCATTTTATTACCAGATAGCGAGTCGCGTGGTCGAGATGGTCGATTTCAGCTCGGTCGGCGCCGTGCGTTCCGTTGCTGGCGCGCTCCAGTTCAAGGATGTGATCGCGGCGACGATGTCCTTTGGTCAGATTTCCGAAATCTTTTTCATGCTGGTGATGCCATTTTTCTTCCGGCGTCTGGGTGTGAAGTGGATGCTGCTGGTTGGGATGTTGGCGTGGGTTGTGCGATACGCTCTGTTTGCCTTGGGTTCGCCAGAAGAGGTGCGGTGGATGATCTTTGTGGGGGTGTTACTGCATGGCATTTGTTACGATTTCTTTTTCGTGACAGGCCAGATTTATACCGACAAGAAAGCGCCCGAAGCAATTCGCGGGCAAGCCCAAGGTTTGCTGGTCATGTTGACTCTGGGGTTGGGGATGCTGATCGGTGCCCAGACGGCGGGAAAAATTGAAGGGTGGTACACCACTTCCGAAGCGGTTGCAGCCAGCCAACGCGTGGAAGCGATTGGATCGGAGGTTGAAGACTTGCAGCAACAGCTTACTTCCGTATCGGCAGATGAGAAAACGGCCCTCGACGAGCAGATTTCTCAGCTGAAAGAAGAGAAATCTGCAAAACGAAAGGAGTACCTGCGTAACATCGACTGGAAACCGCTGTGGGGAATCCCTGCAATCTTTGCAGGGATGATCATGCTGTTGTTTGCATTGCTGTTCCGGGAAGATTCAGCCGAGGGCAGCCCTGCGAGCTGACAACCAGGGCCGTGTGAAGCGGAAGGCACAAATGGCAGAAAACAGGTTGACGGCCGGTGTGGCACGGGTTGATATCACGCCACCGGTTGGTTTTCGCATGCAGGGGGGAATGCGTCGCATTGAGGGGGCCGAAGGCGCCGAATCGCAGTTGCTCGCCACGGCACTGGTGATTGCCGATGACAATGTGAAGATCGTTATCCTGGATTGCGATTTGATCGGCTTTGACTTGCCCCTGGCACAGGCAATCCGGGTTGCCATTGGCGCGAAAGTGGGAACGCCCGGCGAGAACGTGCTGGTCGGCTGCACCCATACGCACAACGGACCCTGCAGCGCACGGGGCATTCTGGCGGGTCCGCACGATGTGGCTGCCCGGCCGGGTGAGATCGAAGCGCTGGATGATTATCTGGAAAGACTGGCTGAACAACTGGTAGACGTAGCTGCGGTGGCTGATACACAGCGCGTTAGTGCGCGAGTGGGTGCGGCGAGTGATCGGGCCCAGGTGGCCATCAATCGTGAGGAAATTGAAGCGGAAGATGGCAGGGTGTTAATCGGCCGAAATCCGGACGGAGTCACCGATCGAAGTGTGGACGTGTTGCGGGTGGATGACCTGGAGGGTCAACCAATTGCGATTCTGGTCAGCTATGCTGCACATCCTGTCGTCATGGGTTTTGATCGTTACCTCTACAGTCAAGATTATCCCGGAGTGGTGCGACGGATTGTCGAAGCGGCCAGCCCTGCCACTTGTTTGTTTCTCACGGGCGCGGCCGGTAACCAGGCCTGCTGGTCTTTTCTGCAAAGCGATTGGGGCGAACAGGAGCGGATGGGGGGTCAGGTTGCCGGGGCGGCGCTCAATGCCTTCTACCAGATTGAGACCCGGCCTTACGAAGAAATCCGCGATCGGGGCAAGTCGCTTTCCGACCTTGCGCTGTATCACAAACGGTTTAATGACGGACCGACGCACCGGATCTTGAAGACGGCCCATGGGGTGGCCCGAGTCAAACTACAGAAGCTTCCTTCCTTGGACGAGGCGGAACGCCGAGTTGTCAGGGAGCGTGCGGTTTTCCAAGGAATGGTCGATGCGCAGGCAGCAACGACTGAGAGAGTGCCCCAGGAACTGGTGGTCAGGTGGGCAGAGGGGGTTTTAGAGAAAGTCAGGGCAGGGGACCTGGAGCATTCTCTTGAGTATCCTCTGGTCGGGTTTCGCATTGACGATTTTGTTTTATTGGGAATGCCTGGCGAGCCGTTTGTCGAAATTCAGTTGGGTGTGAAGCAATGTTCAACAGCCAAACACACCATGTTTGCAGGTTACGCCAACGGAGTTCTGGCCTATATTCCGGTTGCCCAGACGGTCAGGCAGGGTGGCATGTCAGTTTCTTCGGCGCTGCGAACCTACAACATTCCAGCCGCACCGGTTGAATCAGCGGCAGACGATGTGATCTCGGCCTTCGGGGACCTACTGGCTGAGTTGGGACTTTGAAGCGAATCCGGTTTTTGCATCGCCGAGTTGCCGCCCGGTTCTGGTGGGCGACGACCTGCTCACTCCGTAAAATGAACGGCACCTACTTTTTCCGTGTCCAGTAAGTGAGGCCGGAGATCTGTTTCGATTGTGGCAGCGGGCCGGGGATACTGGTCAGGTAACCCAGCAGCAGGGTGGGAATCAGCCCTACCAGGGCGTACAGAAACTCATTGCCGTTGGCATGGTGGAACACAAATGTACACACCAGTCCGGCGGCTGCGCCGATCAAAACGCCGACGGTGTTGGCTCGTCGAGTTAAAAATCCAAGTAGGAAAATTCCCAGCAACGGGCCTGTCCAGAGGCCCATCAAGGCCACGGCGATTTGCCAGATTTCTCCCAAGCTGCCCAGGAAAACAGCGACACACGTTGCCAGCAGACCCAGGCTTAAAGTAATCCAGCGGGCAGCCTTCAAGTAATGCCGTTCCTCCTGGTCGCGGACCAGGAGACGACGGTACCAGTCGGTAGTGATGGCTGCACTGATCGAGTTGATACCCGAATCGATACTGGACATTGTGGCGGCAAACAGGGTGGCGATAAACAACCCGGCCAGTCCTGGAAAGACCAGGTTTAACTTGTGAGCCACAAAGAAGGGCATGGCCTGCGCGGTATCGATGGGTACGTTCGGATGGTGGTGGATGGCATAGTAGACCAGTACACCAGCACCGGTCAGATACATGATGGGCATTAACTGCACGTCACAGAATGCATTCAACCAGAGTGCCCGCTTGCTGTTTTTCAGGGAGGATGCACTGAAGTATCTCTGCAAAGCAACCTGATCGGTGGCGGTGCTGTTAACAGACGATAGAAGATGACCCACAAAAAGTATCCAGAAAGTGACTCCTGTCGTAAAAACAAACTTCGAACTGAAATCGAACCAGGTGTCATGTGGGCGATCGTGATAGGCGGGGGGGGGATGTGTCGCCGCGACGCCGGGCTGATCCCTGACGAGGACGTTGACCGTCGACGGGGGGGACTGTAACGGCGGATTACCGCTGGTCGTTACTCGCAAGGCAAAGGTGAGCGTGGCCGATTGAACGTCCCCCGATTTTTCCGGAAGAACGATCGTGGGGCGGGGCGTCTGTGGGTCCTCCATGTGAACGTGATCGATCTTTGTGAATCGATTGAGCTGCCGCCAGGAAAACTCGAGTGGTGTCCCGTCAAATGACCGACTGAGACTTCCGTCCAACTGGACGCGCTTTCCCCAGCCGGCTTCGAAGTCGTTGCCGGCGTAGGCTCGGGGCACCTTTCCCAACTCGCGCAGTAACGTGGAAGTGCCCAATTCACTGAGCAGCAGAAACCAGATGGCGGACAGACCTCCGACAAATACAAAGAATTGGATCATGTCCGTCCAGATTACCGCCTTCAGTCCACCCAGTGCGGTATAAATGGTGGCGCCCAAGCCCACGACAGTGATCCAGAAGATGGTGCTGCCGTTGGTGCCGCACAATTCGGCCAGGGGAACAAGTGCTGCGTCGATTTTCGGTACGGGAATGACCGCCGAAAGGGCCAGAGATGGCGCGTAGATCACGGAAGCCAGCCAACCACCGCGGAGCAGAATAAAAAGGGCACTGCCGACACAGCGGACCAGCAGCCCGAATCTCTTTTCCAGATACGTGTAGGCCGTCGTCAGTCGCAACGGGTGCAGCAGCGGCAGAACCAGACCGACTGCAAACATCGTCGCCAGGATGGCCACCAGCGAAATAGGAAGGTACTGCAGGTCCTGGCTATAGCCCGTAGGCGGGCCCTCCCAGCATTGAATTGGCACTGGTCAGAGATGCCCAGATGGAGAGGGCCAGTGGAAACCAGTGCATGCGTCGACCGGCCACGAAATAGTCGTCCGAGGTTTTTTGGCCACGGGCCATGAAGGACCCGAACGCCACCACACCCACCAGGTAAACAACGATCAGGACGTAGTCGAGAGTCGTCAGTAATTCGTGGTTGGGCATGGTCTGCATCTGCAGGCGACTGTTAGCGGGTTATCTAGTGATAACGTGCGGCTTCACTTTCCGTCAATGGAGTAGGGTTCGTAGTGGCTGGTGTGGCGGCCGAACAAATTTTGTGCATTCATTGTGTGGCAATCGGTGATTTGAATAGTTTGTAATCTCTTGGATGGCGATAAAAAAGTAGGCTCTTGGCACATCGCCTGGATGAGAAGGTCCCCTGCGGGGAGAGACAAAATCGAGCGTACCGACAGAAGGGTCCGGTCCCTGTCAGCACCGTGTTCCAATTGTCCCGCGATTTTCTCACCAGACTTTGGTTCCAAGGGCCAAGTTATGATGTCTGGTTGCCGGGTGGTCCCTGGAAAACTACTGGTTTCCGTGGACAAGGCCTTGTCGATTTTGTTCGGAGTCGTACTCGTTCATTTTTGAGCTGATTGAAACCGGTGCGGTTCTGCGGTGCTCGACGACGATGTTTTGTTTCTTCAGGACTCGCAACAAAAGTTGTCAGTGATGGTGTCGAATCCGGTGTTACACTATGCTCGGGGGCTGGTACTGAGTTCCTGCTGGAGGAAACGCGCCGGCGAGCACGCAGGAAGTAAAGTTCACAAAAAACTTATTGAATTGTGACGGGGTCGATAGGGTTCAGACGGTGGCTATTTCTGTTCCAGAACAACGTTTTGTTTTTGCTTTAACGTTTGCGTGAAGGATCGGGCAGCTAAACTCGATATTTGACATTGACGCCGGGCTGTTTTAGAATTTCCGCTGAAGTTTTCAACCCGCGAGGGGTCCAATCGAGTTTCCATTTCGAAGGTTTTGCTGGTTACTGAGAGAGGCTGGCATGGTACCCTGGAATAAGATATTTGGATTACCGGTTTCCCCTGCTCCCCTTGAGTGCTGGAATGAACATGCAGCACCGATATGACCCAAAAACTGCCGCCCGCTGTTGCGCCGCCGGGATCATTTTGTTTTTGTTTACGGCGATTCCAACTCCGAGTCGAGGGGATTCAGTGGACTACGTCGGCAGCGTCAAGCCGATTCTGGAGACCAAGTGTTTCGCTTGTCACGGTGCCTTGAGGCAGGAAGCCGGATTGCGACTAGATGCCACTTCGCTCATTCTTCAGGGAAGCGATAGTGGAGTGGTTCTGGAACCTGGTGATGCGGACGCAAGCTTGTTGTTAGAGCGTGTTTCGGCCACAGACATTGACTACCGGATGCCACCCGAAGGCGAAGGATCACCACTCGATGCTGCGCAAGTTGAGACGATTCGAACCTGGATCAACGAGGGGGCGATCGCACCGGACGAACCGATTCCTCCCCATCCTGACGAGCATTGGGCGTATCAGAAAATAGTCCGTCCTCCCGTACCAGCGGTGGAGAATCCGGTCTGGGTGAACAACGCGTTGGATCAGTTCATCGCTGCCTCGCACGACCGAGCTGGTTTGACTCCTGTTCCGGCGGCTGCGCCAGAGGTACTGCTACGCCGGGTTTACCTGGATCTAATCGGTCTGCCGCCAACGCATGAACAGCTGATTGGGTTCTTAAACGACAAATCGCCCGGGCCGTATGAGCGCGAAGTTGACCGGTTGCTGAACAGCCCACAGTATGGAGAACGCTGGGGACGACATTGGATGGATGTCTGGCGGTACAGCGATTGGTCCGGCTTCGGTCAGTTGGTCCGTTACAGCCAGCGACACATCTGGCGTTGGCGGGATTGGATCATTGAGTCGCTCAATGATGACAAGGGCTACGACCGCATGATTCAGGAGATGTTGGCAGCCGACGAACTTCATCCGGGCGATGAAAATGCGATCCGCGCTACAGGATTCCTCGCCCGCAACTGGTACAAGTTTGATCGCAATGTCTGGTTGGATGATGTGGTAGAGCACACCGGCAGGGCCTTGCTGGGTGTGACGATGAGATGCGCCAAGTGCCATGACCACAAGTACGATCCAATTTCTCAGGCCGAGTACTATCGTCTGCGGGCTGTGTTTGAACCGCACGACGTTCGCACGGATCGCGTGTTAGGCGAGTTGGAAACCAGCAAAGACGGGCTGGCGCGGATTTACGATGCCCGGCCTGAAACGCCGACATATTTGTTTGAACGAGGGAATCCCAAGCAACCGGACACCAACATCAAGATCGACCCGGGAGGGCCATCGGTTTTCGGCGGCACACTGGACGTCCAACCGGTCGTTCTACCAGTGGAAAGTTATTATCCGTCACTGCGAACGTTTGTTACCCGTGAAATGCTGATTGCTGCAAAAGGGGCCGTCAGCTCGGCGGAAGTGGAAGTGGACGTTCAGGAGAAGATATTTGGTGACCGTCCACCGTTGCCCGAATCTCTGGAATACAAACTGGCAAGAGAAGCGGTTGAACTGGCTCACAATAGGTTGGACCTGGCATCTGCAAAGCTCGCCTCTCTGGAGCTGCGTCTGGAGGTTGAACAAAAGAGACATCCGACTGCCGGCAGTGAGGCTTCAGTCGACGCAATCGCCATGCAAGAGCTCACTACAGCTGCAGGGCAGGCTGAACGCCGTGCCCAGGATGCAGAAGTCAAAGAACAGCTCTTGACGACGATCCAGGAGTTGGGCGCCCTGCGAAATGATGTTTTTCGTGAAAAACGCAAGTACGACACTGCCGACTCGAAGCAGACGGTTCGTGCGGCTGAAAAACGGCTTGACAAAATCTACCAACAATTGAAGGGGATGCTGAAGGAGCCGGAGGAGGGAGACGCAGTCTACGAGCCGTTGGGCGAGGTCTACCCACGCGTGAGTACGGGCAGACGGTTGGCGTTGGCTCGCTGGATCACGGACCGTGGTCATCCACTCACGGCGCGGGTCGCTATCAACCATATCTGGCTGCGTCACTTTGGCCGCCCTTTGGTGGAAAAGGTTGATGATTTTGGATTGCGCAGTCCGCGTCCGCGACTCGCTGATTTGCTGGACTACCTGGCGATCGAGCTGGTGAACAATCAGTGGAGCATGAAACACATCCACCGGCTGATCGTGACCTCCAGTGTCTATCGCATGCGAAGTGCGACGTTTACAGTGCCGGAGAGCGAGGCTTTGAAGGTTGCGAACCATCCGCAGTCGATGGATCCTGACAACAGTCGTTTTTGGCGAATGAACGTGCGTCGCGCGGAAGCGGAAACGGTGCGCGATGCCCTGTTGCATTTGGCGGGGAACCTGGATCTGACGCTGGGAGGATCGGAGATCGACCACCACCAGGGTCTTCTCATCCCACGTCGTAGTATCTATTTTCACCACGCGCGCGATAACCAAATGTCGTTTCTCGACGTATTCGACGCTGCGAATCCTCGTGAGTGCTATCGGCGCCAGGAAACGATTCGTCCTCAGCAGGCGTTGGCGCTTGTCAACAGTTCACTGGCACTTGCGCAGTCGCGACAAGTCGCACTCCGCCTGAGCGAGCAAGTCCTTTTGGCAGGAGGGGTGGGAGTCAACGAAAATCGCAGCAGCGCATCGCATGACCAGTTTATCACCTTAGCCTTCGAAACGATTTTATCCCGAGTGCCGAGTGCCGAGGAATTAACGGCCTGCCTCGAGTTTCTTGAATTTCAAGCGAAACAACTCAGCGTTCCGGAACGCCTGACGCTGTTGAATGACGCAGCCAACCAGGTTGCACCAGCGACCGATCCCGTTCAGCGTGCACGGGAAAATTTAGTTCTGGTTTTGATCAATCACAACGATTTTGTCACAATTAGATAGCCAGTAGCTGACAAGGTACAGGGGTTGCTGATAGGCCAAGGTTCCCCACAATCGTAGCCCGACTCAGAGGTTGGAAAACGCGACTGGAAACGTAAAAGTCTGGATCAACTGATGACACACTCCGCCTTTCAACGTCGCCTGATTTCCCCGATGCCTTCCTTGCATCCGGGTCCTCGCGACCGTCGCACCTTCCTGGCCGACCTGGGGATGGGATTCACCGGCCTGGCGTTGGGCAGCATGTTGGCAGGCGAGGACGTTGCCGGCCACGAAGTGTCTCCGGCACAGTCCCATTTTACACCGAAAGCAAAGAGCGTCATTTGGCTCTTCATGACTGGTGGCGTGAGTCACATGGAGAGTTTCGATCCAAAGCCGGCGTTAAACAAATATGGGGGCTTGCATCTCTCGAAGACACCCTTGAAAGATGTTTATGATTCGCCGTTTGTCAAAGAGAACTTCCGTCCGCTGCAGGACGACAATTCGCGCACCTTTCGAAATCAAATTTATCCGATGCAAGTCGGTTATCGCAAACGGGGGGAAAGCGGAATCGAGGTGAGTGACTGGTGGCCTCACGTGGGGGGCTGCATCGACGACATCTCCGTGGTGCGGTCGCTATGGACAACAGATAACGACCACGGAGCGCAACTTCAATTTCACACGGGCCGCCACATCAGTGATGGTTTTTTCCCCACGATTGGTTCCTGGGTGCATTATGGTCTGGGTAGTTTGAATGAAAACCTGCCGCAGTTTGTCGTGATGGGCGAACCGATTGCGGATTGTTGCGGTGGCCCACAGGTACACTTGGCCAACTACCTGGGTGCCGAGCATGACGGTATCATGATCAACGAAAAAGAACCTCTTCCTTACGGCAATCCCGCGGGGCGCATCTTTCAAGAAGAACAAGCAGCCAACATGGAGCTGATCGGGAAGCTGAACCAACTGGCAGCCGTGGAATATCCGGAAGATGCGGCGTTGCGAGCACGAATCAATGCGTATGAGTTGGCTTTCCGTATGCAGATGTCGGTACCCGAAGTCTTTGACCTGAAGGATGAGTCGCAGGCGACGCTCGACTCCTACGGTGAGGGGTACGGTCGGCAGTTGCTGGCCGCTCGTCGATTTGTCGAACGGGGTGTGCGGTTCGTACAAATTTATCACGGTGGTGGCGGCGACCCGGCCGGTTCGTGGGATGCACACACGCACCTGAAAAAAAACCACACGAAAAATTGTCAGGCCGTTGACAAGCCGATTGCCACGCTGCTCAAAGATTTGAAGCAACGCGGAATGTTGCAAGACACGCTCGTGGTGTGGGCTTCAGAATTTGGACGTACGGCGGGCAGCGAAGAAGAGGACGGTCGCGACCATCACCCCTTCGGTTTCTCCTGCTGGCTGGCTGGTGGTGGAATTCGTGGCGGAGTGGTTCACGGTGCGACGGATGAGCTGGGCATTCTGGCCTCGGAGGATCCGCACTATGTGACCGACATTCATGCCACGGTCCTGCACCAGTTGGGTCTAGACGCGCGTAAATTAGAGGTTCCCGGTCGCAAGCGACTGGACATCGAATTCGGCCGGCCAATTCGCGAGATCATCGCCTGAATTGCAATGCTTGCAATTGGCAGGAGGCAACGAAAATCACGACAGGTTGTCGCTGGACCATTTCATCACCTGGGCTGTCGAAACGCATGGATCGTGTGGCCCGAGTGCTGTTAAAATGACGGTCTGCCGAGAGGTACTTGAATTTCAAATGCGCCAACTCAGCATTCGAGAGCGACTGGCGTTGTTGAGTGATAAAACGAACCGTGCTGCTCCAGCAAATGATCGAGTCTAGCACGTAAGAGAGAATGAAGTTTTGATTTTGATCCATGACATTGCTCTTACCACCATCAGATAGGGGGCTGACGAGGTCCTTTGGCTCACGACCGTCAGTCCAGGCAGTGGTTGAAAATATGACTGAAAACGCGAAACTCTGGATCAACGGATGAAACACTCAGCCTCTCAACATCGCCCGCTCTCCCCGATGCGGCCATTGTATCCGGTTCCTCGCGACCGTCGTACGTTCCTGGCCGATGTGGGCATGGGAATGACCGGTCTGGCCCTGGGTAGCATGTTGGCCCACGGGGACGTTGCCGGCCAAGACGTGTTGTCACCACAGCAGCACTTTCCAGCGAAAGCGAAGAGTGTTATTTGGCTGTTCATGACTGGTGGCGTGAGTCACATGGAGAGTTTTGATCCAAAGCCGGCCTTAAATAAATACGGCAACATGAATCTCTCGCAGACACCGCTCAAGGATGTGTTTGATGCGCCGTTTGTTAAAAAGAACTTCCGACCCCTGGTGGATGGGAGTCTGCGCAATTTTCGACAACAGATTTATCCGATGCAAATCGGTTATCGCAAGCGTGGGGAAAGCGGAATCGAGGTGAGTGACTGGTGGCCCCACGTGGGAGGATGCATTGACGACATCGCTGTGGTGCGGTCGTTGTGGACAACAGATAACAACCACGGGGCACAACTTCAGTTTCACACGGGCCGGCACGTCAGCGACGGGTTGTTCCCTTCGATTGGTTCCTGGGTCCATTACGGCCTGGGCAGTTTGAATGAAAACTTGCCGCAGTTTGTCGTGATGGGCGAACCGATTGCCTCGACGGCGGTCCAGAACTGGCACCGGGCCAGTTACCTGGGTGCCGAGCATGACGGCCTTGTGATCAATGAAAACAAACCTTTGCCCTACGGCAATCCGGCGGGGCGCATTTTTCAAGAAGAACAACTAGCCAACATGGAAATGATTGGCAAGTTAAACCAGTTGGCAGCGGTGGAATATCCTGACGACGCCGCGTTGCGGGCGAGAATCAATGCCTACGAGTTGGCGTTTCGCATGCAGATGTCGGTACCCGAAGTGTTTGACCTGCGGGATGAGTCGCAGGCGACACTCGATTCCTACGGTGAAGGGTACGGCCGCCAATTACTGGCTGCGCGTCGACTGGTTGAACGGGGTGTGAGGTTCGTGCAGGTTTACCATGGTGGTGGCGGTGACCCGGCCGGTTCTTGGGATGCACACACCAACCTGAAAAAAAACCACACGAAAAATTGTCAGGCCGTTGACCAACCGATTGCCACGCTGCTTAAAGATTTGAAGCAACGCGGAATGTTGCAAGACACGCTCGTGGTGTGGGCGACGGAATTTGGACGTACGGCCGGAACCGAAGAACAGAGTGGTCGCGACCATCATCCGTTCGGCTTCTCCTGCTGGCTGGCTGGTGGCGGAATTCGTGGCGGAGTTGTTCACGGTGCGACGGACGAGCTGGGCATTCTGGCCGCGGAGAATCCGCACTATGTGACCGACATCCATGCTACAGTACTGCACCAGTTGGGCCTTGACTCGCGTAAAATGGAGGTTCCCGGTCGCAAACGACTGGACATCGAATTCGGCCGGCCCATTCGGGAGATCATCGCCTGAGCGAAAGTATTTACAAGCGGTAAACGTTTAACCGCCACGGTGAGTGCTTATCACAAACCAACCATGCACCCGCCGGTCCCGGAAGGGTTATTCCGACGGACTCGCGGTGACGGTAAAATCTCAGACTGGTTTGCAGGAGTCTTTCAGTAGCAGGTGCCCTTTCGGGGTGGCATCACTTCTGCCATAAGACTGTTGAGCGGCTTTTAAGTTTCAGAGACTGCCTGCCAATACCGCGACACCTGGCAAGCAAATGCGCAGGTGTGGTCCGACTGGTAGGAATTGTGGGGAGACAGCCATGTTGATCGGATATGTGAGTGACGAGCGTTATGTTGCCCTGGCCGACGTCTTACTGGAGTTTCAACGTCATGGCCAGACCGAAGCGATTGCCCGGTCGACACCGCGGGGCCTGGTCTGTGCTGATTTAGAAGCGGGCGACTACGATGTCACACTCGTGAAAGAGGGGTTTGGATCGAAAAGCGTTCAGACAACAATCGATCCGGAGCGGCCCTGCCAATTTCGACTTTTGTCTGACCGGCTTCTGGGCTACGTCTGGCCTCGAGCGGTGAAATCCGGTGAAAAGTCGGAGTTTCGAGTCCATTCTGTTGAACCCTACCGGCTTAGTCTGTGGCGCTACGGTTGGAAACGTGAGATGGTAAAGCTGCTCGGCTGGTTCGATGAGCATGGACCTCGAGCGGTCATGCAGATCACACCCGACGGTGACTACACGCAGACGGGCGTGCAATGGAACAAGATTGGTTATGCCAGTGCACACCACACGCAATTCGTTGAAGGGCCAAAGCGTTCGGGACTGTACTACCTGCATGCCAAAGGAGAAAAGTCCGGCGAATTTTTTTCCTTTCCATGGATTGTGTCTCCTGCCCGGCCTTCGGCACCCATTGCAGTGCTGGCTTCGACGAACACCTGGCTGGCCTACAACAATTTTGGTGGGCGGAGCAATTACGTGAACGCACACCGTTTGCCCGATCAGCCCGTGGTCAATGCTCGCCAGGACATGATTCGCTACACCGAAGCCGGGGCGTTCAATGTGTGGGGATTCCAGGACGAAGAGTACCAGCCGCTTTCCTTCGAACGGCCCGAGCCAGGCAACGTCGTGCGCGAGCACGAGGAGGTGACGGATCCGATCGAAGGACGTTTGCCGTGCGGGGTGGCTCCTGCAGAATGGCGTCTGCTCGGTTGGCTGGAGCGGGAAAATCTGACCTACGATTATTACTCGGAATCGCAACTCCATCACGGTGACCTGGATCTCGACTCCTACAAAGTGTTGATGCTCAGTGTCCATCCCGAATACTGGTCTCGCCAAATGTACCAGCGGGTGAAAGAGTGGGTACATCACCGAGGCGGCAAGTTGATGTATCTGGGGGGCAACGGTTTGAATTGCGAAGTGGAGTTTCTGGGCGAAGACCGTTTGAAATTCAAAACTTACTTGAATCCGTCGATCGACGGTGCGCTCGGAATGCCAGACCCTGCGAACCCGGAGGTCTATTTAGAGAGCCGGATGCATCGCACCTTGGAGTCCGAAGCCGGTTTGCTGGGCGTTGTCTGTACCGCAGCGGGTATCATGACCGCAGCTCCCTATCGAGCGGTCCAATCGGATCACTGGATTTTTGACGGCACCGGCTTAGGCAACGGTGAGCTCTTCGGAGAAAATAGTTTGCAGGAGCGGATTCATGGTGGAGCGTCTGGTCACGAGACCGATAAGATCAGCTCACATTCTCCCCCCGGCACCGTGTTGTTGGCCAAGGGAGTCAATCCGGAGGAGGGAGGGGCGGAGATGGCTTATTACGAACTGCCCACTGGCGGGGCCGTTTTTTCTGCAGGTTCCATTACCTATGTCCCCTGCCTGCTGGTCGATGACGCGATTTCACGCATTACCTACAATGTGCTCGCTCGGTTCTTGGACGAGGGATGAAGAAACTGAGTCTCAACGAGCCAGATGGAACCCACCAAGCTGTCAATCCAGATCTCGGCAAAGCGGCTCCAGTGTCAGGCGGAGAAGGCCGTCTCAGATTTTCTTTGGCTCACATTGCCTCTCCCGTTTTCCGAATCCTACCACCCGGCTTCCACCTGATGTATGATTTCTAGCTCAGCGGGTATCTTCCCGTTCATTTCTCTCTCAAAGACATTGTTATGAAAATTACCCATATCGAAGTCACTCCCGTGCGCATTCCGGTCAAGTATGCGAAGCACATTGTTTCACCGCTCGGTGCTCACACTGTGTCCGAATATTTGCTGCTCCGTGTCGGGACGGACGTGGGTATCGAGGGGATCGGCGAGGTCAATCCGATGCCGGTTTGGTCGGGAGAATCGGTGTGGAGCGCCCAGGAAATTCTTAACAAACTGCTGGCACCCAGTGTCATCGGGGCCGATCCCACGGACGTTGAGGAGATCGATCGCCGCCTGGACAAGTGCACCCGTCACAACTGGTTTGCAAAGGCAGCCATTGAAATGGCCTGTTGGGACATCGCGGGCAAAGCAGCCAACAAGCCGGTCTATGAATTACTCGGTGGAGCCGTCCGTCCCTTGACGGTCCGCTGCCGATTTTCCTTGGGTGCGTACGAGCCAGATCGGGCCCGAACGCGGGCCTTGGAGCTGGTCGAAGAAGGTTTTACGACGATCAAGGTGAAGGTTGGCGGTCCGGCGGAGAAGGACATCAGTCGAATTCGGACGGTTCGGGAGGCGATCGGACCGGAATTGGATTTGACCATTGATGCGAATTGCGGGTGGGACGTTGACACGGCGATTCACTGCGTCAACGAGCTGGCCGATTGTGGCATCACTCTCAACGAGCAACCGACTCCGGATGGTGATTATGGTGCCTTGGCCCGGGTGCGACGCGAAACGACGCCCCCGGTCATGGCGGACGATATTTGCTTTGACATGATTCATGCCCAGGAGCTGATTCGGAACAATGCCTGTGATCTGATTAGCGTTTATCCGGGTAAGAATGGCGGCATCCGCAAGTCAAAGGCAATTGTTGAATTCGCGGCGGCTCATGGCATTAAGTGCAGCATTGGTTCGAACTTGGAATGGGACGTCGGGACGGCCGCGATGGCGCATCTGGTTGTTGCCTGCCCGAACATGTGCGTCGAGGAATTCCCGGGCGACATGTTGGGTCCCGATTACCATGAGGTTCGAATTGCGAAGAATCCGATCGATATTCAGGGACCACTGGTCACGATTACGGAGCGACCGGGGTTGGGAGTGGATGTGGATTGGAATATTGTGAAAGAGTGCCAGCTTTCTTAGGATTCAGGCGGGTCGTCTGAAGTCGTTTGTCCGCTGTGGTGAGAACGTGCCGCGACAACTGGCTAAAGAAAATAAACACTTGCAGTCGGAAACATGATGATCATTGACGTTCACAGTCACGCCTGGGAGTATCCGGACCACTTTAGTGACGACTTTCGGCAGCAGGCCAGGCGATCCAAGGCAGGTGTCGAAATGGACCTTACAGTCACTTACGACAACTATCGCCGGAGCGCACCGGACGATACGGTCACCATTGTTTTCGGCGGCAAGGCGCGACTGAGTGGATTGTGGGTTGACGACGACTATGTGGCGCAATACGTGGCCGTCGATGCGGATCGGCTGATCGGCTTTCTGTCGATCGATCCCACGCAGACGGGCTGGCAGGAAGAACTGCGACGAGGGCATCAGGAACTGGGCTTGCGAGGCATCAAGCTGATGCCGATGTATGCCGGATTTCGACCCGATGAATCACAACTGGACCCGTTGTGGGAATATGCCAGTGAGCATTGTTTGCCGGTGTTACTCCACACGGGAACCACGTTTGTGGCGCAAGGGCCATTGGAAACGACGTTGCCCCGACACCTCGATCCGGTTGCGATACGATTCCCTGAAGTGCGGATCATCATGGCTCACCTGGGCCATCCCTACGAGGGTGAAGCTGTTGTGACTGCGCGCAAGCATCCGTATGTTTATTGTGACCTGAGTGCGCTGCACTACCGTCCGTTTCAGCTCTATCACAGCCTGATGCTGGTGCAGGAATATGGCGTTTGGGACAAGGTGTTGTTCGGAACCGACTATCCGTTTACAACGATCAACTCGACGCTGGAAGGTCTCAGGAATCTTAACCTGATGCTGGAAGGGACCGCTTTGCCGCGACTCAACACGGCAGCCATCGAGACACTGATTTATCGCGACTCGTTGAAATTGCTGGGATTGGATGAACCTTGAAAACAACCATTGAATCAGCAATGAGGGATTGTGGTTGCGTCATCATGTTTTCATCTGGCTCGGTCAATGTCTGAAGGAGGCGTGGTGGTGCACCGTCGGCCATCAATTCCAGGTCAGCCAAGAACAAGACCCGGCGTGGAGGTCGTTCCAGACGAAGTGGCGGCAACAGGTCTTTCGAGAAAACGATTGTGTCTGGCAGCGTGAGGTGTCTGACGTGACGATGTTTGACGTGGTCGGACTGGGATGTTGCCATGCTGACTTGAGCGAACGCTTATCCAGTACGCAATCATTTACCAATCGGGTGGGGCATCCGGACGAAAGTATCCTCCCAGTCCGATGTTATTGTCGATAAGACCGGGTTCCCGCAGTGGTTTCATTTGGTCCAACAGTGCAGCACGACTGTGGTTCGTGACCGCCTGCAACTGGTCCAACGTCAAGGACGTTTTGTACAAGGCTTCCCAGACGTCCTGTTGAATCGCCGTTTGAATTTGTGGTGGAGGCTTTGTCTGTACGTTGCCCAGCGCTTGTCTCCATTCTGTTTTTATGTCGGTCTGTAACTGCCTGTAATTCACTGCAGCCACGTCTCTCATCTCTTCCCACATGTCCAGCAGCAGATCCACATCCAAGGTCTTCGACAGGTCTTGACCTCGCTTCAATTGAGTGGCCTGCCTGGGGTTGGTGACCACAAGGGCGTTGCGAAAAAAGGCGTAGCCCAGACCTAACATCAGCTCAGTGTTGCTTGCCGCGGATGTGCTGCCATAGCTGACAGGGTGAGGATTCGCACTGCGTAGTTTGTCGCATACGATGTCGGTTAAGAATTGCTCCAGGCGTTCGATATCGGTGGTCAGTCGCCGAGCGTAACCTCGCACACGCTCCACACGAACTTCGTCTACAAGCGGTTTTCCTACATGACCTGACAGCCACGACAAGGTTTCAATAAGCGGCAGGGCAGCGCGACATGCAGCTGTTACAGGTTCTTCGTTGAGAAGCTCTGCATCCAGGTCAGTGGTTTCGGTGAGAATGGTCCATTCAAGAGACATGGTCACCCGCCCGTTGCTGACATTACGAAAAGGAAAGACAATAGCTCGGTGGACGATCGAGAAGTTGCCATTTGTTCCGTCGATGTAGCCGTACGATCTATCTTTATTTTAGCCTGTTTTTCGCACGACTGGGAAGCATATAACCTGTTCAGAAGGTTCTGGCAATTCCAGCTGGAGTGTCAGTCACCATGCGGAGCCCAATTTTTCTGTGGAACGGCCCGATGATCCATTTATTTCCATTTCCAAATAAAATTGTCGGACTGGTTTTACTGCTCTTTAGCAGTGGGTTTTGGTTCGTGGCCCCTTGCTTTGGAGTGGAATTGGAATAAATGCGATTCCGTCGCTGGCAAATGGCAGATGACCCGCATCGGCCCGGTTATCATTTCCTGCCGCCGGACAACTGGATGGACGACACCAATGGCGTGATCCAAGTCGCTGACAGTACCATCTTTTTATCAGTGGATTCCACGCTTAGCTCATCGCAACGGAGGACCATTCCATTGGGGGCATGCAGTCAGTGACGATTTGGTGCATTGGCGCGATGTACCGATTGCTATCTCTCCAACAGCGAACGGTCGCTTGTGCCTTACTTCCCGTGTCTACCCCACCCGGACCGACAGTGACCGCATCGGTTGGTTTGCCACGGCCCACCTTCAAGGCCTGGACGTCTGGCAACTGGAATCGATCTGGCCAGTGAAAAAGCATTAACCCGTCTTGGGCGAGTTACCCCCGTGATTCTGAAACAAGTTCGTTGGAACGATCTTGCTCAGAGAACGGTTCCTGGCCGTTTATTGCCTGCGATTTTCCAAATCAATAGTCGATGGGACGTGGCTCAAAATGGCGATGGTGGCGATACTCGATCGAACAGTCAACATCCCGCACGTGAAATTCCAAATCGACGGAAGGGTCACGTTGCAGGAGGGTCACTGAAACCGTATTGATTCCGCGGATCGGATACATTTCAGGTGAGAGTACGTATTCATAGATTTGATTTCCCTGATAGGCGACACCCTGCTGGATAAAACGGTAGGTCAGATCGGTGATTTGCAGGTTCGATTCTGGCAGCGGTGTGTCGTTCAGCAGGATTCGAAGCTTGTTGCGTGTCGGTTCGAGATTGCTGAGGCGGATACGCAGTTTGACATGTTTTAATCGATCCAGGTCCCACCAGCGGTGAAGGTCGTCAGCCACTCGCAGAGGTATTCTCTGGACGTGACCTACCTTCAGGGGCCGGGGAAGAGGTGGTTGGGTTTCTGGCAGTCCCGTTCCGAAAGAGTTTACAGTTCGAGGTAAATCCCGTACTCGATAGATTTTGTTGGCACTTGCCAGTGACGTCGGAGAACCGAGCAAACGCAGAGTGGAATGCATGTCGTCCAGAAACAGCAAACCCTGGCTCCGTATCATGTCATTCAGGCCAAACCCTACGGCTCCCTGATGATACGCGTTAGCGGCTGCTCCCCAGATCATTTTAGCAGTCGCCTTGGGTTTGAGTTTTCTTTGCAGAGTGGTTCCGCAGCCGACAAGGACTCGGCAGGAACTGTCTCGTGTCAAGGAAACGACGGCAGACAGATCCAGGTCCTGGTCGAGTATTTCAGGATCGTTGGAGGTGCAAATCAGACCGTCGACCAGTCGTTCCGCGACCCAGACAGAGACTTCAAAACCGACAGCGGACCAAACGTTTGGATTGGCGGGGATGCGAACATAAATTCGCTTGCGCCGTCCTTGGGTTTTTTCCGCCTGGTTGGCAATCTTTCGCAATTCCCGGAACCACGCAGTTAACAGGGGTGCGCAGCGATCGACTTGGTCGTATTTGCATAACGGGAGGACTTCGGATTGTACTTCGACTCCGTCAGTTTCGTAGCGAGCCAGTAGTTCACCATAAACCTGGAGTCGCTCTTTGCGAACTTCTGGGTAAATGAAATTCATGCGTGTCGGTGACACGTGTTTTGCTCGGGGGTCCTGATCCTTGCCGACGCGTAACTGAGGATTGTCAAACACGAAATCGGAAGTTCGTCCGAGTCCTCGTGACTCCTCGGTTGTGTGCGAGCCGATATTCAGCGGCGCACTGGCGAAGAACAGGATGCCTTCCTCGTGACAGCGATCACAAAACAACTGAGGGCGGTCCCAGCCTTCAGCGACCAGCTGTCGCACATGTAGCGCGTCGCGATAATTGACGGCATGAGTCCATTTGTCAACATTGGTACTATGCATTTGTCCGACGTGAGTGTCGTAGAGGCACATGCCACCTCGCGATCCCAGTGAAAAGATGAGCGTGTTGACACCGGTCCCCGCGATCACATCCACCGTCTTGGTGACATCCGAGCGGGTGAGGGGAGGGGCGATTCCCGAGAGGTGGTGAAAGTCTTCGCGTACGAAGACGCGGGGTTCGGTGAGGGCAGTTAGCTGCTGGTCCTGGACTGCGGCGTGTCCGGTCCCAAGTGTGAGCAGGGACACTGATGTAACGGCCCCCACTACCTGTAAGAAGATCGGTCGCTGTAACATCGGGATCCTCTGCTGTTTGGTTTTTCAATTTGACAAGGCCCGTCCTGGTCCCGGGAAAGCTGCCAGGTGGATGAGTACATCGTGCCCTCCAGGTGCCGTGTTGAGTTGTTGTGGGTTATTGATATCGCCCCGCATGGCAGCGTACACCGTTGATTTCAACAGGAGTGCGGCTGCAGTTGGTGAGCGAATGGCCCACCTGCAGTAACTCTCGCAAAATGTCGGTTCCCAGGGTGCCACTGCCACCGGTAACAAATAGATTCACGACTCAAATCGAAACCGCAACCACGAGTACCCTGACAAAGGGGTATGAATGTACGAACACGGACCTCTAACCAACTCAGAGCAACGAAACGAACACGATTCCACTGATGGTAAAAAAGAACAGCACGCAACAGATCACACCCAGCCGCATGAACCAGTTGGGGCGCACCTCGGGTGGCAGTAAGGTGCAGTTTACATAGAGTGCATGCAGTGCCGATCCGCCGAGCCCTATGTTTGCCAAGACACCGCCGATTTTGAGAATATCGAGTGGATCAAGAAACATGAGCACAATCAGGCCCCAGACGGCCATGACTGCCATGATTCCATAGTAAATTTGTTTGACCTTGTCCTTGCCGAGTTGCCTTGCGCGGGAACTGGCTGTCCAGATGATGTCGCACCACCTGCGGGGAATCGTATCGCCCGACATGATTTGACCTGGATACAGAATGAGAAATCCAATCAGCAGCGTGATGGTCCATAGGCCGTAGCCGGGATAGCTGTGGTCGAGTCCTTCCGCAGACATCCCCGCCACGCGGTTCCCGGATACGGGCGCATTGCGGATGAATTCCACCGAAATCATGCAGGGCAGGGCCATGCCGATGAAGCAGCAGACCATCCACACGACAGCCTGGTCACGTATGATGTGTCGCATCCATCCACGCCAACGCCTCATGTTTTCTTGGCTGGAGCGAAACGTTTGACCAACGTGTGAAAGCGTGATCGTGGTGCTACCGACGGCGCTGGCGATCGCGCCGACATTGCGCCCCATTCCCCAACCTTTGTCGCGGGCATAGTTGGAGAGCAGTGCGTTGGTTAGTCCACCGGCTCCTGCAATCGAGGCGAAGGTGGCAATCAACGCCCAATCTAAATCGGGTAGTTCGCCATGTTCCTGAATGTAGCCGATCAATTGAACGCGGCGCAAGCCCTGATTCTCGATCCGTTCCCGCAGTTCCTTTTGTAAGGCTTGGTTGGGGATGTCAGCAAGTTGCCGGTAGGTATTGGAACCGTCTTCGCTACGGACGGTGACTTGTTCAAACTGCCAGCTTTTGTCTTGCGGATCGATCGTTCCCTCTGCCGTCAGGCTGATCGGCCCGTCGATTTGTTCCATGTAGAATCTGTCGGCCAAGGCTAGTTTTTCAGCCCTGGTCTTTAGCTCTTGATACCGCACATCAAATTCTGCAGGGATCTCCTGGTCCATCCTGAAAATTTGATTTCCTGCAGTGAACTCGGTGACGACGGTTTCCGTCTCTTCAACCGTGCCGCGTATGCGGTACAGAATGTCATCATGCTGCTCCGTGAGTGTGAAATGCCGACCATCGATGATCGTGTTAGCTCGCAAGGGAATTTGACCGAAACGGAGAAAACCGCTGAGTACTTCACCCATCGAACGTGACGAGATAAAACAGCTGGATATCAGGACGAGGAAGATTAAAACGATCACCAATTTGACAGTCATGATCCGCTCTAGCATTTTGTAGACGGTGCCCCCGAAGATGAGCGGCAAGAATGCGAGCAGAAACAGTACACAACTGAGTCCGTGTACCAGTCCATCGTCGCCTTGTCCCGGTAGACTTCCGAGCCAGATGGCGGCAACGGCCACGGACGCGCCGGCCACGTTGTAGGGCCAAATGTGTCCAAACTCCAGGAGCGCGTAGAAGAAGGTCCAAAACTTGGGTCCTGGCTTGGTGCGGAAGGCCCCGACCAGGATTGGTTCGCCACAATACAGTGCATAACGCATGAATTCGAGGTTGCAGAAAACCTGGGCAACGATACTCAGTGTTGCCACCCATAGCAACGTGCCGCCATACTGGGCTGTCACTCCCGGCCCTGCCAGCCACTCACCTGAACCGATTGAGGCACCGGCCATCAGGACACCCGGACCGAGCAGTGCCGCCCAACTCTTCCAACCAAGCCTGGGTGGTTTGGGAAGGTCACCTACGGTCCAATCGGGTAACATTCCTGCCGGTACGGTTTCATTTTGATGCGATTGCGGATTTTCTTGATTCATAAAACAACCTGTTTGAAGCAATTGAAAAAGTGATTTGCCGAAGGCCGTTGGATCTCAAACCGCGAAACAAAGTGACAGTTGGATGCTGCCTGTCTCGTTGTACTCATGACCGCCTGCGATCCTCATCGTCCGGGGCGAAGAGTTCAACGATGCGATGGCAACCGGACGCTCCAACTTAAACTGCAAAGTTTGTCTCCCAATTCCCCAGAGTTTAGGTTCAGCCCACAACGGAAACAACCGGCCTAAGCTTCCTTTTACTCTGATTTGTGATCGTCCCTTCTCCCTGTGACAGAAACCCTTTACGCAAAAAACGAGTCTTCCATTTTCTGACACCTCGCAGCCCAAATTCCCGGTCAGTCTCAGCAGCTTTGCCTGCCGATTGGTAAGGGGCGCAGAATCCATTAGCCTGGGAGCCGGCATTTTGTAGCTGGGCAACTGGTTTCTGCAGGAAATCCAGATGTCGCGGAGATTTTGAACCGATGAGCGAAAAGAAAAAGATGGAGTTCTTTGGTGGAGGATGGCGTCAGGTGGAGGATACCAAATCCACCGAACCCAGTCGGATCATCGATGCGCACTACCACATTTTTCCACGATTCGAGAGCGGTTCGGTCGCAGCAGAGGATGCATTGCCCTTAAAACTGTGGCAATACCACGTGCGTGATTTTACTGACTTTTGGCGCAAGAGTGATGGCAAGCGGGTCCAGCAGCGATTGCTGGATTATCCGTCGGACAACATTCACGAGATGTCCGATGTGAACTTCCGCAGGGGTCGCTACGGTCAGGCCGACGTCACTGTGGACGGCGTCCAGTACTGCATGCAGCTCTATCCGCCTGGCCTGGAGAACCTCTGGAGGCGACGCCGGAGAGATGCATGCGGAAGTACTGATGCCCGCCAGATGGCCCGAATACCCTTACGCTGAGGGGCCGGAGATGCTGCGCAAGTGGCGTGACGAAGTGGGTGCGGAAAAATTGATGTGGGGATCCGACATGCCCTTTTGCGGTGGCAATTGGTGCACTTATCGACAGGCTGCCGACTACATCCGACTGCACTGCGATTTCCTCTCATGCCAGGAAAAGGACCTGATTCTGGGAGGCAACGCGGCGCGAATGTTTAAGCTTGATCCGCCAACAAGTCCTGGAGACAAGTCGGTGGGGACCTAGCTATTCATTGCTTAAAAGTTTGTGGTATAATCGTAACATCTCGGGTCTTTTTTTTGAGCGATGATGGTTCGTCACATCTTTCTAACGGGCTTTGTCATTGTTGGAGTGTTGCTTCAACATGCAGTGGCTTTGGAACCGGGTCGCGACTTCTTCGAAAAGAAGATTCGTCCAATCCTGGTGGGACGCTGTTACAAGTGTCACTCGCGCGCTGCCGCGGATCCCAAAGGTGGCCTGCTGTTGGATAGTCGTGCCGGAATGCGCCAAGGTGGTGATTCCGGGCCGGCCGTTGTCCCTCGCGATGTTCCCGGTAGCAAAATCATTGCAGCCTTGCGTCACGAAACGGTTCAGATGCCGCCAGACGCAAAACTTCCCCCGCACATCACCCAGGATTTTGTGACGTGGATTGAAATGGGGGCTCCCGACCCCAGGGATCAGGCCGATGACTCGAAGACCGAAAATGAACAGACCTGGGAGCAGATTTACCAAAGTCGCCGGGACTGGTGGAGTTTGCGGCTGGTGACTCGTCCGGGCCTGCCACGCGGCAAGCAGCAATGGTCTCAGCATCCGGTAGACCGTTTCATCCACGAATCGCTGCGGCAGCAACAACTTCAACCATGCCCGCAAGCCGACCGGGCGACGCTCATTCGACGCCTGGCATTTGCCTTGACTGGTTTACCACCCACGGCAGAGGAATACAGAGGATTTGTGGACGACCAGTCGGACCATGCCTGGAAAACGCTTGTTGACTACTATCTCCAGTCCCCTCACTACGGTGAAAGGTTCGCCCGGCATTGGATGGACGTAGTAAGGTACACGGATTCTCATGGCTATGAATGGGATATTCCGGCAAAGGGTGCCTGGCGATATCGGGATTATTTGATTCGAGCGTTTAATCAGGATGTGGCTTTTGATCAACTCGTGCGAGAACAGATCGCGGGCGACCTGTTGAAGCATCCCCGTTTCAACGAAGAACTCCAGATCAATGAATCGGTGATTGGACCCATGTTTTACCAGATGGGTGAAAAACGGCATGGTGACAGTTCGCAATTTGAGGGGGTCCACCAGGAAATGTTGGACAACAAGATCGATGCTCTTTCCAAGGCGTTCCAGGCGACAACCGTAGCCTGCGCCAGGTGCCATGACCACAAGTTGGATGCGATTTCTCAAAAAGAATATTACGCGTTGGCCGGGGTCATGATGAGTTCACGGTGGACTACCAATACTCTGGACCTGCCTTCCAGGAACATGGACCTCATCGAACAATTGCAGAAGCTGAAACCACAGGTCCGTGCAGCCACTGCCAGGGCATGGCTGGCTGACATCGACCAAGTGTCTGCCGCGGCGCTTACCAAGCTTGTTCCCGAAGACAACCTGCCACACGAGGATTTGAATTTTGTTTGGCAGCAACTGACCCGTGTTCCGACTGAAGAAATTGCCAGCCGGTGGGAAGAACTTCGCGATCTTCTCCTGGCAGATTCGGCTGAACGAACTGCCAAAAATCGGTCTGCTTGTAGCATCCTGGTCGATTTCAACGAAGAACTACCGGCAGGTTGGACGGTGGACGGAGTGGGAACCCGGCAGAAGGTTCAAACTGGCGATTTTCAGATCGACCAGGTGGGCGGTAAGGTGATTCAAACGTTTTACCTGGGTGGCATTGCTACGGGAGCCATTTCCACCAAATTGAATGGTGCCGTGCGATCTCCGCTATTTCAAAACATGCCGGCTCCGTTTTTCAGTGTCCGGATGGCAGGTGGTCAGTATGCCGCTTGGCGTACACCGATTGACAACGCATTTTTGTGTAACACAGAAAAGCGTTTGACGAATTCTCAGTACCAATGGGAGTTGTTTCCGACGCGAACGGATCGTTTTCGAGAACGCCGGGTGTTTTTGGAGTTTGTGACCAAGGAAAGTAATCCGAATTTTCCATCCATTTACTCAAGGTTGATTCCACTGGAAGATGAAGAAGATCCACGCAGCTGGTTTGCCATCAACCAGATTGTTGCTCATCAGACTGAGGAAGCACCCCGCGAGGAAATCACTCGCTATGCGGAATTATTTGACGCTCCGCCGCCTGCTAACATTCAGCAGGCTCTGGAACGCTACCGCCGGTGGATCAAAGCTGCAATGACGCGTTGGGAAAACAGTCAAAGTACCGAACAGGATGTTTTGTTACTCAATCAGCTGTTGCTGACACCGTGGATCACCAACAACAAGGACGATGTGCGTCTCAAGTCATTGGTTGAGCAGTACCGCCAGCTGGAGGCAAAGGTTCAAGCTTCACAGGCCGTGAACGGAATGGTAGATGCCGACGAGGGACTCGACTATCGTGTCAACATTCGTGGAGATGTCCACACGCTAGGGGAGCAGGTGCCCAGGGGATATTTGCGAGTTCTTTCCAAAGGGACCGGGCCATTCAAAGATTCGGGTAGTGGGCGTTTAGAACTTGCGGACCACATTGCCAGTTCGTCCAATCCGTTGACGGCACGCGTGTTTGTGAATCGGATATGGCACTGGTTGTTCGGCCGCGGCATTGTGGCGACGCCCAGCGACTTCGGCCACCTTGGCGAACAGCCCTCGCATCCGGAATTACTTGACTGGTTAACCTCCGAGTTCATCCGGAGTGGCTGGTCAACGCGCAAATTGGTACGTCTCATTGTGACCAGTCAGACCTGGCAACAATCCGGCCAGGTGAAACAAAAAGGTTTCGAGAAGGATCCGGAAAATCAGATGCTGCACCACTTTCCCACCCAGCGCCTCGACGCAGAATCGATCCGGGATGCGATATTAGCGGTCTCCGGTCGGCTGGACCGATCGTTGTATGGCCCGACAAGCGACCCGCATCGTAACAACGAGGATATGACAAAGCGTCTTTTTTCGGGACCCCTTGACGGAAATGGGCGGCGATCGATCTATACCAAGGTGACGATTTTGGAACAGTGCAAATTCATGTCTCTGTTCAATCAGCCGCAGCCTAAAATTCCATCCGGACGACGCGATGTGACCACGACACCCGCCCAGTCTCTAGCCTTGTTGAATCATCGGTTTGTTGTGGGACAGGCAGAGCATTGGGGACAACAACTGGTTCACCAGGAAGACTCCACGATTCCCAGTCGTTTGAAAGACATGTTGTTTCTGGCCTATTCAAGGTCGATGCAACCGCAGGAACTGGATCGTTGGACCGAGGTCGTGGGGAAGCTGTCTGAATTGCATGGCGAATCGAACCGGATCCTGTATAATCACGATGTCTGGACCGACGTTGCCCATACCATTTTTAATACCAAAGAGTTCATTTACATTCGCTGACCGATGATTTCCATCAGGTGACCAGATGTTTGACCTTTACCCATTCAGAAGCCGGCGACAATTTCTGCAGGAAACGTCGACCGGATTTGGCATGCTGGTTTTGGCAGGGATGGTTCAAAGTGCCGCCGCCAAACAACGCTCCACCGCCGCGTCTCCGCACTTCGCGGCCACCGCAAAGAATATTATTTTCTGCTTCATGGATGGTGGTCCCAGCCATGTAGATACGTTTGATCCCAAGCCGGAACTAAAAAAACGCGAAGGTCAGGCGATTGGAAGCGCGGCAGTGTCGCGACTGTCTCAAAGCACCGCCGACCGGGTGTGGCTGGGAAGTCCCTGGAAGTTTAAACAGCGGGGTGCCAGCGGCTTGTGGGTCAGTGATCTGCTCCCCCATCTTGCGGGATGTGCAGATGATCTTTGTGTGGTGCGTTCGATGGTCGGGAAGCAGCCTTTGCACGGACAGCAGGCGTTGTTGTTGCACACCGGCCGCCAAACGGGACAAGCGCCCAGTTTTGGGTCGTGGGTCTCCTACGGTCTGGGTACGGAAAATTCGGACTTACCCAGCTATGTCCTGCTGAACAACGACTGGATACCGAACGGCGGCTATGAGAATTTCGGCAGCGCTTACCTGCCTGCAAGCCATGCAGCCACGCTGTTGCGGGCAAAAGGCCAGATGGTGGACAACATTGTGCCCGGGGACAAAGTATCTGTTCAGCGCCTTAAATTACAGCTTCTACGGGAACAGGATCGGGCTTTTGGAAAGACCACCTCCAACGAGGATGCGATTGAAGCCACTGTTAAGAACTATGAGACAGCGTTTCGAATGCAACTGGCCGTTCCAGAAGTGGCAGATATCCGCGGCGAACCGAAGCACATTCGGGAGATGTACGGAATCGAAACAGAACATGAATTCAAACGATATTACGCGGTCCAGTGCCTCCGGGCGCGCCGCCTGATCGAGCGTGGTGTCCGATTCATTGAAATCACCTGCCCCCTGACGCACAGGAACAATTCTCCCTGGGATCAGCATAGCAATCTGGTCAAGTACCACAATGAAAACGCCTTGATCACTGATCAACCGGTGGCTGCCTTGATTCGGGATCTTAAGCAGCGTGGTCTGCTGGAAGAAACGATTGTGATCTGGGCTGGCGAAATGGGAAGGACGCCCCACACACCGGAAATTATTCCCACGGTGGGACGTGACCATCATGTTAATGGCTACAGCATTTTTGTGGCGGGTGGAGGATTTCAGGGTGGGATGACCTTTGGCGAGACGGATGAATTCGGTAACGCTGCTACGGAAAATCCTTTGACGATCCATGACATTCACGCCACTATCCTGCACCAGATGGGTCTGGATCATGAACGGCTGACATTCCGCTTTGGCGGTCGGGACGTGAGCCTGACCGACGTACACGGGCGGATTGTGCGGGAATTGATATCTGCTTAGTGGAACCGAGCCCGGCTTGTCTTTCGTCTCCCTTGCCGCGGCTCGCTTCAAACGGACCGCTTTCTGTTTTTCCTTGATCGAGTTGTCTGGTGTACCGGCCTTCGGGCCGACGGTACCGGTTGACCTGCGATGACGAGTCAAGATGATGGAGGCTGGGAACATGCCGCAGGGAAAGTCATGTTGTGCCTACCCTTAACAGGCTGCATTTTTATTTAACACCGCCATGAGTATCCGCACTTTGACCGAACGATCTGCCGAGGTTTACGACCGGCTGAAGGGTCCGATCGTGCCGCTCAATCTCTGTTTTGACGAGTCCCGCGAAGTCGATATGGTCACCATGCGGAAGTACGTCAACTGGCTTTGCGAGCAACAAGTGCCGGTCTTGCTCCTCACGTACGGTAGTAGCGAGTTCATGTGGCTCACTGACGACTGGATTCGGCGATTGACGGCCGAATTGGCTGAAGAGATTGATGGTCGATCACTTTTTGTGGCCTCGACCAATTGGTGTCCACCTGGCGATTGTCGAAATTTCCTTGAGTTTGCCGACCGGGCTGGCGTCGACGCCGTCAAGGTACAAACTAATCCCTGGATGGTGTCCACGGCCGGATTGCCGCCGCGCGAGGCGATCCTGGGCTATTTCGACTGCATTGCGGGTGCCGCCGAGATTCCCTTGATTCTCTGGGGTCACGCGATTGCACCATATCCGGTAGAGGTGGTGCGCGAACTGGCTGGTCGCACCGAAATTGTGGGGATGAAGAATGACGATGACCAGTTCAACTACTACTACGAAATCTGTCGTGCAACGGCCAACGAGCAATTCGCCGTTTTCAGCGGGGGACTGATGCGGAATTTCTATTTTGGTTATCCGGCCGGGTCTCCGGCCTACCTTTGTCCGATTGCGCCGTTCCTTCCCGCCCTGGCCTTGGAGTTTTATGAGCACATGGTGTCTGGTCGCACGAGCGAAGCCTGGCAGATGGTGCTCCGGTATGAGGATCGCTGGCTCAGGGAAGCTGTCCGCCTGGGATGGATACAATCCCTGCGCACCGCGTTCCAGGCCTATGGACTCTTTCCCAACAACCGACACTACTTGCCGCAGTTGACTCACACCGAGTCACAAGTTCAGGAGGTTCGTGAATCGTTGCGGGAGATCTTCGGCCCCATCGTTCCCGTGGAATATTCCTCGGACCCGTAAAAAAATGTCTTTGGACCGGATGAAGACTTCCAAGTGTCAGCAGATGGCCGTCCTTCGGATCGGCAAGTTGCGAAACTTGTTGTCCCGGGGTTAAAAGTTGGAGCCGGGATTATTTTTTCAGGCGAAGATTTCCTTGACCACACGCCCATAAACGTCGGTCAGACGAAAATCGCGTCCACTGTATCGATAGGTCAATCGCTCATGGTCCAGGCCGAGCAGATGCAAGATCGTTGCGTGCAGGTCGTGGATGTGCACCCGGTCCTCCGTGACGTAGTATCCCAACTCGTCAGTTGCACCATGGACCAGGCCACCTTTTAGACCACCGCCGGCCAGCCACATCGTGAAAGCGTGCGAGTGGTGGTCACGGCCGTTCTTGCCTTGTGCCGCGGGTGTGCGGCCGAATTCCGTGCCGCAGACCACCAGCGTGTCGTCCCACAGGCCACGACGTTTCAGGTCTCGCAGCAGGCCGGCAATCGGCTGGTCCACTTTGGGTGCGTTACCTCCGTGCTGTTTTTTGAGATTGCTGTGAGAGTCCCAGTAGTTTCGCGGGTAACTATGTGACACCTGTACGAAACGGACTCCGTTTTCTGAAAAGCGTCGAGCCATCAGGCACTGGCGGCCAAACTCGTCGGTTGGTTCGGTGTCAATACCGTACAGTTGGAGGGTCTCTTGCGACTCATCAGCAAAGTCCATGACTTCCGGGGCTGACATCTGCATTCGGAAGGCCAACTCGTAGCTTTCGATACGAGCTTCCATCCGTGCGTCGTGTCCGGTGCGATCGAGATGTTGCCGATTCTGTTGTCGCAGTAAATCGAGCTGCCGCCTTTGCAGTTGCCTGTTGGTTTCCGCAGGTGCCAGGTTGGACATCCGGGCCTCCAGAAAACTGGTGGCGCCGTCACCGATGCGAGTGGCCTGGTAGCTGGCCGGCAGAAACGCCGATCCGTAGTTCTGAGATCCGCCATGAAACGACGAGGGACTGATTGTGATGAACCCGGGCAAGTTGTCGCTTTCGCTGCCCAGCCCGTAGAGGATCCAGGAACCCATGCTGGGACGCATGAAACTACCGTCACCAGTATGCAGTTGCAGGCACCCGCTTCCGTGTGCCACAAAGTTTCCTTGCATGGAACGGATGACGCAAATGTCGTCCACACAACTGCCGATTTGTGGAAACAGGTCACTGACTTCGATGCCGCTCTGGCCATACTTACGGAATTTCCAGGGACTGGCCAGCAGGTTGCCCGTGGGCGCGAAGTTGAACTTTGGTTTTTCAATGGGTACTGGTTGCCCGTCGAGTTTTGCCAGTTTTGGTTTGGGATCGAACGTGTCGATATGAGACACGCCACCATGCAGGAACAAGAATATCACGCGTTTAACGCGCGGTGCAAAATGTGCTGCCCTGCCCGCGAGTGGATTTGAACTGACGGTGGCCGCCTGTGCCCGGTTGTCATCTGCAGCCAGCAGCGTTGTCAGGGCTACATGGCCGAATCCCGAGGAGAAGTGTCGGAGAAAGTCGCGACGCAAAAGAGGAGTGCCAGATGTGATCAATGGTTGCACGGTCATCATGTTCTCAGTTTTCTATGGCCGGTCCGGCCCATTGTGCTGTCAATCGTGAGATTCTTATTTCTCGTGCGGTGTGTGAGGTAACTAGGGTGACTCGACGTTTGTCTTACACATCTTGCATCCTTCTTCAGTCAACATATAGAAACTCATTCAGACAGAACAGCAGTTGGCAGTAGCTTTGCCAAGCCGCGATTTTGCTCGGTACATGGTCTTTTTGTCCAACCGATGTTTCACGGATGTAGGCTTGCAGATACTCGTCAGCGCTGCGCACTTCCAGGTCTGTAGGTGGGCGGCCTAAGATGGCCAGGTACGCCTGCTCTAACGGCATTTTGTCGGCGAAATTTTGGGCGTCCTGTGTGTCGGACTTGGGTACGGACTCTTCCTGTGGAAATAACTGCTTGGTCAGATGCAAAGCCTGGTCGCGAACGAAGTGGTTATTGAGCATGAACATGGATTGCGTCACGACCGTTGTGTCGTTGCGTATTGATGTGACAGCGTTCGCGTCTGCAACGTCGAACATTGCCAACATTTCATAGGTGGCGTTGCGGATCACGGGTAAATAGATGGTGCGTCGTGGAACCTGATACCCGTCGTAGTCAAGTCCGACGTCGCCCGCAGAAACAAGTCCCGCTTTTTCATCGACGATCATTCCATTCTCATAGATCTTGGCCGGCATTTCCCCGCCCCCGCCAACCGTGCGATCGAGTTGGCCACTGATCGAGAGCAGTGCGTCACGAAGGGCTTCGGCTTCGAGTCGGCGACGATTCATCCGCCACAAATAACGATTGTCCGGATCGACAGATCGGGGATCGGTGGTGGAAGCAGCCGGAGATTCCGGCAGATACGTACTGCTCATTCGATACGTGCTGGAAAGTGTGATCAGACGGTGCATCGCTTTGAGCGACCAGCCCGATTCGATGAAGCGGGTCGCTAGCCAGTCGAGCAACTGGGGGTGAGTGGCAGCTTGTCCCATTTTGCCGAAATTGTCGCTAGTAGCCACGATCCCCTGGAGGAAATGGCCTTGCCAGATGCGGTTGACCATCACCCGGGCGGTCAAAGGATTGGTCGAGCTGGCGAGCCATTGTGCCAATTCGAGTCGGCCGCTCTGTTTCGTTGTGATCGGTGTTTGGTCTTCGCCGGCAATGATTCTCAAAAATCGGCGCGGTGCTTCCTGGCCTAAATCATTGTAGTCACCACGTAGATGGACGCGCAGATTACGACCTCCGTCTTCCAAGGGCGCCATGATCATCAACGGTGTTTCGTTACCCGGTAGTGTCAGCAGGGGACGTTCAGTCCACATCCAGGTAATATGCCCAGTTTCTCGAATGATTTTTAAACTTCGAAAGATACCGGCCAGAGAATAATAATCTTCCGTGGGTATCGGATCAAATTTGTGATCGTGGCAGCGGGCACAAGCGACGGTCAGCCCCAGGAATGCCCGACTCGTCACATCGATCAGTTCGTCCACAATGTCCATTCGCAGTTGTTCGCGGTCTGCTTCAGGCAGCGCTTTGGGACCGAGCATGAGAAACGCGGGGGCAATGTGGCGACGTACGGTGACGTCGAGATTGTCAGCGGGGGGCAGCAGGTCACCAGCCAACTGCTCCACCACGAATTGATCGTAGGGCATGTCGTCATTAAACGCATCGATCACGTAGTTGCGGTACAAATAAGCGTACCGCATCACGAAATTTCCGTCGTTGGCTGTCGTGTCGGCGTACCGGACCACGTCCAACCAATGTTGTCCCCAACGTTCGCCGTAGTGCGGCGATTCGAGAAGACGGTCGACCAGTTTTGCATATGCGTCGGCCGACTCGTCCCGGAGAAACTGGTCGATTTCCACCGCCCTGGGTGGCAGGCCGAGCAGGTCGAATGTCACTCGTCGAATCAGGGTCCGTTTGCCCGCCTGGGGAGACGGGACCAAGCCGGCTTGTTCCAGTCGCGCCAGAATGAAGCGGTCCAGATCGGTTGTTGGCCAGTCGTTGTCCTTGACCGGAGGGAGGGCCGGATCCCGAATGGGTTGAAAGGACCAGTGCGCCTTTTCTTCGGGGGTGAAGAGGGCTTCGCCCGTTTTTTGTGCTGGGCGCAGCGAGTCATCTGTGGTTGGCCAAATGGCGCCGCTGCGTATCCACTCCTGCAAGGCGGCAATCTGAGCAGCGCTCAGCATCTCGTCGGGTGGCATTTTCAGTTTACCGGTCTGTTGTACCGCCTGGATCAGCAGACTCTTGTCGGGGTTCCCCGGTATCACGACGGTCCCCAAAGTTCCTCCCGCAGCCAGATGTTCGGCCGCATCGAGTCGCAATTCGGATTTTTGTTGTAATGGCCCATGGCATCGCCAGCATTTGTCGGCCAGCAGAGGCCGGATGTTGTTCTCGAAAAACTCGCCGGCCCGGGAAGTTGCAGGGCGGACGTTTTGCACCGCTCCGCATTGGCAGGTTTCCGAGGCCGCAAGCAGCAGCCAGATCAACCCGGTCATCCATAGAGAATCCACTTTGCACATGGTTTGATCTTAATGTGGAAGCAGTGATCTTGCAAAGAAATCCTATCCTCGGGGACCATGATTGAGGTTTGTTTCCGGAGGGGTTTGGTGGTCGGACATTGCCGGATTTCCACCCGGGACATGGAGGAACTGGTTGTGGTGACCAGGAATGGTGTATATTCGTCACTTGTTTCTCTACCACGTGTTGGAGTTATTTTGCAACCGGCGGTTGGGAAAGTTTGAAGAGGCACCCCGCACCCCTGCATGTAGTTTTTCGATTTCTACAACAGAGAACAAGAATGAGAGGTGATTTGATGTGTGTGGTTCAGGCCAGGAACGTTGGCAACATCTCTGCAGTGTTGATCATCGTCCTTGCTTTTTTTTCCACCCGTTTCTTCGGCCACGAGGCCTTTGCGGCACAAACGTCACCCAACGTTGTCTTCATTATTTCCGACGATCAAGGATGGGAAGATTATGGTTTCATGGGCCATCCGGCGATTCAAACGCCTCATCTTGATCAACTTGCTCAGGAAAGTGTCGTGTTTCGGAGAGGGTATGTGCCCACGTCACTCTGCCGAGTTTCTCTGATGACCCTGGTGACCGGACACTACGCGCATCGACATGGTGTCACAGGGAATGATCCCTCGTGGAAATATGCCGAATTCGATTCACCCTTGTACAACGAACGCCTGGCCACCTTGATTTCTTACATTGACCAGTTCTCTACGTTGCCTGAAATATTAGCTGAGCGTGGGTACATCAGCCACCAAAGTGGCAAATGGTGGGAAGGAAGTTTTTCCCATGGCGGTTTTACGCATGGCATGACCCGGGGTTTTCCGGAGCCTGAAGGTCGGCATGGTGATGACGGCTTGAAAATTGGCCGTGGAGGGTTGCAGGCCATCGAGCAGTTTGTCGACACGGCCCTGGAACAGGAAAAACCGTTCTTCCTGTGGTACGCGCCTTTGATGCCGCACAGGCCGCACAATCCACCGCCAAGATTGCTGGAGAAATATCAGCGCGAAGATCACTCGACTTCCACTGCGGCGTATTACGCTATGTGCGAGTGGTTTGACGAGACCTGCGGCCAATTGATCGGGATCCTGGAGAAAAACGGAATTCGGGATGAAACACTGATTGTTTACGTGGCCGACAACGGCTGGATACAGGATCCCCAACGCGACAAATGTGCACTCCGATCGAAGCAGACTCCTTACGAAGGTGGTGTGCGCACTCCTGTCATGTTCTCCTGGCCAGGGCGCTTAAAGGCTGCGGACCGCGAAGAAGTGGTCAGCAGCATCGATCTGGTGCCTACGATCCTGGCAGCAGCGTCGGCGAGGACGCCTGACGACTTGCCGGGAGCTAATCTTTTGCCACATTTGGAAAGCGGAAAGGAAATCTCGCGCGAAACTATTTTTGGCGAGTCCTTTGCACATGACATCGTGGATCTTGAGAGTCCGGAAGCTTCTCTGTTGTTCCGGTGGTGTGTCGAGGGAAGGTGGAAGCTGATACTGACATACGATGGCGAGGTGAATCGCTATAAAAGCAGGCACCCGCGGACAGAAAAACGGCCGCAACTTTTTGACCTTCTGCAAGATCCGCATGAAACGACCAACCTTGCAGCCAGGCACGCGGAAGTTGTTACACGGCTGGTGCAAAAGATTGCCGATTGGTACCCCGTCAACGAACGTCAGGTGTTGACCCAATTTGAGTGAACCATCGACGGGCGAGTGGTCGTGTCCCAGGCGATGAGGAAAAATTCCATGGACCAAAAAGAAATCAGGACAGTGCTGTGTCCGGCCAGTCGTGAAACGCCGCGTAATGTCGAAGCAACGATTCTTCCCTTCGATGATGGTCGTCTGTATCTGGGTTACTCGGCCGGTGAACGCGCAGACCACATCGACGGTGGCATGCCCGAGGGAGGCATTCGGATCATGGGCAGATGGTCTGATGACGAGGGAACGAGCTGGTCCGAGCCGTTTGTTGTACGCGAATGTTCCGGAATACCGAATGCGATGGAACCTTCTTTTGTACGTCTGTCCTGTGGGCGTGTGTTGCAGTCTTACATGCAGAGGGATACCTACGTGAACGGTGGTGATCCTTTTGGTCAGATGTATCCCATGCTCACGTATTCTGACGACGATTGCCAGACTTGGTCCGAGTCGGAACGGATTACTGGCAGCCAGACCGAGTTCTTCACAACGAATGACCGTTTAATTCGACTCAGTACCGGGCGCATCCTTTTACCCGTGGTCACAGCTCCGAAGATGATCAGCATTTGTACCTGGCTCAGCGACGATGAGGGCGTGACGTGGAGAAAAAGCAAAGGCGTGCTGCAGGCTCCTGACCAGGTGCGCTACTCGTATCCGATCGCTGTGGAGTTGGCTGACGGCAACGTTGCGCTATTGCTTCAGAATTCAACGGGCTGTCTCCATGTGGCACGAAGTGATGATGGCGGAGATACCTGGACCCTGGTCAGTCAGGAAGGTCCTGCACCTTGTCCGGCGACATGCAACGCTTGCCGGCTACCCGATTCATCGGATCTGCTGCTGATTTGGAACAACCACACGCAACGGACCAACCTCACATCGGCGATCAGCCGGGACAACGGTCAGACTTGGACCAACTATCGACTACTGGAATCCCAGCAGAGTTGGCCTGTTTTGCGAAGTGTTGCCTTTCCCAGCATGGCATTTCTCAATGGCAATGCTCACATGACCTGGTACGAACGTCGTCCTGATTCGGAAACCGGCGCTGTGTTCGATCTGATCTATCGACGACTTCCCGTGTCTTGGTTCTATCGGTGTTAAAATCATGCCTCGCCGGATGGATCCGTCCATAACTTTTGTTTTCCGCTCATTTTCCTGGGTTTCTTGGTGGTCAACGGTTGTGGTGGAGGGGGTCAACGGGAACGTTGCAGGCTGAATCAGGTTTGGTCTTTTGGTACAATTTAACTAGGTCTTGTTTTCCGGTATTTGTTTCCCTGATGGTGGACTGTGATGCGTGGCGCGATTGCTGTCGGCTTGCTACTGTCGTCTGTTGCAAACGGGGCGGATCCGGTGGATTACAAGCTGGACGTCCAGCCGGTTTTAAAGCAACGTTGTTACGGTTGTCATGGGGCGCTGAAGCAGGAGGCAGGGTTGCGCCTTGATTCGGTGACTTTCATTCGCCAGGGAAGTGAAAGTGGCGCGGTCATCACGCCCGGAAATTCGGCCGGATTGTTGATCGATCGGGTGTCTGCCAGCGAGGAAGCGGAACGCATGCCCCCGGAAGGCCAATCGTTAACCGATCAGCAAATCGCGATGTTGAAGGCTTGGATCCAACAGGGGGCCATAATTCCTCAGGGCGAGAAGGCGGAAGAGAATCCTCGCCATCACTGGGCGTTTCAGCCCCCTCTGCAAATGGAAGTTGTCAGCTCCGCGAATCCGGTTGATGTTTTGTTGGAAGCCAGTCGTAAGCAACATGGATTAAAAACCGTTCCACCAGTCGACAAGCGACTTTTGTTGCGCCGTGTGTATCTCGATTTGATCGGTTTACCACCGACGCGCGATGAATTACACGACTTTCTTTCCGACCAATCGGCCGATGCATACACGTCAGTCGTTGAACGTCTGCTGGAGAGTCCGCAATACGGGGAGCGTTGGGGGCGACATTGGATGGACATCTGGCGGTACACAGATTGGTACGGTTTGGGGCCTCAACTGCGTAACAGTCAGAAGCATATCTGGCACTGGCGGGACTGGATCATTGAGTCCTTGAACGAAGACAAGGGTTACGACCAGATGATTCAGGAGATGCTGGCAGTTGACGAGATTGCTCCGACCGATCGGAATGCCTTGCGGGCTGGCGGATTTTTGGCCCGCAATTATTATCTGTTCAACCGTACGACTTGGTTGGACAACACCATTGAGCACACATGCAAGGCTTTTCTCGGGTTGACGATGAACTGCTGTAAGTGCCATGACCACAAGTACGATCCGCTGAGTCAGGAAGATTATTACAGAATGCGTGCCGTGTTCGAACCGCATCAGGTTCGACTCGATCAAGTTGCCGGCCAGGCGGATTTTGAGAAGGACGGTCTGCCGCGTGCATTCGATGCACATCCCGATGCGATAACGTATTTACACATTCGAGGGGACGCTAAAAACCCAGACAAGAACCGCGAGATTCAGCCCGGTGTGCCGCAAATCATGGCCTGGGAGGAGTGGAGTGCCACACCGGTTGATTTGCCTTTGGAAGCTTACCGGCCAGCAGTACGGAAGTTTGTTTTGGAAGACCAATTACGTTGGGCACAACAAAGAATCGAGCGGGCGGAATTGGAAGTTGACGCAGTCCGGCAGGAGGGTAGCGATTCGTCCGGATCACCTGACGCGGGACCGTTTGCTCTACCGCTTGCCGAAAAGAGCCTGGCGACGGCCCGCTTGCGCCCGGATGCTTTACGGACGGCGCACGCGGCGGATTTGGCGCAGCGCGAACAAACGGCTGATCAAGAACCCTTGCAATGCGAGGCAGCCCAGGCGGCACGACGTTTTGAACTTGCCGAAGCCGAAGAAGCATTGGTTCTGGCAGAACAGAGACTGACCACCGCGGCGGATACTGAACAGGCAAAAAAGAATTTGCAGATGGCGCAGGAAAAATTGGAGCTGGCCAAGCAGGCGGTCGAAACCCCCGGCGTAAATTACACTCCCCTGCGAGCATCACTGAAGGCGCTGGAAGGTCCCGGTGAAACGGATGATTCACGTTACCAGCTCTATCCACCGGTCAGCACCGGTCGGCGCACAGCGCTGGCCCGTTGGATCACCAGTCGGAAAAATCCCTTAACGGCACGCGTTGCTGTGAACCATATTTGGTTGCGGCATTTCGGACAGGCCCTGGTGGATCCAGTGATTGACTTCGGTCGTCGAGCAAAAACGCCGCCGCAGCAAGAATTGCTGGATTGGCTGGCAGTCGATTTCATGGACCATGGCTGGCGCATGAAACATCTACACCGGTTGTTGGTCACTTCTCAAACGTATTGTTTGGAAACGTCGACGCTGGAAGCTGACGCAAGTTCGGTTCAGATGGATCCGGACAATGACCACTACTGGCGGCGAAAGCCGGTTCGCATGGAGTCGCAATCTGTCCGTGACAGCCTGCTGCACCTGGCAGGCCTGCTCGATTTGACACTGGGTGGTCCCACGATTGATCCCGGGGAGGAGCACACGGTTCACCGACGCAGCTTGTACTTTACTTGTTCTCGAGATGACAAACACAAGTTTTTGTCGATGTTCGACGATGTCGATATTTTGCGCTGTTATCGCCGTCAGGAAAGTATCGTGCCCCAACAGGCCCTGGCTTTGGCCAACAGTCAATTGGGTTACAATGCGGCTCGGGAAATTGCCTTCAGAATTCACTCTGCGGAGCAGGATGAATTCATTGCCGCTGTTTTTGAAACGGTGTTGTGCGCCGAGCCCACCGAAGAAGAAATCGTGGCCTGCCGGCAAGCTCTCGCTGATACCCGGAGTGCATTGAACCAGATTGATGCTGGGGAAGCCGAGCGACGCGCCCGTGAGAATCTGGTACACGCTTTGTTAAATCACAACGACTTCATCACGATTCGATAGAAAAAGGTTCGCATGGAAATGATGCATCGGCGAAACTTTCTTTCCGGAATGAATACGAGCCTGGCGGGACTGGCGCTGAATTCGTTATTGCAACAGGACGAATCGTACGCCGCGCATGATGCACCCAGTGGGTCGGCTCACTTCCGCCCCAAGGCGAAGAGTGTGATTTGGTTGTTCATGCGTGGAGGCGTGAGCCATCTGGAAAGCTTTGATCCCAAGCCGATGATTACCAAACACGCAGGCAAAACCATTGATGAGACAGCGTGGAAAGGTGTACAAAGTCCGGAACGTTTGAAGAAAGTGCGCGTGGTCGTCGTCAACGATGCCAATGGTCAGCAACGCAACGAGCTGTATCCGTTGCAAATCGGATTCAAGAAATACGGCCAATGCGGAATGGAAGTCAGTGACTGGTTCCCGCATTTGGGAGGTTGTGCCGACGAGATTGCGGTGGTGCGTTCGATGTGGACCACGGACGACAATCATGGCGCTCAAATTCAATTTCATTCGGGACGCCATATGCTCGATGAACGTGTTCCCACGATCGGTGCCTGGATGAATTATGGATTGGGGTCGTTAAATGACAATTTGCCCCAGTTCATTAACATGGGGCCAAGATACTTTGATGTGCGGGACGGGCATTACCTCGGTCCCGCGTATGACGCGGTTCCGCTCAAGGTGGACCCCGACAATCCGCTGCCTTATGCACAATCGGAATCCAATCGATCTCGCCAAGAACAGCAGATCGAATTTGATTTAATTCATCGCTTGAATACGTTGCGCGGAGAGGCGAAGTATCCGGACGATGCGGCGCTACAGGCAAGAATTAAGTCCTATGCGCTGGCATTTCGCATGCAGACCGCTGTCCCGGAAGTCATTCAATTCGCCGACGAAACAGCCATGACTCATCAGATGTACGGTTTGAACAATCCACAGACCAAGCCGTTTGGCATGCAACTTCTGGCCGCACGGCGATTTGTAGAACGTGGTACCCGTTTCATTCAGATCATGCATGGCGATGGAGCAGCCGGCGCCTGGGATTCGCACTCGAATTTGAAAGCCAATCATTCGAAGCTGGCTGCTCAAGTCGACAAGCCGATTTCCGGGTTGTTGAAGGACTTAAAACGCCGCGGTTTGCTGGACGAAACGATCGTGGTGTTCGCTACGGAATTTGGTCGCACCCCCGGTTCCCAGCGTGGTAACGGTCGCGATCATCATCCTTACGGCTTCTCGATCTGGATGGCCGGCGGTGGCATCCGGGGTGGTACGGTTCACGGTACGACTGACGAGATTGGATTTCACGCAGAACAGCATCCCCATTACGTCACCGATGTGCACGCTACCTTGATGAAGTTAATGGGCCTGGACGCTCGGCGCTTGGAGGTGCCAGGACATAAACGACTGGAAATTGACTTCGGCGAACCGATTCAGGAAATTATTGCGTGACTTGTGGTGGCAACAGTCTGCCCTGCGGACCAGTTTGGCAAGTATTCTGAACGTCGAGTGGGCTGTCTTTTTTTGCAATCGATTGATAGCGAGGAGTGCGGATGCGTCTGTTGTTATGTCTTGCAGTTTTGACTGGTTGGCACGGATGGGTGTCGAATGTTTCCATGGAGGCTGCCCGGCCCGTGGTCGTATCGGTAAAAAAAATCTGGGACGCGGCACCCCACAATGCGTTCACCGACCTGGTCCAGCATCATGGAAAGTGGTACTGCACCTTCCGCGAAGCCGATTATCACGCCCGCAGAGAAACGTCCACTGCACCCGGGCTGGACAAGGCAGGCCGTAACGGAGAAGTTCGTGTGATTGTTTCAGAGGATGGTGAACGCTGGAAATCCGCTGGTCTGCTTGTCGACGAGGGGTTTGATCTGCGCGATCCGAAATTGTCCTCCATGCCCGATGGTCGGTTGATGTTGCTCACTTGTGCGGCCCTTTATGCTCCCACCCAGGCGAAGAAATGGGGTTATCGCACACGCTCGCCCCGTGTTGCCTTTTCTGAAGATGGAACTCATTGGTCAGAGCCTCTGCGTGTGTTGGCTGAGGATCATTGGCTCTGGCGGGCGACCTGGCACGAGGGACGTGCCTGGTGTGTCTCGAAGCTGGGCGAAACGCCCACGCCCCGTCGCGCCTTCCTGTATTCGTCTGCTGACGGTGTTGACTGGCAGTGGGAGTCGGAATTGAAACTTCCAGAGGGCCACAATGTGGGGCGCGAGCCGAGCGAAGCCACCTTGAGGTTCATGCCCGATGGCGAAATGATTGCACTGATTCGTCAGCACTACATCGGCCGTAGTCGGCCACCCTATCAGGACTGGAGTTATACGCGGATCGATCACAACCTGGGAGGTCCCAACTTTGTGATCCTGCCAGACGGATCGATGTGGTGTGCCAGCCGGATCAACGGCCGCAGCCGACTGGCCCGCATGACCGCCGAAAGTCTGGAGCCGGTCCTGGACTTGCCCAGCGGTGGCGACACCGGTTATCCGGGAATGGTGTGGCACGAAAATTTATTGTGGGTCAGCTATTATTCTTCGCATGAAGATAAGACCAGCATCTATCTTGCCAAAGTGCGCTTGGATCCGTAGCCTTTTCAGCTGTCGTCTTGGTGCACCATGGTGTGGTTGTCCGTTAACTCATGCTGCTGACAAGGAGCTACTTGCTCCTTTGCGCTGGATGGTGACACTCCAAATCACAAGCAGGACGAGGGCTCCCAGCATCATCCCGACACCGTAGCGAATGGAGTCGGGTTGATACCGGAGTGTGATCCGTGACTGACCTGCAGGAAGGACCATTCCACGTAAAACATGATTCGTAATGAACAGCGGGATGACTTCTCCTTCCACGGTGGCTTTCCAGCCGCGGTCCCAAAGGTCGGACAAGACGAGTAGCCCAGCTGTCTCCATGTCGGCGCGAACGACGATCTCACACGGTTGTTCACTTTCAATGCTGGCGGTTCCACGAACATCCTGGGGAAGGTCCAGAGGCTGTTCGACAAAGGCATTCCTGCGCGCGTCAAAAGAAGGGTCGATGAGTCGTTTCAAGCGGGCCCCATGATCGGCGAGGGTTTGTACGTGTCGTGGCACGAAGGCTCGAGGCATGGCGCGAGAATTCTTCAACACCCAGTAATCCTCGCCAGACAGGAACGGACGAACTCCTTGCAAAACCGGTCCGCGAAAAATCAGGTACTGCACGTTGAGCATGTCCAGGACCGGGTGCAATTGCACGTTGTTACTCGGCGAAACGTGGGCATCTGGAATGTATTGCTGTGTCAGCGCATAGGGATACAAGGGTGTGCTTTTGTGATACGGGATGGAGAAGAGTAACTCCATCAATCTTTGCGGGTCAACGCCGTCATACCCCCGCAGGTCACGTAAACCGGCCACTTCTGATAAGCGGGCTGGCAGGCAATTGTAGCCCAGCACGCGACCGGGTTCCCGGGTGGCGAGCTCGGTCAGACATTTAATCTCCGGGAAGTAGATCTCGTGATCACACTGCGGGTTCACGTCGCGTGCGTACCACAATAACTCCAAGAGAAGCAGGGTGGCTAGTCCAGAACAAAACCACCAGCGGCCGGTCTTTTTGATCCAGATACCCAGCCAGACCATGGCTGAGAGCATGCAGACGATCACGGCGGACAGTTGTTGATTGCGAAAATGTGATTGAATGTCTTGGACCAGATCTACCTTGCCTGCTTGCATGAATTGTTCTTTCAGGGTTGAAAGCTGCTCAGGAGGAAAACCCACCCGCAGGGCTGACCAGATTCCCAGACCCAGGACTATCAGGAGCGGAAAAATGAACCACCAACGTGTGTTGCAAGTCGTATTCCAGATGTTGTTGAGTCCCCCGACGGACAGTGACAGGATGGCAAACGCTGCAACAAATGCCATTCGATTCGGGGAAAACATGTTAAGTCCAGGCAGTCGCCACAGGAAAACCAGACCGGGTATGTCTAGAGTCCAACTCAATGCCACGAGAATCAAGATCATCCAAAAAATGTTCCGTGACAGGTCTTTGTGACGCAGCCATGCTAAAGGAGCCAACACCAGGCAAGCCAGCAGACCCATGTGGCCTGCCGCAGCACTTTCCAGTCGGTTTCCCGGCGCCAGGTAACAGTTTCCCGTTTCGTCACGCCCATGTACCTCAGGCAGAACCACCTGGGGCAAGGCGGACCATCCGATTGGTGGCCGTTCCTCGATTCCTCGTGAGCGCGACTCCACCCGCTGGCCAGTGCGGGAATATTCGATCATCGGCACCAGGTAGGGAGCGGTGAGCATGATTCCCAGGGCCCAGCCCCCCGTCAGCGAAAGCAGGGAGTGTCTCGCCGCGGCCCCGTTCCGGTCCTGAATCAAGCGATCCAGAATCCACCAGACACCGTAGAGTCCGGAGGAAATCAGCGCCAGCCCTGCGACGTCCACCTGGCCACTGATCAGCAGTAATCCTGTAAAAAACGCCAGCCCGACGCCTCCCCAACTGGTCGGTTTGCGTACGGCCAGGTGGGCCATCAGCAGCAGCCAGGGATACCAGGAGATCGTTTGTGACATCGTGTAACCTTGCCACAGTATGAAGAATCCGGACAACGGGTAGCACCAAGCGCCCACCACCGCTGGCCAAAACCGAACTTCTAGTGCCCGCTTAAAGAATAGATAAGCGCCGACACCGGCAATGATCGACTTGACCAGGTGAATCCAGGCCAGTGTGATTGGCTGGGGAACTGCGTAGTAGAGTGCGCTGTATGGCGAGTATTTGGGCCATTTCGTCAACGGCGCTCCGAGAAAATAATTGGGACACCAAAGGGGCCAGCGGCCCGCTCGCACTTCTTGGGTGCAAAAACGACGTGAAAGTTCGAGCGACAGGATTTGGTCTGAAAGAATCTGGTTGTGAAACGGCAGGTACTTTTGATATCGGGGCGTGTCCGGCAAGTAGCAGTTTGGCCGAGCCAGCAAATCGAGTGGTAACAAGATCTTCGAGCCGCTGAGCGAGGGTCCGTATAGCAGGGTTTGCGGAAGGATCATTCCAGCCAGCAGGATCAGAACACGTAGAGGTCGTCTCAGACGCCGGGGAGGGGAAACGTCTGCTTCAGGCGAAGGCTGTTCGTCATTTCCGGCGGTGACCCGCCGAGGGTGCTTGCTTTTGTTCATACCTCAGCGGAGATCTCCGAGGATCCATCCCGGTTGGAAGGCACACGGTAAAACGTTGTTCCTGCCGTTGTGCGCATGTTGAATCGGCATAGGGAAGACCTGTCTCTGCCTTGCGCATCCTTGTGTTCATCACCGTTAGTTGAACCACGGCCAGGTGTCAGCCATGTGGAGGTTGTTCCCACCAGTGCGCTCCACAACCTGTCATCAGGCAGAGTGTGATGCTGCCGCACGAAGGTTTGACCCAACGACCATTCATTGTACTTCTTCCGGGGGAAACCGGCAGCGCGGATGTCAGGCTGTCGTTTGTGAAAGCAGTTACCTGTTTCCCCCCTGCGTGTTACGCATCCTGGCTGAGGTGAAGTCAGGTACGGAGTGCCTCGACGCGTTGTTGAATGTGTGCGGCGATTTCAGCCGCCCTATCCGGTAACAGATCCAGAAGTACAGCAGAGATACCGGACAGGCTGTGCCAGTCGTCCGCATCCAGGGCAGCCGTGAACAGGTCCGGTTCGGTGACCGATGCCCGTAATTGAACGAAACCACGCGGGGATTCGATGCGCACGCCGTCGACCGAGTCGACGTGATACCCACGACGGCCAGCCTTGGTGGCCAGGTCATCAAGAAGTTCGGTACGGTCGTGCGGATAATAGAGTCCGCGAATGTCTCCCGTGTAAAAAGGTGAAGCTGGTACACGACTAGCCAGTTGACCGAGGGAACATTGGTAGTGGGCGAGCATCCTGGCTGCGACGAAAATGGCAAGTAGCCCACAGTCACCGGCATCCACCGGACCAATGTTGTGGCCACCCCAAAAAAAATGACCGGAATTTTCGCCACCCAAGAAGGCATTTTCCGTGAGCATCCGGGTGCGCAAAAATGTGTGGCCGGATTTTTCTCTCACCGGCGTGATTCCGGCCGCGCGGAGCGCATGAACAACGGCACGACGCGTCTTTTGGTCGTAGACCACGGTTGTTTCGCCGACCGACTCATTGGTTTCAAGCAGGTAACGCGCAAACAAAACAAGCATCGTTCCATTGTCAACCAGTTGTCCATTCTCATCCACGAACCGAGCCCGATCACCGTCGCCGTCCAATCCAACTCCCAGCTTGGCTTTCTTCTGTGTAACGGCTGACTGAAGACCCGACAGGTTTTCGTCTTGCGACGGATCAGGACTGATCGAATTGAAGTTTCCCTTTGTTTCGTCACGCAGGGTGAGGACATGGAAATTGGCTGCTTCCAAAGCTTCGCGGGCATAGTCCGAGTAGCAACCGTGCATGCAATCGACAACGATCGACATGCTTGGCAACTCCGGACAGAGTTGCGTCAGGCTGTCTCGATACTGTTTCCACAGCTGTTGACGAATGGAGAGTTCTGGCAAAGGTACAGGCAGTGGATCGGGCGGGCTGGTGCCCTTTTGGAATTCTTTTTTTACGTGATCACGTAGAGAGGCGATTAGCTCCGGCTGGGCTGGCATATCACCTACCTGGATCTTGATTCCATTGAACGGGGCAGGGTTATGCGATGCTGTGACGATCGCCAAAGCGTAAGCGTTTTGCTGTTGCTTTGCGAAGTAGGCCAAGGGTGTGGGGATCTGGGTCCCGAGGTTCAAGCAGGTTCTTGTCAATCCGGCTTGAAGCGCAGCCAGTAACACCTTAGTTGAGTCGCGTCCGTCACCGGCAATCAGCACTGACTGGTCTGCAGGTACGAATTGGGCCAGCGATCTGCCAAGGAGATAGGCATGCAGCGGGCTGATAGGAGCGTCCTCCTGAGATCCGTAAACGCCGCGCACATCACAAGGTTGAAATCCGGCCAGGTTGATCATCAGGGGGTACTCCGGCTAGGCTGCTCTACAATCATCCTATCTGGGGTGCACTTTGGCCACCCGTCCGGGGAAGGTGAAAGTTGTCACCTGGTGTGCTGAAAGTGAACTGAAAAACATCATGAGGCCTTTGAATCCTGTCCGGGGAAAATGAAATGCAGTCCATTTGGCAATTGGGTAAACTAACCGGCTCAACCCTGCTGTTCTTGATTCTGCGGTGTGGTGTTGCAGTCGATCCTTTATTAACAATAGTGTCCCATTCGCGACAAAATCAAGATCAGCGCCCGGTTGCCGGAAGACTGCTGGCAGGGCAAACCGAAAGCTGGCGCTAACCCAGTGGCTAAAATATACAGTAAGGAGCGACGATGAGTGAGGTCCGTGAGCACGGCGGCGATGCAAAGGTCGAGACCACACCCTCCTGGCAGCCACTGGCGGCCATCGAGCGACGTGTGGCTGGTGTCCTGGTAGAAAAGGCAAAAACGACCCCGGATTCCTATCCCCTTTCCCTCGCTGGTTTAGTGACCGGCTGCAACCAGAAGAGTAACCGTTCACCTCAGATGGGACTGGGTGCCGAGGACGTGGAAGAGGTGCTCGAGAGTTTGCGGGAGAAAGGGGCCGTGGGAGTGGTCCAGGGTAGCGGACGGGTGACCAAGTATCGGCACTACATGCGAGACTGGTTGGGAGTCGAAGGACATGGCCTGGCGGTTGTGGCCGAATTGCTCCTGCGGGGACCGCAAACGATCGGCGAACTCCGCGGCCGTGCTGCCCGCATGTCTGCCATTGCCGACTTGAGTGTGCTCCGTCCGATCTTAAAAGACCTGATTTCCAAAGGACTGGTGGTGCCATTGTCGGTTGAGGGTCGCGGACAGGTGGTGACACACGGTTTATATCCCGAGCGTGAGCTGGCACGAGTGCGCGCCGAACATGGAAGCAATACGCCAGCGTCAGATGGACCGGCTTCCCCGCTGCCCCCACCTGAGGAAACCGTCGCGATGGTCTACACAAGTCCTGTTCGTACAGGGGTCGAGAGTTCGGAAACAAAAGATGTTCAGCCGTTGCGCGCCGAAGTCGATCAACTTCGCCAGGAATTAGCGAGTCTTCGACAGGAAGTTGATGATCTGTGGAAAAAGTTATCTGACAAGTCGTAGCAGGATTTGAGGTGCTGTTTCAGCACCCGGCTTTCCTTGCAATGAGCGGGTTTAGCGAATCGCTTCTTCGATCACATCACACGCCTGGCTGATCGGATCAGCGTCTTGAAAGCGTTCCTGTATCTTGCGGCAATGTTGTCCGATGTGGGGTGCGTTTAACAACCGTGATAGTTTCTCGGCGACCCGCCGGCCGCTAAAATGTCTGGGCAACAACCAATCGCCAGTGTGCATTTTTTTTACACGGCGGGCGTTGTCCGGTTGATCATGAGCCATCGGCATCATCAGTTGTGGTATGCCGGCTGCCATTGCTTGAGCCGTGGAACCAATTCCTCCATGGTGGACGAGGGCCGCTGCTCGCGGCAACACCTGACTGAACGGGATATAGTCATAATGGCGGACTGTCTCAGGCAGTGAGCGCGGAATCTGCTCAGGGAATCTTGTTAATAGGATGGCACTTCTTCCCAGACGTTGAGTGGCTTCGACCGCAGCACGAAAAAAATCTTGCCCGTGCAGCACAGCCGAACCCGGTGTAAAAACAATGGGAGGATCCTGATGGTTCAGGAAATCATTCAACTGAGGTGGTATGGTTGTAACGTGTCGTTCATCCCACAGCGGAAAGCCCGTCGTGTGAGTATTGCGTGGCCAGTCAGGCTGGCGCGCAGCGTACCACTCGGGAAACAGGCAGAGGGTCGCCAGGGGTGAATGGATCCAACGCCCGAATGCTCTCTTCATGGGTGGTAGGCCGAGCTCTCTCCGGAATGCATTGGTTTCGGGACATACGAAAGGGTCGATGATAAACTTTTCGCCTGTCCAAAAAAAAGCGTCCTTGAGGGGCCTTGGTAAAAAACGCAAAAAAGGGATCGTGGAGTGATGTGGAGTGGCGTAACTGCTCCAGAGAACAAACGGTTGCAAGTGTGCGGAGATCAACGGAATCCCCAGGTGCTCCTGGGCAATCCGGGCACCGAAACCGAGGCAGGACGCGACCACCACCGTTTCTCCCGGAACATGGTGTTCCCGGATAATTTCGTATTGTTGCCGCATCCATTTCAAAATGCCGTGCTGCGCAATATAAAAGAAGGCGCGCCGTGGATGCCAGAGCGCCGGATGGTCGGCGAGTTCGATGAAATCTTTTGCCGTGGTGAATTCGATGTATTCCAAACCGACCCGACGTACGAGCTCTTCAAAATACTCGTTCACGATCATGCGCACCCGATGGCCCCGTGCGGCCAGGGCCACCCCCAAGCCCACAAACGGATGGACGTCACCAGAACTTCCCATGGGGCATAGCAGGATATTCACAACAAGGCTCGTGTGGGCTTGCTTTGTAATGTAAAATACAGGTTAACAGTTTACCGACTACATGCGAGACCACGAACCACCCATTATCCCGCCATGGACTTGTGCGACAAAGGTTCCGGAAAACAAACTGACGAGAAAATTCCTGCCGAAGGGCCGGGATTGGAAGGGGACGACGAGGGCGAAGAGTACACGTTAGCGCCGCTGCATGCGAAGTCGCCCGATGAGATCTTGGTGTCAATGTTGGACCCAGAGCTGGTGAAACGGGCGAAGAATCCGCCCCCTTTGCAGGAGTCCGCCACCAAGGATCGCATGAAACTCCAGTTTTCTTTACGGCAAATGATGATGATTATCACCTTTGCCGCAGTAGGGTTGGCTGGTGCGAAAATATTACCAGACGGAGTGTTTGTATTTCTTGTGGGATGCCTTGTGGTGGTGTTACTTTTTTCTTTATCTCAACTTGATATTGAGGATACTGTTTCTCGCTGGGTGTTTTTGGGAGTCGTGACGGTTTACGTTACGGCTGCGTTGGCGACCATGACGATAGGTTGTGTAACTTGATCATGTTCGTACTTGTGGAATTGTTTGGCATTCCCCGTCAGCGTGCCGGTCAGGCGGTCGTCAAATTGGAAGTGTGTGAAAAGTCGACTTGCCTGGGGAATATAGTCCTGCAATTGGCGGAGCTGTTTCCAGATTTGGCAGAGGAATGTTTCGAGGGGCAGCAACTGCAGACGGGATATGTCGCCAGCCTGGGAGGGAAGACGTTTGTTCGGTCACCCGGCACAAAGGTCCAGGCGGGGGAATCGTTGTTGATCATGTCGGCCGATCCTGGTGGCTAGTAGCTGTTTCAGCAGCGGGCAGCCGCCAGTGATTGTTTACCACAGCAAGTTTGGCTATTGAAATTGACGGAGTCGTCTCGTTTGTCTCATTTCGGTTACCACGGCCACTACCTGAGAATTGACTTAGAAACCGAGCAGGTCACCCGGGTGTCGCTTGGCACTGAAGTACTGCGTCGTTATTTAGGGGGTAGTGGCCTGGGCACCCATCTCCTGTTGCGTGAAAACGCGGCGATTCATGACTCCTTAGCTCCAGAAGCTGCCCTTGTTTTTGCCTTCAGTCCTTTGGTGGGAAGTCCACTGACAACCTCGGCTAAGTTTGCGGTGGTGAGTAAAAGTCCGCTTACAGATCGCATCAATGATTCCCTGGCAAGCAGCGGATTTGCAATGGCGGGTAAGCAATCTGGTTGCGATGCCTTGGTGCTGGTAGGTCGGGCGCGACAGAATTCGGTTCTCCTGTTGGATGACGGCCGTTTTGAACTCCTGCCTGTCCAGGGATTAGCTGGACAGGGGACGCAGCAGACGGAACGCATGTTACAGAAGCAACTGGGCAACGACTGGCAGATTGCCAGTATTGGTCCGGCAGGAGAAAACCTGGTGCGCTACGCCACGATCTCACACGCGGGACGCCACGCGGGTCGGGGTGGCGCCGGGGCGGTGATGGGCGCGAAGAATCTGAAAGCCATTGCCGTCCGCGGGTCACAACGAGTGACCTGGGCCGATGGTGACCGACTCAACGCGTACGCCAAAGATCTGGCTCTGCGTTCGGTGGGCCCGGAGACGGCCAAGTACCGAGAACTGGGAACGGCCTCGAATGTGCTTGCTTTCAATCGGTTGCATGCCCTGCCGACAAGGAATTTCCAACAGGGTTCGTTTGCAGCGGCCGATCAACTGGCTCCTGAAACGTTAGCAGTGAATCGCGTCACGGATCGGTCCTATTGCAGCGCCTGCACGATTGGTTGTGAACATCGATACTCTCTGGAAGAAGATCCAGCCACCGACGGTGAAAGCGTACGCCTGGAATATGAGAACGTGTTCGCTTTGGGTCCGCTGTGTGGAATCGAAGATGCGCACGCCGTGCTCAAAGCATCCCAGATGTGCGACCAGTATGGTTTAGATACCGTTAGCACAGGCGGCACGATTGCCTTTGCCATGGAATGCGTGCAACGAGGATTGCTGGATGTCTCCTGGCTGAAATTTGGTGACAGCGAAGCTCTCTGGCGTGCCATTGACTTGATTGCCGAACGTCGTGAAATTGGCGATCAACTGGCGGAAGGAAGTCGGCGGATGGCTGGCTGGGTTGGCCAGGACTCGCTTGCGTTTGCCCCGCAGGTGAAAGGCCTGGAGATTCCAGGTTACGAACCTCGTGCGCTGCAGACGATGGCCCTAGGTTTTGCCGTAGGTACGCGAGGTGCTGACCATAACCGTTCCGGTGCCTACGAAGTTGATTTTTCTGAACGAGTGGATCGTCGTAACCTGCAAAACGAGTCAGCCGCACTGGCAATTGAGACCGAGGACAAGGCGGCGCTGATGGACTCGTTGATTCTGTGCAAGTTTTTGCGTGGTGTCTTTCAGGACTTTTATCAGGAAGCGGCCCACATACTTCAGTTGATCACGGGCTGGGACGTGACGTCCAGTGAGTTGAAATCTAACGCAGCGCACATAGTTTCGGCAAAAAAACTTTTCAATATTCGTGCCGGTTGGCATCCTAAGGAGGATACGTTGCCAGCGCGTTTCTTTGACGAGTCACTCGACGATGACCGGCAAACAAAGATTTCTCGATCAAAGCTGGACGAGTTGATTGAATCTTATAACCAGTTGCGCGGATGGACCCAGGACGGTTATCTCAGTAGTCAGCAAGAGCGGGAGTTGGAGTGTGACTAGCCTGGGAACTGCCCCGGCGATTGATTTGGCCCCCGCCTCGATCAATCAACCGGTCGAGCGTGAAAACCTTCCGCCCGCAACGGGTACTTTACACCTTTTCTTCTTTCGAAGTTGCGGCAGGCCGCCAGCCTGTTGTTTTAGCTGGAGCAAACCGGTGGGATCCGTTGCAGGGAAGGTGTCCACTCGATAGGGTTTTCCCGGCAGGCGGCGGGGTCTTATCTGGTTCCCCGCAGGGTTTAACCGGATGGTGCGGGCAGCGGGTATTTGAGTCCGATTGCGCAATTGAATAGGACCACTGACTCTTGCGGCTTGACGCGTCCATCTTTCAAGGATTGTTGGTAGGCCGCAAAGGTGGCCGCACCTTCCGGGCAGAGTAGCAGTCCCTCTTCCTGTGCCACTTCATCTCGGGCGGTGAGGATTTGATCATCATCGACGGCGATGGCGAAACCGTTTGATGCCCGGACAGCGCGGAGAATCAGGAAATCGCCCAGGGCTACCGGGACCCGGATTCCCGCTGCCACGGTATGTGCATTCTGCCATTCTGCCGCATGTTCGTCACCTTGCTCGTAGGCTTGGACCAGAGGCGCACAGCCGCTAGCCTGTACGGCGACCATGCGTGGCCGTTGTGATCCTAACCACCCAATTTGCTCCAATTCGTCGAACGCCTTCCACATGCCAATCAGGCCCGTGCCGCCGCCCGTTGGGTAAAAGATGACATCCGGTAATTTCCAACCGAGTTGATCGGCCAGTTCCAGCCCCATCGTTTTTTTTCCTTCAAGACGATAGGGCTCTTTGAGTGTCGAAACGTCGAACCAACCGTGGGCGTCCCGTCCCTCGGCAACCAGTTTTCCGCAGTGATGGATCAATCCCTTCACCAGTTGAAGATGCGCGCCCTGGGCGGCAATTTCCCGCACGTTGATTTCGGGTGTATCTTCGGGGCAAAAGACATAAGCTTCCATGCCAGCACGGCGAGCGTAAGCGGCCAGGGCCGCGCCCGCATTGCCATTGGTGGGCATGGCCAGTTTGTTCAGACCCAACTCCTTGGCCATCGATACTGCTACTGCAAGTCCACGGGCCTTGAACGAACCGGTTGGCAATCTTCCCTCGTCTTTGATGGCCAGGTTTTTGCTGCCAAGCTTTTGTGCCAACTGCGGGCAATCGATAAGAGGCGTGCAGACCTCTCCTAAACTGACGACGTTTTCCGTTCTGCGTACGGGCAAGAATTCTCGATACCGCCACATTCCCCAGGGCCGCTGAGCGAGTTCTTCTTTGAGGAGCGACTTGCCGAGGGCAGCCAGATCGTAGCGGACCAGTAGGGGCTTGCCCGCTCGTGACAAGTTATACAGTCGGTCTGGCTCGTAACGATCCCCTTCCAGACTGCACTGGAGATGGGTAACGAACGTGGGAACATCGACGCGCTTATCGGAAGGAGTTGAAAACATGCATTATCTTCAATGGAACGTGGTGTTACCGGTGGACAGGAAATATTCTTGTACCGGGGTGCCTGGGCTGCTGCGGTCCTGAAACGACATAAAATGTCTTCGATCACGGAGTTGGCATCACTGCTGTAACTGGCATCTCAGGTTCGGAAGAACCGATATCTCGTCAGCCAAGTCGCTTTAACTTACTGACTCGACCGGTACCGACCCATTCGGCGACGAAGATGTTTCCTTCGTTGTCGAAACAGGCGTCGTGTGGATGAACGAAGCGGCCCGCATTCCAGAGGTTGGCGTCGGTACGAATCTTAAATTTTTTGTCGGCGCGGATGCGCTTCGAATCATCACCCAGGCGCGCCACAATCTGATTGTCTGCATCCAAAATCGAAACCCGTGCAAACAGTTCCGGTATCACGATTAAATCTTTGTAGCTATCGGCATTGGCAGGTAAGCCATATCCTTGCTGAGTTCGCAGGTATTCTCCCTCCAATGTCAGGTATTGCAGGGTATGGTGTAGCCGGTCCATGACAACCAGTTGGGGCTCGCGACCCGGGCGGTCATCGACCCAAATTCCGTGTGGCAGGTTGAACTTGCCCTGTCCGTCGCCCGGCCCGCCGAAACACGATTTCCAGTTGCCCTCGGTGTCATAGCGGTGGATGAAATACGAACCGTAGCCGTCAGAAAGGAGGACATCGCCATCCGGTAGGAAAGCCATGTTGGTTGGCAGGAAGCGGTCACGTCCCCAGACATTCTGAGGATTCGTGTCTTCACCTGCTGCATATAATCCTGTTTCCATGGGTGCATGTCGAAACCAGACCGTCTCGCCGTACAAATCCAGCTTGGCGAATGCTTTGATGTCCTTGTAGGCGCAAACGTACAGGAACTCTTGGCCGTCTTCTTCGTGCACTTCGATTCCGTGTCCTCCGCCTTGAAACTGGTTGCCAAACGCGCGCACGTAACGCCCTTCGGGATCGAAGACAAAGATCGAGGGATGCTCCGGCTGTTCCAGCCAGCCCTGATGAATCACATACAAAAACCCATGCTTATCGACAGCCACATTATGGGTAGTTTGCCAGCTGAATTTTTCAGGTAGCTGGGGCCATTGATGGATGACCTCGAATCGATAATCACCTTCCCCGACAATGATTTGTGAGTCTGTTTTGCGAGCCGTCACCACGTAGGGTGCTGCAAGACTGGTGGCGGTTCCGGCCGCCGCGACCTTAAGGAAGCGGCGTCGAGCGATTGAGCTGTTCTGGCTGGCTGCCATGGTCTTAATTTCCTCGTTGCGAAGCATTGAAGGTTTCAAAATAATCTTTGGCCCGGGTGTGAAGAAAGCTTACTCATTTTGATGTTATCACCCTGGTTTTTCAATCTGGTGCGAAAGGTTGTGCGACCCGGCCGGGAGCAAACCGTACCTGCGTGGCTCATTGGGCAGCGCGACGTGGAACTGGAAAATACTGTAAACGATTATGATACCTTCGTTTAGCCTGTGTCCCCAGGCG